>Ga0310786_10007307_pt1 | contig 14446 bp, 13 predicted proteins | sample AusTroGonzalo_MG_FD_203881 | JGI IMG/M metagenome (GOLD analysis project Ga0310786, IMG submission 203881) | Bovine rumen microbial communities from tropical cattle in Woodstock, Queensland, Australia - Gonzalo_03 (v2) (version 2) | ecosystem: Host-associated > Mammals > Digestive system >... | reverse complement strand
GCATCATTTGCAGAATTATGTTTTTTAATTCGAAATATAGATGTAATTATTTCGGGGATTCTTGATATAAACAACATTATATTTGGAATTGGATTAAATAAGCAAGAAAATGCAATAGAGAGATGCTTTACAGATAAAAGTTCGGTATGTAAGTTTAGAACTTTAAGAAGTCAGATTTTGGCCCATCCTGTAGATACACATTATATCAATAAAGATGGAGAATTGGAAATAATATATCTTGAAGATGTTCAACCTTATAATCCGAATATAGATGGGTTTATCATAGAAAAGAAATGCGATTATGTAAAAAGAATGTGTAAGCCGATATCTAATACTTCGTATTTTGAGCCATTAACGTTAGATGAAGATATAATACCGGTAATCAACACAATTATCAAGTCATTAAAGTTACTTTCGGATAGTGTAGAACACCTAATAAAACAGACCGAGGAGAAAATGTCCCTGATTCCGCTTGAGATTAATAGAAATTCAATGCAGGATTATATAATCTCTTTGGATAGGGAACTTGAAAAACGATATCCTGCTGCGGTTGAGAATATTTTTTTTGGTGATGGTTCAGAAGAAAGGTATTCGATAGTATTTGAATGCATTGATTATTTTAATGCCTCTTTTATAGATGAAACGCAAAAAAAGTATTGTGTTTTCCTTGAATACATAAAGAGCGAATTAAATAAGATTGAAACGGATTTACAAAATATGAGATTTGATGAGGACCAATATTTCTTGTTATTATATAATCCAGATTTTGCCTCTTCATTATCATATGAGAAGCAAAAAATGGAATATCTTAGGAGAAGTAAAGATACAACATATACTGAAGAATATATAGGAAATGACACTCAATCAAACTCTTTATGGGGAATTAAGTGCTTTCGTGACTTGATGCCATATATAAATGAGTATATTCCGGTAGACGTTAATGTGTCGGACAAGGAATTATATTGTCAATATGTTGCAGCTGTGTATTTGAGTAATTTAGATGAAATAAAGTAATAATACATACCGCATTTTTCAAAATAAATTGAATATATTTAAAATGTAGTAGATAAGTAAATTTGGGGGAGGGCGAAGTAATGGATACTGAAGTTTTGGCCACAAGTGCAATAAAGAAAAGAATAGCACAAACAGATTATTTATCCCCATATGTGAACGAAAAAGACAAAGAGCCATCCTGGGATGGTTCTATATATGCATATAACGATAGAACAAAGAAAAAGGCGGAGATGTTTGGAAGAGCCTTTGTACAAGTGAAAGGGGTTGTTTGTAAAAGGTTTAAAGAAAAAGATGTATATTTTAATATGGAATTGGTCGATTTAGAGAACTATAGAAAAGATCATGGAATATTGCTCTTTGTTGTTTATATAATTGAAACGCCTTATCAGGAACGGATATTTTATTCTGCCCTTACACCGTTTTATTTAAATGAAATTTTAAAAAATGTAGATAGTAAGAAATCGAAAGTTAAAGTACCATTGAAGAAGCTCCCCGACGGAAATGATGATTTATGCAATATTGTATTCAATTTTATTAGAGATGTTGGTAAGCAGGCAATAGTAAAAAATGGACATATGTGGACTATAAAAGAAGCAACAGATCTTATAGGACCAGAAAATGTTGTTTTAAACTTTACATATACAGGGTTAGGATATGAAAAAAACAACCCATTTTCATATCTTAAGGAGCATGAAATTTATTTATATGCCCAGAATAAAGATAATACTATTTCAATTCCGTTGCATCGAATAGACCATATAAATATGCAGATAGAGGAACAGCCGGTGTTTGTAAAAACTGCGTCGGTAGAATATACCGATAAATTGGTAATAAAGCAATTAAAAAATGGTAAAACCATTTGGTCAATTGGGAAAGGAATTGCCTTAATACAAGAAGAAGGAATAGCGACATTTAATTATAGACCTATTGGGAATCTTGATGAGCAGATTCTTAGTCTAGAAACAGTCATTGATATGATTGAAAATAGGTATCTTATTATTAATTCCCATAGAATTGATTTTAATCCTGAAAATGAAGATATTGTTGCTTTTTCTATTGATGAAAGGAAAGCGCTGTTAAAGTACTACAAGCTAATCAAGAAGGCTTTGACAAAACTACATGTCAGGGAATCGTTGGATATAGAGAGGATAACACCTAAAGAAGAAGAGTATCTTAGGATGCTTATTAATGCGATATTGTTTAATAAGCATATTTCATTCATTGAAAAAGAGATCATTCCTCCGGTCGGCGTAGTTGACATAGCAAATTTAAAAATAGTTTTAGTTTTTCAGAAAACAGAAGAAGGCAATTATTTAGTCGAGGATTTCTTTAGTTCTGACATTGTTTTCTTAATGGGAAATAATGAAAAATATCCTACTACGCCGTTTGTTTTACTGCAAAAAGACAATTATTTAAAATCCTCAAATATGGTAATTGAAAAAGTTATAGAAGGGTTTAAGAAATATGATAATGACATGCATCTTATGAAAACGGTTTTGTGTATGTTAGAAATGATAAAAGCTTATGATCAAGATGAAACTAAAGATGAGTTACTTTATGCGGCTGAAGAAATATGTTTGTGGATGAAAAATGTAAAACCTGAGGAGATAATCCACAAATTAAACTACTTACAATGTTGCAAGAGAAAACGTGCTCTCACGGATGGTGAAGAACAAGAATTAACAGAGCTAATTACAAGCGGGAGAATGGATGACTCTGAATTAGCAGGAGCCTATATTTTGCTAGGTAGTAAATCTATGGCTAGGATTTATATTAACAAGTTGGATGAGTTGAGTAAAAAAGAATTTGAGAACTATCCGATATTCACATTATACAGGCGTTTGTAAATAGTAGTTAAGCATATAATGATTCAAATAAATATATATTATGTTATTAAATAATATTGTGCATAAAATTGTGTAAAAAGGAAATAAAATGAATAATATAAAAGAATGGCAATTCTCGGTAATTACAAAGACTAATCCTGCCAGAGACAAAACATCTACATGGAATACGTTCAGTTGAAAATATTCATACCTTTAAGGAAGCCCCTGATGATTCTGACTGGGAAGGATGGGAAGAAGGCTGCTTCGACCCGGATTATAAAGGCAATGATGCAAAGAAAGCCATGGATAGTGGTATTATTACAGTGTACAGTTCTCATCCGATAGAGGCTGGAGTTTTTGTAACTCCATCGAAGATGGAAGCGGAAAGCTATTCCGGGGATGGAAAGATATACACAAAAACTGTAAAATTAACTGATGTGGCATGGATTGATCCGACACAAGGTCAATATACTGGATCGTATTTGGAATCAAAAGAATAATTTCTGATGGAGGTTTTATGTATATCTTGAATTACGGTATGGATAATGAGTTAAATCGCTTCAGACAGATGCATAGTGAAATAATTGAGAATTACCAGTGCATCGAATATGATATGAAGAGGATATATTCAGCGATGTCTTCGGACGATTATTATGAATGTATGGACTATCTGGATGGAAACAACTGGGGAGTAATCTTGAATAAACTGAAGAAGCTGGATTATAGTGATAACAAGCCATATTTTACAGAAGATGAATACAAACTGCTTGATGAGATCCGTGAGAGAAGAAATTATTGGTGCCATCAATGTTATCTTGATTTTGTTTATATTCAAAATGAATATGATAGGCAAAACCGGTTATCAAAGCTTATAAGGCAACTTGAAAATGAAAAAAACAGGGCGATTAAATTGCAGAAGAAGATGGAAGGAATATTTATAAATGACTTCTGCGATTAAATTAGTATAATGGTAAAAAGTTGATACAAGTAAAAATCTCTCCATGCAAGCACGGAGAGAAGTTTTTTAGAAGGTTAACAAGTTAGCTGATATGACGGAGCATCAATCATCATCGCTACCCTGGGTTTCAACTTCGGCATCAACTTGTGCACGGACTTCACGTTCGGTCAATCGGTGCGAGCTGATAAGATTTGATAAAATTTCGCGGGAAATAAGCCGGTCTCGTTCGTAGATTTCAACTTCATTACCGGCCTTAACAAGTTCGTCATAGCATTTGCGTGCAGCACGAATGCCTGGAGTACTAAGAACTGAATGCTCTAGAACATATTCCTGCGATTCTATTGCCGATTTGATTACTGACATTGAAATCGGATTGTATTTTCGGATGATGGAGATAGCTTTTGCTATTGAAGGTGTTGATATGATCTTTATACTGATATTGCCAGGCGAAAATTCAAAGTCCATATATGCTCCTTAGATTTTTTCTTTGGTTTGGTAGTTCGCTGGTTTTGGTTGTTTAACTGTTTGTAATTGGTAGGATGTTCTCGGGTATCGATATCCTTAAGGACAATTATAACATGCTTTTCACTATTTGGCGATATTTTTTATTTTATCTTTTACAGGTCTTTTACAGGTCAAGTAAGAAATTTATGACTTTCTACGTGAGAACGCAGATGATATAGAGTGGGATTAAGGACGGAATTTATATATGGGTAACAGAAGAAAAGCCCGGGCGGAGATGTTTCAGAACGTTGACTGGTACTGTGACAGGTGCAATGCTTATCTGAACATCCAGCCATTCTTTTCCGACAGTCATTATGTCTGGAAATGCACTAAATGCGGGTATAAGAACAGTATTTCAAAGGATAACATTATCTTTAAGCCTGACCCCGGTTTCGTAGGTGTCTTTCTGGGATGGGTTAGGTCACTAATTGTATATTCTTTTTTGACGGTGGTACTATATTGGGTTTTTAATAAGAATTTTATACCCGGTACACCGCTTTCTGAGTATTGGATTGTTCTGGTGGCAGGTTATGTCATAGTAGAGGCTTTTTCTATGTTTTATGAGAAAAAAGTAAAGAAGTACTGTGCTGATACTCCGCTTGCAGTTTATATAATAACTACGCCTTTTGTTAATCTGGGCGGGGATCTGCTCAGACCGTTTCAAGAGGTGGTAAAGTTCTTCGTGAATGTCTTCCAGTATAGCAAGTATAAGGTTGCATTGTTCCTGATAGAGTGTTTGTTATATCTTCTGATATATCTGCCACTTGTAGTGGTACTTATATACAGTGTTATTGTCTGTGCTTTTGATTTGCAGCCGATAGCTTAAAGGATAAAAAGGGGTTTCATATGAACAGCGAGATTAAGATGAGTGTATCGTCCATGACAAGGGCGGGAGATAAAAAGGCTGTATATGTACTGTTTCAGGATGGTGACAAGTCTGCGGAGTATTCCCTGCCGGGATGCGGGCTTGTGCGGAACAAGGGTTTCAGTGAGGCTGAGTTAAAGTCTCTGAAGGAGTATGTGGATAATGAGCAGGATTCCATCTATGCCATGGCAAAGGGCGTGAATCCGATTAAGGCAATGATGGGGGATAATGGAAAATGACAGAAGGCGATTTTGCTAAGAAGAAGGAGCTGTTCCTAGAGCAGAAGAAAACACTTGATACATTCTTAAAGACCGGAGCTATCAGCCAGCTACAGTATGATAAGTCTTATGGGGATCTGGTAAAGAAGATGGGGATGGAGAGTGTAGCGGAAGAACTTAGTCAGGGAGATTAGTATATGGGGGAATACTACAACTGGGTAAATGTAGATAAGCGTGAATATCTGTGCCCGAATAATTTTGGCTATGGAAATAAATTACATGAATCTATGCATAAGGATTCTTTGACCATCACGGCTTTGCATGTATTATTAAATGACGAATGGAAGGGAGACCGGGTAGTATGGCTTGGAGATGAGTGTGATGGTGTTTCTCATGACTCAGATTATGAGATTATCAGATGCTTATACGGTCAGATAAAAGAGCATCATAGTCGTGATGATTACTTTGACATGATCTGTGAAGAGTATAAGAATGTTTCTTGCCTTTTTAAGTCAGCAGAGAAAGTAGTTCGCAATGAAGTCCGCATATATCTGGAAAGCTTAAAGGAAGAAAATGCTGAGTATCAGATTAGCAACGAGTATGGGATTGACGTAAACAACCCATTTGAGAATATGTTCCATAAATCGGGACGGAGATTTAAGTATACGGTGAACCATACGAAAAGAGTGTATTATTCCCTTGATGAAACCAGAATACTGGAACAGAATAATAATGAGCGTAAGGATTTGGATCCTCTACCGCTTCTTATGGGATTTGGAAGATCGACAGATTCTGGGTTGTGGCTAAGTGATATAATAGGTGTAGCCGACCAGCCACCAGAAGGGTATGAACTGCTGGAGAAAATATATTTGGATTGGTAACTTGGAGTTTTTATGTGGAGGAGCATGCGAAATGGTAGAAATTACTGAGGAGGTAAAACCTTACAGAACTTTTAAAACTATTATGGATCCAGCAAGGGATGAGATTCTTTTGGAGAAGTATTATGAGAATTTTATTGATAAGAAGACTCAGCGTATCATTACAGTTGCAATTATGGTAGCTCAGGGGCTTACCGATAGCAATCAAATCAAATATCATATCATAGATGCAAAGGAACATGGCGTTACGAAAGATGAAATGGCTGCCATAATAGAATTTGCAAGAAGCTACAATCCAACATTCTCTTGGAAAAAAGCATTTGCTGTGGTTAAAGAGGTTTATGAAAAAGAGATTGCATGATATCATTCATAAAGAGATGGCTACAATCATTACGCATGTAGCTTTTTATGCAGGATGGCCGAAAGGCTGGGCGGTGTTTAACCTTGCTAAAGAAGTATATGGAAACGATAGCGTTTAAAGTGGGAGATTTCCTAGATAAAATCTTTGAAGAAATGGAGGATGACAAAATGCATAGATATATAGGTGCGGATAGAAAGGGAATGTATGACCTTCTTTCAACCTTCGATGATAGGGAAATGGCTCTGTTTGAAAAGAGCATAAAGGAAACGGTGTATGAGGATTATCAGGCAGAAATAGGAATTGGTGTTTCATTGATACATTCGGGTATAGCAGATAAGTCATTTGGCAATGGGTTTAAGGTGAAACCGGATTGTGCTAAAATTTATGAATATGATATCAAAGGCAGCGAATTTGATGAAGACCGAAAGAGAACGTCATGGATAAACAGGTGCTATAGGTGGTGTTCCTATATGGGGAGAAGCTTTTCAAAGGAATTCCTGCTTAAGCTGATCAACCAGAACCGTGATGTTCAGATGGATGAAAATGAAATGATGAAACGCCTGAGGGCATTCAAAGGCCCCGATATCGTAGAGTACAATGGTTACATAATATCTGACTATTGGGATGAAGCGGATGAAGACCATGTTGATATGGATATAGAGAATGAAATTGAAGCGTCGGCATACATTCCAACCGTTCAGGAAATTGACGAATTCTATTACAGGGGATTCTTGTTCTCTAAACCCGGTTACCAAAAACTATATAAATTTTTTGTAAAGGTGATCGGGAATGAAGCAAAAGCTTATATGAAGACCCTTGATGTATGGGGGATGTTCCAGGTTTTGTCAAATCCGGAAGAGGCGGTCATCGAATTGGACGATGGTGATTTTACAGATCCTGATAAAAGGAAAAAGCTGCTCAGTCTACTGAAAAAGGCTGAAAGGGAAACCAATATCGGGCATTACTATGGTAATACAATAGACACTGCGATTGAAAATGATCTTGATTTAAAGGTAAAATATCTGGTGCCATTAAATGAAGAATCGGATAAGGTAAGAAAGAAGAGCAAGGGAGGTAAAGAAAAAATGACTTACGAGAAGATTGTTGAGAAGGTGAAGAAGGCTTTGGCTAAGGCAGATGTATCCGAGGTTAAGGAACATCTTGCTGTGCAGGTTGATGTTTACGGTGAAGGCGAGGGTGCTTTTTACATCGAAGTTAAGGATGGCAAGGTAAATGTTCAGCCTTATGAGTATTTTGACCATGATCTCCGCATCAGATGTACCGGTGATGAGATCGTTGCTTTGGCAGAGGGAAAGAAGAAAATCATTGATGCGGTAAATACAGGTAATATCGAGGCACTCCGTAATGTATCAAGGCTTTGGGATCTTGATACCGTATTATCTGCGAATAAGGCAAAGACTAAGACAGAGAAAAAGGCTAAGGCTGTGAAGACGGAAAAGCCTGCAAAGAAAGAAAAAGCCATAAATCCTACAGAGAAAAAAGTAGCCAAGGCTGATAAGAAGGTTGTTAAGAAAGAGACCAAAGAAGATAAGAAGGATACCAAGGTAACTGAGAAAGTTGAGAAAAAGGCAAAGAAAACCGCCACAAAAGAGAAGAAGCTTCCTGATGTTAAGACCATCAAAGCGGTTGTTGCAGGAGATAAGAAAGCGACTGATAAGGTTATCGGGATGTATGAGGATGAAATCCTGAAAGAGATGGAAAGTAAGCTTAAGCCTCTCTATACACATCCTGATGGCACAGAGAACGAGATGCTTAAAGCTGAGCTCAAGAAACAAATAGAGGATGGACTTAGAACAGAACTTCCGAAATTTCCTATGGATAAGCCAGTGAAGGCTGAGAAAAAAGCTGCCAAGGCTAAGGCTGACAAAAAGGAAGCAAAGGTGGAAAAGAAGGATACAAAGAAGGTAGCTAAGGCAGAAAAGAAAAATGAAAAGCCGGATAAGTTAACTAAAAAGGCTGATAAGAAGGTTAAGAATGAGAAAAAGTCAGAGACTACAAAAGTAGAAAAATCGAAGAAGTCCAAAAAGACTGAAAAAACTGAATAAAAAGTCTCAAAACACCCGAATTTCCTTGACTTATTGGGGGTAAAGTGCTAAATTATTCCCATAGGTATACATTATATACCGACGATGAAAGGAGATTTTCATGAATAAGACAGATTTAATCGCAGCAGTAGCAGAGAAGACAGCCCTTACAAAGAAGGACTCAGCAGCAGCTATCGACGCAGTATTTGATGTAATCGGAACAGCTTTACAGGGTAAGGACAAAGTTCAGCTCATCGGCTTCGGAACATTCGGAACATCAGAGCGCAAGGCTCGTACAGGCAAGAACCCTCGTACAGGTGAGGCAGTTAAGATCGCAGCTTGCACAGTACCTTCATTCAAGGCTGGCAAGGCTCTTAAGGACAAGGTTAACACCAAGCCCGCTAAGAAGGCTGCTAAGAAGAAATAATCTGTAACAAATTCATATTTATAACGAATAATGCCAGACCTTATCCCAGACCTGGCATTATTCGCTTCTGTACCCTATCAGGTATTAATCGACTTATATTTAGCTGACTGCGTAAAGTCTGGAAGAAAATTAGAACTGGCTTGGAAATATTGGTATTTCCGTGTGAAAAAGTTAGACACCGTTTTTGATAAGTGGTATTCTTTATCAGAAATGGTGTCTTTTTCTGGAAAAAGTCGAAAATCACCAATTTTTAATTATTAAATAATCATTGACAATTCTGTACTAATGTGTTAGTATAACGATAAGCAATACTAATGCATTAGTACAATTTTTTTTATACGGAGGAGCACATCATGAGCACACCAAAGATTTTTGAAAGCGAATACAGATTCTGCAAGATATTATGGAAGAATGAGCCGATAAAGAGCGGAGAACTGGCTAAGATATGTTTTGAGGAATTGGGCTGGAAAAAAACCACTACATATACTGTTATAAAGAGATTGGAAGAACGCGGAGTCCTGGCAAATGAAAACACGGTAGTTAGGGCTTTGGTGAAGGAAGATGAGGCTCAGGTAGCGGAGATAGATGAACTGCTCGATTCAAAATTCGGAGGATCATGCCCGGATTTCCTGGCAGCGTTTACAAGGAGCAGGAAGTTCAATGAGGAAGATCTTGACAAAATGATGAAGATGATAGAAGAAATCAGAAACAGAGAGGCTTAAATATGGAGCATATTTTTAACAGGATACTTGAGATAGGGATATATTCTGGCTTTGTGATAGCGGCAGTCCTGATCATACGCCTTTTGTTTAGGAAGACATCTAAGACACTGTTGTGTGGACTTTGGCTTTTAGTAGGACTCAGGCTGACTTTTTTTGTGCCGGTTGAGAGCAGTATGTCGATATTGCCGAGTATTTCATTGGAAAACAAGGTAGCAGAGAGTATTTATTCTAAAGAGGAAAAAAGTTTATCTTCAGAGCTTGAAGAAAGATTTGGAAAAGAAAACCCGACTGAAGTTATTGATGGGGATAAAAACCAAGATAACGTAGAAAGTACTGAAAAATCAATTATACAGAATTCTCTGGATACAATAACGGATAATGCAAGCGAATACTCTGAGCTTAATCCATCCTTGTCAGAAGATTTTGACAGGAATTTAAATCTGTTCAGCAGTGATGATATAAACTATTACCGATCATTGGACAAGGCAGGAGTCCCTGTAAAGAAATTACTGCAGGGGGACGGAGCGGTTGAGGCATTGACGAAAAATAATGCTGCCATGTCTGCAAAGGAGAAAACAAAAAGCCTTTTCAACGTACTGGGCTTTGTATGGCTGGCAGGAGTGTTCCTGTTCCTTGGTTATGGCATTTTAAGATATTTAGTGTATAGGAAAAAACTTGAAACATCTGTAAAGGATCCGCGCGGTGCAAATATTTACAGAACTGATAAGACGAGCTCAGCTTTCGTGTTTGGTATCATCAGACCGAGAATTTATTTGGGATATTCGGTAAAAGAGGAAGAGATTGGACATATCCTTGCCCATGAGAAGGAGCACATCAGGAGAAAGGACAACTGGCTTAAGGCTATAGCATATGTACTGCTCTCGTTATACTGGTTTGTGCCTTGGGTATGGATCTCGTACATCCTTTTCGGAAGGGATATCGAACTGGCATGCGATGAAGCAGTGATAAGAAAACTTGATCCTGTGAAAAGAGCGGAGTATGCCATTACCCTTATTAAAAACAGTATACCGGGATCAAGGGATTATTTCTCCAGAAGACTCGGTATGGTTCCTTTCGGAGAAAATGACATAGAAAAACGGGTGGAAAGTATCAGAAACTACAGAAAGAGACCGGTATGGATGTCGGCTACTGCCATAATGCTTGCAATATCCACTTTGGTACTGTTTGTTCTCCCGGGCTGTTCTTCGGAGGATTTACTGCCTGATTCCGGAGAAAAATCCGAAAAAGTAGAAGACATAAGCATTAAAGAAAAGGATTTGAATGAATATTTTCCCGAAAAAACTGGAGATAATACCCCGGGTACTATAAAAAATCTGCATTATGCTAATGAAAATGAGAGCATGATCGATGCTATGGAGATAGGTCCTTATGGGGAAATGTTCATATATACATTCAGCTTGTCGGGTAAAATGGGATATATCAACATAAAGATGGGGCAGGAGAACAGAAAACTGCTGGATATTAACTATTCCAATTTTCTGTATTTTGATGCGGATAGGGACTGCCTGTATACTTACAACACACTTTCAAAGAAAATAGAAGTATATTCACGAGATTATGAATTTATAAAGGAATTCCCCGGGGTTATTGATGCTTTTGAGATAAAAGAGATGGCTGTAAGGGGAGATAATCTATATATTTTGACAGTAGCAAAAGACCGGTATGGAATGGAAGAAACGCCGGAAACTGAAAACGGATATACCGATTATGGAGAAAAACTATATAAAATGTCTTTGGATAACGGAGGATTACAGGAACTTGATATTCAGGGCATTATCACTATGAGTGATGACCATAAAGGGTACATTTATCTTTATTCTTACAGGGATGGGGCTTATTCGCTGGATGTTTTTGATGCTTCGCTGGACAAGATCGTTTTCTCGGTGCAAATACAGAAAGCGGGCTATGTAAAAGCTGTCGTAGTAATAGGAGAAAAGATTTATTATGCTCCCGATAATGCACGTACTCTTTGCTCACTGGATCTAAAATCCGGAGAAATCAGTACTTTGTTAAATGATTTCGGGATACTGCATCAATATGACATGGATGTCAATGAAAGGAGTATTCTGTTCCTTGACAGAGAGAAAATGGAAATCTGTTCCTTTGATACAGAAAACGGAAGCGTTACTAAAGGAAACGGCGAAACCAGGAATGTCGACGAAGAAAATGATGTAGTTATAGCTGTTAACGAACCATGGTATCTTCCCGTGAGTGTTGAGGATATGTCAAAGCTTTCGGGAATGTCCGTAGGAGTATACTCGAGGCCGGAAAACATGGAGCAGATGGATTTTGAGGAAAAGCAGATGATAAAGCTGATGGCAGGTGACCCGGATGTGGATATCTTTATCCTATACACTCAGCCATACTGTGCAAAGCTCGCATCTGATGGCGTGTGTTATCCGTTAAATAACTCTGAGAAACTGATTGAAGAAAATGCAAAATATTTTGATGGTATCTCGGATTATTTTAAGACACCCTCCGGAGATATCTGGGGGATGCCGGTATCTGTATATGGCGAGGTTATGGTAGGTTACCCGGAAAACATAAAAAAGGCAGGTCTCTCCGAGGACATCTTTAAGGATTATTTTTCTATGATGGAGGGACTGAAAACTCTTAAGGACAGAAACGGAGTATTTATATACTCTTACGATTACGGACAAATCCTTATGAGTAATTATGCAGATAACTGCCTGAATAAAAAAACTGCGATATCCTATGATAATCTGATGTTCAGGAATTATATGGAATCAATGTGGAGCGGATGGACAATGTATGGTGGATCGTCTACTAATCACCCCTATATGGGAGAAGCTGTAAATTCATATAAAGATAATAATGGTAATGAGCATCGGCTGGCTGTGATACAGAGCAGACTTCTGATAGATCCGGAAACAACTCTGTTCCATATGGTTTTTGAAGATGACTTTTTTAATACCGGCTTTTTAATTGAAGAAAATTTTGAGAACGAATATGATGCACTGAAAAATGGGAAAATTTATCCATTACCCTTACTGTCAGAAGATTATAAGCAGTTCGTGGGTATAGCCAGAGTATTTGTTGTTAACCCTTATGGTAAAAATAAAGAGAATGCATTGAAACTTCTGGAGGTAATCGCTGAAGAAATCCGTAAGAACGGCAGTGGCGGAGTGATGTATAAGGATTTTGATGACTACAGCACTGAGCATTATGATACCACATCGGATATATTCAAGACCATATATGATATAAACAGTAATGCAATCGTTTCAGGATTTGGGCTGTCAGGCGATTATTTCTGTAATGAAGTATCAGAGTATAACAAAGGAAATATAGATCTTGATACCGCCATTAAATCAATGCAGCGTAAAGAGGATGCCTTCCGGAATGAATAGATTAAGAAAATGGCTGCCCTTCGCTCTGCCGGGGCTTGCAGGATTCTGCGTTATATATATAGCACCATTTTTTGAGACAACTTATTATTCGTTTCTTTCGGATATTTTCTCGAAGGTTTTCGTGTGGTTTGAAAACTATGGGAAGGTACTGAAAAATGAATACTTCAGGCTTGCCATAAGAAATACCGGAGTGTTTCTTGTGGCGGGCTGTATGTCAGTAATGCTGGTATCGGTTGTTGTTTCATACTGCCTTATGATGTTTTTAAAAAACAGCTCCCTGATAAAAGGAATAATGCTGGTACCTTTCCTCATACCTTCTGCAGCAGTGGTATCTGCCTGGACCATGGTGTTTGATCCTATTTATTTTAGCTATAAAATACCTGATCAGGGGGCCGGCGTATTCCTTGCACAGGTTCCCGTACTTGCCATATTTATATGGAAGAACTGCGGATTGATGATAATCATCATTAACACTGCTATGCAGAGAGTACCGGATAATGTGATAGAGGCATCGAAACTTGACGGCGCAGGAGCGGTCAAAAGGCTAACGAAAATAATCCTTCCGACGATAAGACCGAATCTGTTGTTTGCACTGGTATTGACGATGGCGGAGAGTCTGAAAATATATAAGGATTGCTACTTATATTATAAAACCGATTATCCGCCGGAAGGGGCATACTTTTTGCAGAATTATATGAACAATCACTTTGCTAAGCTTGATTATGAGATCCTTACTACGGCTACAGTGATATTTGTGGCAGTGGCAGGGATAGCGGTAGCGATATTGTACCGAAAAGATCGTGAGTATAACTGATGTGGCAGGTGCTGAGATGATAAGAAAGATTCCTGTAGTGATCGCAGTAGCGATACTGTCTGTTTTCATAGCTCCGATACTGTATGTTGTCGTGCGTTCTTTCGAAGGCGGGCAGTACTATGAGCTGGTTATCAATAACTATTCATATTTTAAATATGCGCTTAGGACTATAGGGTACAGTGCGCTGTCAGGTTTTTTGTCAGTAGTTATAGCACTGCCTGTGGGATATCTGTTTGCAAAGGTGCGGTTTAAATTTAGGAATATCATTTTTTATATCTATATACTGGTTATGCTCTTGCCTTTTCAGGCCACACAGCTGTCAGGGTATCTCCTGTTTAAAAGGATCAATGCGATAGACAGCCCTGTCAGCCTTATACTGACCATGAGCTTTTCGCCTCTGGCGGTTTTCCTTATAAGGCAAT
>Ga0310786_10007306_pt1 | contig 14446 bp, 13 predicted proteins | sample AusTroGonzalo_MG_FD_203881 | JGI IMG/M metagenome (GOLD analysis project Ga0310786, IMG submission 203881) | Bovine rumen microbial communities from tropical cattle in Woodstock, Queensland, Australia - Gonzalo_03 (v2) (version 2) | ecosystem: Host-associated > Mammals > Digestive system >... | reverse complement strand
GCTTTATTGTCGCGAATTACTTTTACGATTTCGTCCACCTTGGCTTTAATCATTTTATCATCACCATAGTCAGCGATGCCAACTGCGGCATTATATTTGTCATTTTCTTCTACTACGGTTAAACTTTTTGAAAAAGTGGCGATAAAATAAATACCGGTCTTTTCAGGAGTGGTAGTGGTGCGGCCATAGACCTTGTTGGCAATATCAGATAGTCTTGCCACGCGTCCCATTTCTGTAAGATTCCGGATGAGGATTTTTTCTGCAGCGGCGAGTTCTGGTATCTGATTCTCCTCTGCGGAAATTTGGAGGCGAATAAGAATGGCTTTTTCAAGCTGCCGTACGCGTTCGCGCGTAATCGATAACATTTCACCAATTTGTTCAAGAGTTTCTTTGCTGCCCGTTAGCCCGAAGCGTCTAGAAATGATTTCTTTTTCTCGGTCTTGTTCAATGATTTTCAGGCTTCCGGAGATTGCATTTCTCAGGATTTCCGCATTTTGGTCCATTTTTTACTACCCTATCTCACCTCTGTTAAAGTTGTTAATTGTACTTATAATATCATAAGTTCACATATATGTCAACTATGATTTTCTTTATTCCCCACTACTATTGTAGCACATTTTTTACAATTATGAAAAAAAATGATAAAAACATAACCATAACTACAGTTTAGCACTTTTTAACGTTGTCTTCGCCAAGCAATTCTTTCATCTTGGTGATCAGGTCATCTGAAGCATCTACCTTAAATGGCATCTTGAGTGGGCGCTTGGTCTCCCCCTCTTTTAATACCAACACCACATCCTGAAAACCTAAGTTCAAATCCGCTAGCCTGCGTATTGCCGTTAAAGTGTCGGTGTCTTCTGGATTTTCAATCAAAAGGTATAACCTTTCCTTACGTAGGTCTTTAGGCGGCGTAGCTAACACTCTAGGTGTGTCGATGGTTTGCGGAGTTTTGCTAGGCGCTTTCTTCGTCCCATTTCCTTTATAAACGCGTTCGGCTGAAGTTTTGCTATTCCTAAAACCCCGCTCTGGCGCTTTTGCTGGCGCTGCTAACTTTGTCCCAGTGGACTGATATGAGTCAAGGACTTCGTCAGACACCAACTCTACCCCCTCGGCCAGTACTTTTGCGTCCGAAGTAAGATTGCCCTCTTTATCGGTCGCATTAATCTTCCCCTGTACCCGCACTACATTATCCACTACTAGTTTTGCCCCGTGCTCCGCGAAAACGCTTGGGAAGACAATAAACTCCGTTTCATTGGATTTATTTTCCATTTTTACGAATGCCATTTTGTCACCTTTTTTAGTGAGAATTGTACGTATGGACGTGATAATTCCGCCGATCGTTACCATGCGCCCATTATTCTCCGGTGTGATTAGCTCCATAGGGTGAGTTTGTTCTTCAAAATACGTATCGTATTTGTCCAGTGGATGCGCCGAAAGGTAAAGTCCCATTAGATCGCGCTCCCAAAGCAGTTGCTCCTTTTCGCTAAATTGTGTTGGTGCCGGCTTGATTTCTACTTCCGGTATGGCTCCCGCTTCTCCCATCATAGCAAAAAAGTCCATTTGCCCAGAGCCTACATCTTTTTGGCACTTTGCTCCATAAGCTTGAATTGCCTCAAGATTATATAAGAGGTCGCTACGTGAATATCCAAAACTATCAAAAGCGCCAGTCTTGATAGCGGCTTCCCAAGATTTTTTATTAAATTTCGTTGAATCTACTCTTTTTGCGAAATCGCAGACGGATTTGAATGGCCCATTTTTGTCGCGTTCTGGTATTACATATTCTTCGACCAGTGCCTTGCCCATGCTTTTAATGCCAGATAACCCAAACCGGATAGTTTTTTCACCACCTACGATGCCGAAATCGCCGTAAGACTGGTTAATATCCGGTCCGAGGACTTTTAATCCCATCCGTTTGCACTCGGCAATCTCAATTGCAAGGCGATCGGTCCAGCGCATATCTGCGGTCATTAACGCCGCCATAAAGGCATCCGGATAATGCGCTTTTAGATATGCCGTCCAATAGGCCACCAGCGCATAACACGCAGCGTGTGACTTGTTAAAACAGTAGTTTGCGAAGTCTAGTAGCTGCGTCCAAAAAGTTTCTGCAATTTCTTCGGTCGCTCCGCCAACTTTTACTGCCCCCTCAATGAATTGAGGTTTCACCTTATTCATGAGGTCAATTTTTTTCTTACCTACGGCCTTACGCAGTGTATCCGCCTGACCACCGGTAAATCCGCACCATTCCTTTGAAATCTGCATGAACTGTTCCTGATAAATCATAATGCCATAAGTATTCTTCAAAGAATTTTCCAGCCCAGGGTGCAAATAAGTGATCTCTTCCTCACCGTGTTTTCGCCGAATGAAGGAATCAATAAACTGCATTGGCCCCGGACGATAGAGCGCCACCATAGCGATAATATCCTCAAAGGAAGAAGCTTTAAGATCGCGCAAATATCGCTTCATGCCGGCGGATTCTAGCTGAAATACGCCAGTCGTCTCGGCGCGCTGCAAAAGCGCATAAGTCTCAGAGTCGTCTAGTGGCAACGAATACATATCAATATCATTATGATAAACTTTTCGTATCATTCTAAGAGCGTTATTTATCACGGACAAGTTAGAAAGCCCAAGGAAATCCATTTTTAGTAGCCCGAGCTCCTCTACCTGACCCATCGGAAATTGCGCGGCGATTGGACCTTTTGCCGATACCTCTAGTGGTAAAAATTTCACCAAGTCATCTGGCGCGATAATTACGCCACAAGCATGCACGCCGTGGTTCCGAATCGTCCCCTCTAGCCTCGATGCAAAATCAATCACCTCCTTTGCAGTAGGATTAGTCTCATACTCTTGTTTTAGGTCTGGCACATCTCGCACGGCATCGGCAAGCTTTACGTGATGCCCCATCACTGGATCTGGTACCATTTTTGCCAATTTATCAGCTTCGGCGTATGGCACTTCTAGTACTCTCGCCACATCACGTACGGCGTTTTTCGCCATCATCTTACCAAAAGTCGCGATATTTGACACTCTATCAAAACCATATTTTTGTGAACAGTATTCAATTACTTCGTCACGCCGAGTGTCTTGGATATCTGTGTCAATATCCGGCATTGAAATACGATCTGGATTTAGGAACCGCTCGAAGAGCAAATCGTATTTTAAAGGGTCAAGCTCCGTAATACGTAGCGCATAGGCCAAAATTGACCCGGCCGCCGAGCCTCGCCCTGGCCCATATACAATACGTTGGCTCTTCCCCCAGTTGATAAAATCTTGCACAATCAAGAAGTAGCCGTTGTATCCCATTTTGTCCACCACGGACAGTTCATAATCGATGCGGGGTAAAATTTTATGCATTTCGTCACGTTCAAGGTCTACTTTTTCCAAAATTTTGCGGCACTCCGGCACCGGGATTTCGGAGGCTTCTTCTAAAGTTTTTCCACCATAGCGATATGCTAAACCTTGAAAAACCAATCTATCTAGGTAAGTCTTCTCGTCCTCTCCTGTCGGGATGGGAAATTTCGGGATCAGAATACGCCCGAGCTGCAAATCCACATCGCAACGCTCTGCAATGCGCTTTGTATTGAGCACCGCCTCCGGGCAAGTATCTTGCCAATGCGAAATGATTTCTTCAGCCGGGATGACGTGTAGGTCATAGTCCTTCAGCGTCATCCGATTTTTGTCAGACAAATTTGCAGCCGTACCAATGCAGAGCAGCACCTCATGCGCGTCCTGATCCTCTTTCTTCAAATAATGCGCATCACAAGTCACTACAAGTGGTAGCCCTAGTTCCTTGGCGTGCGCCATGTGCCAATCATTGACTTTTTTCTGTTCTTCGGAATGTGTCGTAGATAGTGGATGCCCATGGTCCTGCATCTCTAGGTAAAAACGGTCTTTAAAGACGTTGCGATACCAGTCTATGAGCTCAAGAGCACGCTTGTCGTCGCCCGCTCTGATCGCCTCCGAAATTTCCGATCCCATACATCCAGACAAGCAGATAATTCCTTCGTTGTATTTCTCAAGCTCATCATGGTCGGTTCGTGGCTTATAGTATTTTCCATGCTCTTCGGCATTGCTCATGATTCGGCAAAGATTCTCAAACCCCTTGTTATTCATCGCAATTAACGTGATGTGAAATCTTTGTTTGTCATGCGCCGGGTCTTTATCAGTCATTTTGCGTGCCGCTACGTAGGCCTCTAAGCCAAGTAACGGCTTCACTCCGGCGGCGTTACACTCTTTATAAAGCTCCACGAGCCCGCTCATAGTGCCGTGGTCAGTCACCGCCACAGCCTCCATACCCTCACCTTTTACATATTCTACTAATTCTGGAATTTTAGTTAGACCATCTAGCAAAGAATAATGCGTATGATTATGCAAATGCACAAAATCACTCGGCTTTAGTTTCGGTTCCATGTATATATTGTAGCACAAAATACAGCCCCGAGGGGCTGTACTGTCTTATTTGTCGCCTTTTTTAGCTTCTTTTTTCTCGGTTTTCTTTTCTGGCTTTACTGGAGCTTCGTCTGCGGCTTTGCATTCACAGTCTGCATCGCACTTGCAATCGTTGCCACATTCACAAGTATCATCACAGTCGTCATCCCTCACCGAGATGAATTTACTAGCAATTGCCCCAGCAATTGCCCCGAGCGCTGCGCCCAGGAAAAACTTCCCTGCACCATTATTAGTCTTCTTTTCTTCCGCCATCTTTTTTCCTTTCCTTAAGACTTTCTTTGAGTTTTGGATTGACATATTTATCGACAAGCATTTCTACCGTCCCGCCAACCGAAGTGAGTCCGCGTACATTTGTGACTACGCCATTGGCGTTGTCGGCAATGTCTTGGCTTTTTAATATTACTTTTTTAGCGTCATCCGTCATACCCAGTACGCGCACCATCAGTATGATTCCGATAATCAGAAACACCAGCAAAGTTACGCTGAGAATCACTACCAGAATCCACATTGCTATATCCATTTTATTTCTCCTTTTTCCAATTATAGCACATTAATGCTCGGCGACAAATTTTCGCACATCGTCCGCTAAATCAGTATTTCTCATGACATATTCAAGATAGGCCATAAAATAGTTCTTGGGATCGCCAGTAGTAATCCATTTGCCCCGGCTCTTTGCTACTACTACATCGCCACTTTCAGCGAGCTTCGTAATAGCATCCACGGTCCAGAGTTCATCATCTAGCCCGGTATTTTGTGGAATGAGATATTCAAATACTTCCGGCGTCAACAAATAGCGTCCGTAGCTAGTTAAATTACTTGGCGACAAATCTGGTGTTTTTGGCTTTTCTACGATATGGCTAAGCGTGCCGTTTTCTTTCAGGGCAATCATGCCGTACTTATTCCACACTTCCTCTGGCATTTCTTGCGCTGCGATTACAGCTTTCGCTGTTGGATTTTTCTCATATTCTTCAATCAAAGTCTTGACGTCACCTTTACCGAGAATTAAATCGTCGGAATAAAGCGCCACGAAAGCATCTTCACCTTCGACGAATCGCTTCGCCGACACAATAGGTGAACCATTGCCGTACGGTAAAGTTGGATCCTGCTCAATTACGGTGATTTTCGGAAAATCCAGCACCTCTTGCACGGATTCAAAGCGTTCAGATTTGCCCTGTTTGTCCAGCAAGGCCTTCACGTTTTCGGCGCGATTATGGAAATAGTCCTCGTAGATTTCGCGCGATTTCGTATTCGGTGTTGCAACGATAATAATCTCTTCAATCCCCGCCTCGATACATTCCTCTACGCAGAGTTGCATCACCGGCTTCGCACCGATCGGTATCATTGCTTTCGGAATGGTTTTTGTAATCGGTAAAAACCTACTCGCGAATCCCGCGTCAGTGATAATAGCTTTTTTTACAGTCATAAGCCTCCTTAAAACCCAATTATAACACATCGCCGTTCGAAATCAAATGTGTTATAATATCCCCATGAAACTTTTAATGCACACCTGTTGTGCGCCATGTAGCGTCTATTGTATTGATTCCTTAAGGGCCGAGAATATCGAACCGACACTTTTTTGGTACAATCCCAACATTCATCCATACACCGAATACAAAGCTCGTCGCGATTGCCTCAAAGAGTATGCCAGGAGCGTAGGTGCCGAGCTTATTGCCGATGAAGATTATGGTCTAGATGAATTTTGTCAAAATGTCGCCAGCGACATCAAAAATCGCTGCGTCAATTATTGCTACAAAAAACGCATTACTGAGGTTGTCCGTTATGCCGCTAAACACGGCTACGATACTTTCACTACCACGCTTCTAGTCTCACCTTATCAAAAACACGAGGAACTAAAACAAGTTTGCGAAGAACTAGCTCGACTTTCCGGTGTCAACTTTCTTTACCGTGATTTTCGCGTCGGTTTCCGCGAAGGCCAAGCTAAAGCTCGCGCCGCCGGTCTCTATATGCAAAAATACTGCGGTTGTATCTTCTCAGAAGAAGATCGCTACCGTAAACAAATCGATAGCGATCTCGCCTCCAAAATTGAGATTTAATTATTTTTTGCTAGACTTTTTGGTCGATTTTTTCTTGGCAGTTTTTGCCTTCGCGGATTTTTTCTCTCTTGCCTCGCTTCTTGCGATGGAATCCTCAATATTTTGCGAGCGATTGTGCACGCCATAAATCATACTAGTCACGCCGACGATGAGTAGATACGCACCAAAGAACCTCATAAACGTAGTCACTTCAAAACTGCCAGCGTTGAGAATTACAAAACCCATCACGGCGCCAATCACGCCGACCAAGATTCTTATAAATCGGTCCGTCGGGTCGATAGTTGACAAAAATGCGTGAAAGACATCAATAATCCCAGATGCAAAAGTATATATAGCCAAAATCACCGTGCAAGCTATCAGATTATCTTGAGCCGTAAATAGCAGTGCTACTGCCGCAGCCACATCTATCAACGCATCAACCACCGAATTGATCCAACCATGTTTCTTAGTTGAATTATAGAGCGCACCCACCGCATCAACTATCCCCATCAAAAGCAGGAACACTACGATAATTGAAATTGCGAGATTCATGTCGCCCATCCCGCCGAATAGCGTCAAAAACCCAAATGCTGCTGCCAGCCCGCCACGAAGTACGAACACTAGCCAGTGTTTATCTATGAATCTACGGTTGATATGTGCCATAAAAAATCCTTATATTACTTATGCTTATTGTATCACCTATTGACAAAAAATGCAAAGTATGATATAATGAAAATATAGGTCACTTTCTACCACGTTTACACGTGGCGATTTTTTTTGCGTGCCATCTCGACTATTTTTGTCAGCTGATAAAGCGCCGGTTTCAAAATCAAATCATGAGCCGGCGTATATTTTAGCTCTTCGCAACCAAACGACCGCTTGAATTCGCTTACGCCATAAAACCGATGCGAAGTCTCCTCGCGCCCTACAATTCCCCATAAATTATACCTAATGCAGCCACGTTTTCTCGCCTCATCCATCGCGGCAAGATGTAGTAGCGGTGCTGCCGAATATCTAGTGCCAAGCTCCGACGACACTCCGTAATGATAGCTTGCCTCTGGCCCGTAAAAAATCATAAAGTTTTGCGCTAAAATCTCACCATCTTTTCTTGCTGTATAGATTAACACTTCTCCATGCTCGCGGAAAGCCTCAAATTGCTTCGTCAAAAAGTCCGCCGAGAACGCTACGTATTTTTGTCTTTCTGCGTGTCTCTTTTCAAGCTTGCAAAAATCCTGGATTGCCGCGTCATTATCGGAGGCTGCCACCTCTATATCTATTTTTTCAGCCTTACGTAATTTTCGGCGAAATCCCTGCGACGCCCCAGCCAAAATCTCCGCTTCCGTTTTTGTTAAATCCAGTATCCCGGCATATTCTACCGACAAGTACATCGGGGCTCTTTTTAGTCCCAAGTCTTTCATCAACTTTAGGGCTTTATCAGAGAGCAAAAGTTGTGGTCTTATCCTCACAAAAACGCATTTTTCCCGTTTCCCGATTTCTTTAATGTCGCAAAATATTTCTCGTACGACATTAATTTTTGCGAAATCCATAATCGGCCCGCCCGCAATCGCTAGATACGTTCCCCGTTTGGCCGTTTCCACTACCCCGGCGTAGGCCGCTATAATCTTACCATCGGAATTTAATGCTGCCCTTCTTACTATATGTTTCCCGCGCCTTTTATGAAACTCATAAAAATCCCACGACTGCAAAAAATTTGCTTCTACGTGCGATTTTATAAACTCATCCCACTCTTCGCGGTTTTCTATATCAACTATTTTCATAGATGTCTCCGTTTTTTGCGTACTTTTTCTACGGCGAGGTTTTTTAAATATTTGATTTTTGAAATCACTAAATCGTGCGCCGGCACATATTCTACCACTTCCCCGCCGAACCCAGTTTTAAAGGTTGTCACTCCGGCGTATCTATGGCCGGGCTGTCCGGCCGGTGCAATGCCCCAAAGGTTAAAACGCTCGTACCCCTCTGCCTTCAAATCTCTCATCGCCCGCCAGAGCAAAGCATACGCCCCCGGCAATTTGCGGTTCAAATCAGTCGATGCCGCTTCGTAATAATCTGCCTCTTTGCCATCGCCCAAAATCAACCCATAAGCAATCGGCCCACTGCATTCGTCGCTGTCAATTTTTGCCACATAAATCCAGGCCTTTCCCCCAAAGGCCTCTTTCTCGGCCAGCAAAGTTTTAAGGCTAGGTGGCACAAAGCCTTGCCTCTTAGCCGTCTCCATTTGTACCCGGTGGAATTCTCTAAAAAGCTCTTCCGATTGTGATTTTTCTACATAAATCCCCATTTTTTCGGCACGCCGCACTTCGTAACGTGTTTGCCTACGCATCCCAGCTAGCAGTTCGGCCTCATCCAAGCTCAAGTCTAGTATTACTGTATGTTCTGCCGCGAGATGCATTGGCGACCTTTTAAGCCCAAGCTCTTCAAGTAGCTTTAAATTTTTTTCTGTTGCTAAAAGTTGTGGCCTCACCCTCACGAAAACGCATTTTTCTCGTCTTGCCACCTCAGTAATTTTGTCAAAAATCTCTTTTACGACCTTTTTGTCCCCCCAGCTAGTCAATGGCCCGCAAGGTATTTCGAGATACCGACCCCGTTTCGCATCGCGCCGAATCATTAGCGCCCAACCTTTGCCTGCGAAATCTTCAACTATCGCCTTGTCTCCAAGTAGTTCATTCATTTTGGAATACTCTGGAGACTGCAAAAAATTCGCTTCAGGATACTTTACTAACGTCTCGGCCCATTTTGCCGATAGCTCATCAGTCTTGTCCATTTTTCCCTCCTTCCGCTAGATTCTGTTTGATGATTTTGCGCGCCAATTCCAATTCCGTTTTCTTATAGTATTTTGGTAGATTGACAATACGCGCAGCTACGTAAGTCGCAATAGGGCATTTTTTTTCATCAAAATGCACTTTTTTGTAATATCTCACGGGCGATACTGGTTTTTCATACCATAGGCTGTCGAAATAATACCCTGATTTCCGTAAAGTTTTTAGGACTTTCTCTCGGTCGTTCACTAGGCCAAATTCTCTTAGCGGCTCTTCGCCAGATTTTTTCAGTTTCTCCAACTGTTTTAGTGCTAATTTTGCTTCAAATCTCGGCATCTTGCGCTCTAAATCTAATCTATTATCGGCCGAACGTTCTACGAAATGGATTTTGATTAGGCCGCGCATCAAAACCCCGCCGAGATGTAGATAAGATAAGCCCCTACACATCGCTCCAAACATCGGGTAAAATCTCTCGCGTAAATAGTCAGAAACAAGCGGAGTTTTACTAGGCGCTTTAATTGTGTTTTTACAGGGGTGGCGCAAAACCACCGCCCCACCAGAAACTGCGTCGATCGACTTGTCCTTACCAAATGACAGCACCGTCGCCACCCCCACCGTGCCAGTCTCGCGTCCATCTGGGTATCTTACCCCGGCACAGTGTGCCAAGTCCTCAATCAAAATCAAATTTCTCTCTTTGGCAAATTTCTCAACCGCCACTATATCTACCGGATAACCTAAGGTGTTTTGCACGATTATTCCGCGCACATTATTATCAAACGCTGCCCCCAAAGTCTCTGTATTAAAATTCAAATCTTCGCGCGAAATATCCGCAAACACCGGTGTCAAGCCAGCCGCTTTTACGGCCTCGTATGCCGCAAAACAGGTAAAACCATTCACAATCACTGCATCCCCTTTATCAAAATACGCTTTCAGGGCTAGCGTCAGCGCCGAGCGCCCATTTTTGCAAAGCAGCGCTTCCCCACTGTATTTTTTTTCTAGAAATAATTTCAATCTCGTCGCATCTTTTTTGCTGCCATGTGTGAAAAGCTGCCTCCATGCCCCTCTTCTGCCTGCCGCTAACCCTAAAAAGTAATGTTTTTTCACGATTTCGCCTCCGCCACGACTTTAATAATAGCTCGCGCTAGCCCCTCCGGGTCTGAGATGTACGGCGCATGAGTCCAATTAGCATAAAGCTTCAGGTCGGCATTTGGCATAAGTTTAGCCATTTTTTCGGCCTGGTGCGGCGGTGTAACGGTGTCTTTTTTGCCCCACAATATTATCGCCGGGGTAGTTACGTTTGGCAAATTCAAATCTTTATCTGACGCTAGCATATTTTCTAGTGTCCGCTTCATGTTTTCTGGTGCCTTAGAATAATCTGTCGTTCCGGTCAGTCGGTGAAAAGCTTTATTTAAAATCGGCACCTTTTTTAGCGGTTTGCCGAGTTTTGCGATTGCCTTCACGGCTCGTTTTTTAAGCGTCATTTCGTAAATTCCTGCTGCATCTAGTAAAATTAGCCGTCTTAACTTTTCTGGCTTTTTAGCACATAAATTTAAAAGTATCCGCCCGCCATTTGAATGCCCCAGCGCTATCGCTCCATCTGGTATTTTCTGGTCTGCCCAGCGCGCATAATCTTCAATCGTAAAGACCTTCTGACTCGGTTCGGTTAGACCGGGCACGTGAAGCATTTTGACCTTTAGCCCAGCTTTCTCTAGTAGTGTCATTGTCTTACTCCACGGCTCCACCGTGTAAGTCCAACCGTGGATGATATAGAGATCGTATTTCTCACTCATGAATCCAGCCCCCAACTTTTGCGCCGTCTTACTGCGGCTTTTTCGCGTCGGCAGAGTTTCTTGGTATCCTTAGGGTCAGCCAGCAACTTTTCAATCACCCATTCTAAGTAGTGGCTCCCTTTGAAAATCAAAGTTTCTTTGCCAGTGATATGCTTTTCTAAGTAAATCAGAGCCTTGCGTGGGTCAGTTGTCGCTACTGCGGAAACCCCCAACTCCTTAAGACGCGGCGCCGTGTATTCTTTGGTCCTTCGCCCTACCAGTATCACGCGGTCGGGTTTGACGTCGGCGATTAGCTTTGCCAGTTTGCGGTGTTCTTCACTTTCAAGCGATCCCTGGTCTACGATGTCGCCAATCACTAGCCACTTGCGCTCAGCGTGCATTCTCTTCGCCATATCTAGAATCGATGCCACCGAAATCATGTGTGCGTTGTAGCTACTATCTACGATATCTACCCCCTTCTTCCCTTTAAAATATGAACAACGCCCAGGCGCCATCTTTACGCCAGACATATCAGGATTAAACGGTAGTTTTAGATATTTCATTAAATCTTGAAGTACAAACAGGTCAAACGCTACGTCTTTTGGCTCCGGGTGGTCAAAATGAAAAGTCGTATCTCCATAGGTAAAGTCGGTAGAATCCGGATAAACCACGTATTTTTTCATCAAAGATTTTTTAATCGGAATCACCTTCGTCTTAATCCCAGCCGTAGCTTCAGCCATGAGCTTAGAGTCCGCATCTATATATACGCGCCTGCTCGTGTTGGCTGGCAAATTTGCAAACTCCGCCGTGATCGCCTCGCTCAAAGTTTTGAATTTACCCTCCTCTACTACTTTTTCGAACTGAATCGCGTGCGACAGTCCAATCGATACCCAGATTGTCACCTCCGGTTTCAGCCATTTAGCCAGAAATTCTGCTTCGTGCGGCCTCTCGCCGTCAATCTCTACCACGTAAAAAGGTTCTCTGTGTCGGTAAAACAGCCCCCTGAGTGGCGCTGCGATTAGTAGCCATGCCCAACGCAATTTAGAACCGCGGATGCCTTTTAGTCCCAAAATGTCAAAAGACACCCCAAAAGCCGAATTGGCATCATGTGAATAGTGGGCCTTTTTTCCAATCTCGTGCTCAAGCAAATTCAGCATAGTCGTCTTCCCCGCCGAGCCAGTTACGGCAATGACACGCGGATGCCAACGCCGGAACGACATACTCGCAAAATGCCGAAAATACTTCGCTACCACGAAATAAAGACGCTTCTTTAATCTAGCGATTTTGCTCATGCATCTATTATAGCACACAAGCTGATTCTTGTCGCTATCTATTGACTTTATGCTAAAAGTGTGCTACAATAAAAAAGATATGCCATTTTCGGCATATTTTTCTGCACATTTTGTACATTAACAAGGAGGAAGATGAAGAATGGACAAAACACATTTATGGGCGGCGATTATCGCCGGTGGACAAGGTACAAGGCTTTTTCCCATCAGTTATCCCGCCTGCCCCAAGCAATTTTGCAAATTAGACGACAAAAACCATTTTATCCAGGCTACTATCGACAACTACTTATCTGTCGGCGTGAAGTCTACGCATATCATGGTTCTTGTCACCTCTGAAACGCAAAGAAAACTTGCTATGGAGCAGTGCCTGCCTCGAGGCGTTCTCTCTCAGAACATTGTCATAGAGGACCCCAATCTTGGCTACCCTGGTTGCATGGCCCGCACCACTGAACTCATCCGTGAAATTGATCCGGAGGCTATTGTTATAGAAACGCCGGCCGATCAATATCTCGAACGGGGCGAAGCTTTCGGGCACACCATCAATGCGGCCGTAACGTCCGCTGCTGAGGGGTCGTTTGTGATTGTCGGCGTCAAGGTCAACGATCTTGTAGTCGCCACTGGCTGTGGCCACGTTTTGTACGACGACACTGAAGATTCTTGCTACACGGTGAAAGAATTTATTGAAAAGCCCAACCTCAAGGTTGCCGATCGTATCATGCGCCAGGGCAATTCGGCCTGCAACACCGGCATTAATGTTTGGTCGGCGGAGGCCTTCCATCGTGCTATGGCCGGACGGAATTGTCGTGGCATTGCCACTGACAAATTTATGTCTATGCTGAGCCCGCTCAAGGTGGCAGTCGGCAATTTCGTTTGGCGCGATTGTGGTACCCTGAAGTCTCTCTACGAGATTTCTAAGAAAACGCCTAATCACAAGAACGCTAGCCTTGGCGGCGGCACCTTTGAGCGCGTCAACTGCCGACGCAGTATGCTTTATGCGGCCGAAGGTATGGAACTTCGTGTCATCGGCGCCGAAGACGATGCCATAGTTTTTACTAGCATCGACGAACGTCCGGTTGTCGTAGTGGCAAAATTGAACGAAAGTCAAAAAATCAAGCTTCTTGCGAACGACTATTTCGTACATGAAGAGATTTTATCAGAGGACTTTTCGATGGGCGCGCGCAATAACATCGTGCTCGGTTCAAATGTCTCCGACAATCTGACCGTGGGCTTTGTCGGCGTTGAAAACTACGCCGTTTACGTCCATCGTCGTCCAGACGGTATGCTTGAAGCTGTTGTCTCTCAGCAGCTCAGGCCCTCCAGGGTCTAAACCCACCCCCCGCACCCAGCGGGGGGATTTTTTTGGCGCAAAAATCCCCGGGCTAACCGGGGATTTCTATTACATTTTGATTTCAGCATCTACACCAGCTGGGAGTGAAAGATTTTGCAAGCTCTCAATCGTTTTTGGATTGGCGTTGCTGATGTCGATGAGGCGCTTGTGGACTTTCATCTCAAATGCTTCACCGCCGGTCTTGTAAACGTGTGGCGATTTCACCACAGTAAAGGTGCTGCGCTTAGTTGGTAGTGGGATTGGACCACTAATCGATGCGCCCGTGCGGATTGCCGTATCGACGATTTGGCGTGCGCTCTGGTCAATCACGCGGTGATCGTAAGCCTTGAGGCGGATTCTAATAGTGAGACCGCCATCTTTTTTTGCTTCTGTCATTATTGCCTTTCTTTGTCCGATAACCTCTAAGACATGAGTTGTTCGGACTTGATGATTATTGTTATTGTTTTGCCATTATAGCACAAAAATCCCCCACTGTAAAGCGGGGGATTTTGAAAGCTATCAAATTATTTAATAACTTTGGTGATAACACCAGAACCAACGGTCTTGCCACCTTCGCGGATAGCGAAGCGGTCGTTGTTGTTCATAGCGACTGGGGCAAGAAGCTTCACGTTGAAGGTCACCTGATCGCCTGGCATCACGATTTCCTTGTCGGCTGGGAGCTCCACTTCGCCCGTCACATCGGTAGTGCGGAAGTAGAACTGTGGCTTGTAACCCTTGGAGAATGGAGTGTGGCGGCCACCTTCCTCTTTCTTCAAGATGTAAACCTGAGCTTCAAATTCGGTAT
>Ga0310786_10007305_pt1 | contig 14446 bp, 12 predicted proteins | sample AusTroGonzalo_MG_FD_203881 | JGI IMG/M metagenome (GOLD analysis project Ga0310786, IMG submission 203881) | Bovine rumen microbial communities from tropical cattle in Woodstock, Queensland, Australia - Gonzalo_03 (v2) (version 2) | ecosystem: Host-associated > Mammals > Digestive system >... | reverse complement strand
CGAACGCTGCCATCAGCGAGTCAACCGACTGCACGCAGGGATTGACCCTGTAGGCGCCGTCGTTGAGCACGAGGCCGATATCCTCGAACGCGTGCCGACCATACGTCTTGCCGTCAACGACCCTGTCGTAGCAACGATAGGTCTTCCACATCAGTTTGCCGTGCGCACAGTCGTTGATGGTCGCAGGATACTGCGGAACGCCTGTCGTATTGGGAATCGTGATATTCGGTATGGCGCAATTGCCAAGCGTCGAATGGCCCTGCTTGTTCAGTCCGCTCAGGTTCGGCAGAAACGCCAGCTCGTAGACGGACTGCAGATACTCCTGGTCGGAAACAAACATGAATATGTCGCCGTCGCGCATGTCGTTGTCGGAGTCGAGAGTATCGACCCCGCAACTGGCGAGCCATGTGGTAGAATCCTCTGCGAGGGTAGCGATCCAGTTCTCCGGCGCATGGTTGAAGCGCGGATCCGGGCACATGATGCCAGTAGGCAGATACTCGACATCAGAATTGAGCGCATCGAACGTCTTCTTATTGAACTGCACCGCCTTGTCGGAGGTGAAGCGCAGCAGCGGACTCTGCTGGCCGAAGGCGGCTGCAATCTGCCTGTTGTTTACGCCAAGGAAATTCTCGTCCTGATATACGCTGGCGGGAACCAGATCGGCGGTGGCGTTCGAGCCCTCCTCCTTGACGCGGACGAACACGGCCGCGTGGAGCGCAAACTCATCGGCGTCATCATTAAGCACGATGTTCTTCAGGAAGTTTTCGTCGCTCGAATAGTCGCCCTCCAGAGGTTTTCCCTTTTCGTCTAGCGGAAGGATGTTGCAGTGCGCCGAGAGGATTTCCGTTGGCTCCTTGGGCAGGACGCCCTTTTCAATCTGATATTTGGCCTCCAGGGTGAAAACGGGGGTCTCGTCCAGAAACTTCTTCAGCTCGGCCCTAGCGCCCGGATCAACCGCAAACATAATGGTCTTGAAGGCGTCGGCATCACTCTTCACCTCCGGAAACTTCGCGGCTTGGGTATTGGCTTTCATGGCGATCTTGAATACGCCGTCGGCGTATCCCTTGTCGCTGAACTCCCCGGGGTTCTTCGGCCAGATGGCGGAAACGGGCAGACGGAAGCCGGTTATATCCTTCGGCGCAAAGAACAACCTCATGCACGCCTCATATTCAAACTTCTTGTTGCGCTTATCGTCGCGCTTGAACGGGAACACCGCGAGGGCGCTCAACGTGCCGGAGCACAACTTGTCGCCATCCAGCTTGTAGTGAAGCTTGCGTTTGACGGAACCATCGTCATCTGTGCTAACGTCCTCAAGTTCACGTTTGCAAATCAACGACGTCGTGACGTTCTTCGGCGTAATGGCGCATATCATAGGCACGCGCTCGGTGGTCGGTATGCCCAGCGAGAACGGTACGCTATCGTAGTCCAAATAGTCGTACAAGCCCATAAGGTCGAGACGGCAAAGCTTGGTGAGAAGCGACTTGAAGCCTTCGGTATTGCCCTGCATCTGGATCAGCTTCGTCATCGGCGTGTTTTCCTCAAAATCATCGAAAGGCTGTCCGTCATCCGACGCAAGATCGACAAGCCCCTCGTCGTCGAGCTGCTTTTGGGTCGCGCCCGGCAGAAAGCTATCCGTGATCAGCCGCATGGCGCGTATCCTGGCGGCTTCCGGGTCGGTCTCCGACACCGAGCCGATGTTGTAGAAGTTACCTGCGGAAGCGCTCTCAAGATACGAACAGAACGGACTTTCCATTCCACCCGCGCTAGACCCGGCGGCATTGACCGCGAGGTTCCAGTCGGCCATCGAGACAAGGGGAACCTTTGATGCGCTTATGCGCCCCTTCTTCACCTCATCATCATCTGAGACCGTTTCCCGGAAGCTGCTGGCCATGAAGGTCTCCCAGCTTGACGGGGTCTTGTCGTAGCTGGTGTGCTGGGCATTCTCGAAGAGGTGGGCCATCGTAATGCGGCGGCGGCCGGAGTTGCGGCGACCGTCGGCGACAAGGCGGTTGACGTCCAGACAGTCGGTCACGTCGATGGCGCAGTATGCGTAGCGCCCCGAATCGAAGCCCATAGAGTGCCACGTCCCGGCGTGGGACAGCCTCGAATAGCGGCGGGCCTCGTTGACGAGCGGCGGCGGTATGTAGGCGAGTCCCTCGAGGGTGAGCGTCGAAACCGTATCATCCGGAGTAAGGAAGGTGTTGCCGCCTATGAACACATTATTGTACCAATAGTTGCGGCTTGTGGAACCCGTCTCGTTGAGAAGCAGCAAACGTTCGGAATTTGGCGCGGCGTCTCCGACGCGTTGGTCGGGATAGGCGTTCTCGCCGATGGCGACATCAAGGCGTTCGATCGCCTCGGCGAGCGCGGCCTTGGCAAGCTGCCTCGCGGCGGAGGTACGGCGCAGGTAGCTCGACGGCAGGCGCGACGAGCGCATGTAGGCCGAGAAAGACACGGCCGACACGACCATGAACGCGAGCATTCCGAGCACGATGAGAAGCGCACTGCCTTTTCTGCTGGTGGCGACCTTCATTTATTTCGCTCCTCTACTGAAAGCCTTGTGGAGTTGGGCATATAGAAGCCGGTCTGCATGTTGCTGGCAGCCCTGGACGACACCGACGGCACGCGCCCTTCGCGGATCGTGACCTTGTAAGGGTGGCCCCAGGGATCGCGCAACGAGCCGTCAGGGCTCACGGAACCGTTGTAAAGAACGGGTATCTTTCCGGTGTCGCCGGCCTCGCCGCGGCCAAGTATGAACCCTACGCTGTCGATGGTGGCGTCGCGGCTCTCCATTGTATCGAGGCCGTACTCGCCGCTGCGGGCATAGTTCTCGTAGGCCAGGATCGCGTTCGTCATCTCCTTGACCTCGGCCGTGGCCTTGACAATGCGTGCGCGCGCCCGGGCGCTCGATACCGAGCTGCCGATGGCGCCGGTCAAAAGCGCGATCATTCCGATCACGACCAGCAGTTCGACAAGTGTGAATGCTCGCTTCATAGTTCTATCTCGTCCGGCCATGTTGTTATGTCGTCGTAGTCCACGTTAGGATCCGCATTGGGCCCCAGCGACGTGACACCCACCGTGTATGATTTGACCTCGCCGCCGGTGTTCTCGGAACCGACGGCAACGGTAGTAATCTGGCGGCCCGATGTCGAGCCGTCGACCTGCGTCAGCAACACGATCTTGTCGGCGCTTTGCGAACTGCCGACGCTGCATGCGCGTTTACGCAAGGAGCCGTCCTTGTTCCATAGGCTCGTGATGCGATAGGCGGTGTTGCCGTGCACGAATATGTTGTCGGCCTCTTCGCGAACCTCGGCTACATTGTCGCGCACCTTGTCGAGGTCGGCGACGCCGGCGACGCCGGTTCGCCAGGCTATGGACGACTGGTTGAATATCATCGTAAGTATCGTCGCGAGCATTCCGAGCAGAAGACTCGCCACGAGCAGCTCAAGTATCGTGAAGCCTCTTCTCATTTGTTTGGATCTCCCTGGAATCTGACTTCAGTATAATACATCGGCATCGAAAGGAGCATGCCCTGCTGGTGCGTCGCGCGAAAGGCAATCCTCACAATCGGCGAATTCTCCTTGTGCATAACAACTAGGCCGCACTTCATGTTGTTGCCGTTGAACGCGGAGGACGGAAACGCCGTATTGACATCCAGAGTACCGTCGGCGGCGTTGCCCAGATCGCTCATCACCTTATTGAACACTTCGCTCTCCGCTATGTTTTGCGGATCTTTGTCGACAAGACCTGTCGAACTGTTGAAGTAGTGGGCCCAGCCGTCGTCGCTCGGATAGTTGGGCAGCCTGCAGAAGGCGCTCCACTTCAGGTTTGTGGCGCTGCACGCCATCACGAGAGGGCTCATGACGGCGTCCGCAATGGCGGCGCCGGCGACATCTTCGCGGCTTTGGCGGTTTTCGCGGTAGCCGAGCGAATAGAGCGAGACCATGGCAAGTATTCCGCCGGCCATGATGAGTATGGCCAAGTTTACCTCCATTATGGTGAATGCGCGTCTCATGTCAGTTCAGCCCCTTCCCGTTCATGGGATTTGCCGTATCGCCTACCTTGTCCGGCGCAAGGTTGCCCGATGCATTCGGCCTGAGGGCATATATCCCGATTGTCGAAGAGGAAGAGATGTTCTTGGAGAGGTTGTCGTAGCCTCCGGCGTCTCCGCCGAACACCATGCGACCGGCCTCCTTGACGGGGTTCGACATGGATTTGGAATAGTCGGACCCGAATATGAAGTTCTTGGGCAGCTCTATCGACTGGAACTCGAAGCCGTACGCATCGCCGACAGCCCATTGGGGACTGTCTTTGCCGCCGCCGTTCTGCTTTATGAACGCGTAGATATCGAGTCTGCCGCCGTCTGTAGGCGCGGGCAGCGCACCGGCGGCAGGAGAGGCGGAGCCGTCGGCAGGATCGAGGAGATACATCTCGGTGACCTGTCCCCTGTGTACCGAATCATATACGCGGCTGCGCTTGAAGCTGCTCGCGCTTTCGGCCGTATCTAGCTGGTAGAGGTACATACCGGCGCCGCTGGGCGAAGAATCCTCGGTCACGGGGTATGTCCTGTTAAGGTCGGCGAACTCGTCGTAGAGGTAGTCGTTATCCACGCCGGTTATGCGCCCAGCGCGTCTGACGGCGATGGCCTTGCCGACAACAATCTCGTTCTCGTTGTCGGTGCTTTCGCGAAGCGTCTCGTTCCAGAAGTATATGGCCGTCGGCTGGCGGTCGATCATGGCGCGGTGCAGGGCCGCACGCACGAACTGGCTGGCGGACTGAAGCGCACCGCGCTCCTCCATGCCTCGAACCACAGAGCGGTACGCGCCGATCGACACCGTGCCGAGAAGGCCCATGATGCCGACAACAACGAGCAGCTCCAGAAGTGTAAACGCTTTTCGCATCATTTTGTCACCGTAAGTTGGTCTGTTGGGATCGAGTAGATCATCTTGAACCTGCGGAAGCGGCCGGTGTCGGAATCTGGATAGCCGAACATCATGTCGCCGACCTTCATCTTCTTGGGCGACTTCTTCTTGTCGCCCTTGAGTGCCACCATGAAATCCATGCCGACCGTCTGAGCCGTGACGGAGCCGGAGCGGGCGACGTAAAGACCAGTTATGTCGATGAGCGGATTGCCGGAGACCTCGACGGTCTTCTTTATCAACTCGCGAATCACGCCGTCGCACTCCGAGTCGGTAAGCTCGTAGCGGTCGTTGTCTATAGAACCGCCGCTCATCCGGTAGTTCCCGGTGCGGCCTTCGGAATCGAAATTGGGCCACTCGTCGTTCTGCGCATAGTAGGTGGCTATGCCGGAATTTACCATCGCGACCAGTGCATCGGACTTACGGGCGCGCGCCTGCTTGACCGCACCGGAAGCCGCAGTGGTGACAATCGTGATCAGCACCGAAAGGATGCCAATCACCATCATCAGCTCAACGATGGTGAAACCCCTACGCTTCATTTCGCCTCCCTGGCCATGCCGGGCGCCCAGCTGTAGATGTCATCCCTCTTCAAACCCTTGGTGTAGGACTCAAGCTTGCCGTCCTTTCCGGCGCACCACACGGCCGCCGAAGCCCTTATAGTGACAGACTCCCCGCCGACCGAAGCATCGACAAAGCCGTCGCCGTCGAGATCCAGCGCATAATGGAGTATGTGGTCGCGGACAGTGACGGAGCCCTCGACCGTGTCGCTCAATGAGGCGGAGCGGCCCTTGCGCTTTACCGTGGCTTGACCCCAGGGATCTATTATGCCGAGCTTGTCCAGACCATCAAGATCCGTCTTGTCGCTGTTCATCGTAAGGGAAAGGTATCCCTTCTTGGCCAGAGGCAGTGCCGCCGAAGAGTCCAGTTCGCCATCGCTCGCGCCGTTTGCTGCAAGGCGCTTCGGCCACGAGCCTTCCTGCTGGAAGAGCGCGGAGAGGGCCGTCGCCACGTTGCTCACGAGCTCCTGCGCCTTGGCTCGCTCGGCCGTTTCGCGCATCTTGGAGAAGCCCGCCAGGGAAGCCCCCGTCAGCACGGCAATGATGCCTATGACGATAAGCATTTCGATGAGGGTGAAACCGTTTCTGTGTTCTGTCGTTTTCATGGCGGTCAATTGCTCATGTGGGTGTAGTCGTCTTGCGTCCAGCGGCCTATCCGCTCGCGTGCAACGTTGGAAAGTTCGGAAGAGTCAAGCGGAACCCAAGGCGGGAACGTGCGCCCGTTCGGCCCAGAAGACCACAGCGTGTACGACTGGTACGGAGCCGGAGAATAGTAGTAGAGCTCGTTGCCCCAACCGTCAAGAACGGTTACGTAGTCGAGCACATACTGCTGGCTGTGGCTGTCGTTGCCGAAGTCGCCTGGTTCGTAGACGTCGATGTTGGGGTTGTCGCTTCTCAGGTTGCGGTCTGACGTATCGGACGACGAGACGACAACGCCGAAGAGGTTCCATGTATGCTCGCTCGACACGACACCTTCAAGGTTCGGCATCCAGCGGGCGGTTACGGCCTGGGACGGTATGTTGGCGACGCTGGCCAGATCCCTTGCGTTGCTGGTGTTCTGCTGGTTCTGGCGTATCTTCTCCCACGAGAATTCGGTGTCGTCCAGAGGATTGCGCGGCAAGGTGTTGTTCTCCGTCCACTGCGCATACTGGAAGAACGAGCTGTCGCCGTTCATCATCACGATATAGCGCGGCAGAAGAAAGCTCATCAGCCCGAACTTGAAGAGCTGAATGTTCTTCCAGTCAATCTCATCCTTGTACGGATTAAAGCGGCCGATGTTGTCCGACGACGCGTCGGAAAACTCGGCGGACAGCTTGGCCTTTATGTCGGGATTGCCCCAATACGCCTTGTAGCGGTTGTCGCCGGATTCGGCCTTTTCCTTAAGAGCCTTGCTGACAATCCTTATGCGTTCGCTGTATCCGTCAGGGAACGGGAAGCATGCGTCGACAGGCTGAGAGCGACAGGCGGCCCTAACCTGGTTCCAGGCGGCAATCTCCTTGGACTCCCCGATGTTCGACCACGACCAAAGATCGGTGTTCTCGTCGTCTTCGCTCTGGATTCCGTGCGAGTTGGCCTTCGCGTAGATATTGCGGGTTCCATGCAGCTTGACCGGCGGGTAGCTGCCGAACGCGGCATAGTAACCAGAAAGGCAGTTCTCGACGCGCTGGAGCCTGCTGATAGTGACGTTGCGCCGCGTTGAATCTCCGCCAATGGAACCGAGGCGAAACACCATCGTCATGAGCGTGATCAGCACGGTCACGACGATGAGCATCTCGACTAACGTAAAGCCCTTCTTCACATCAGCCTCCTGCGCCGGAAACGGAAGATATGATGTCGATCATCGGCAGGAACATCGCCGTGACGATGGTACCGACCACGACTGCGAGTACGATGATAAGCGCCGGCTCGATGGCGGCGGTCATGCCGGCGACGGCGTTATCGACCTCGTCGTCGTAAGTGTTCGCAATTCGCGTAAGCATGTCGGCCAAGGCGCCGGTCTCTTCGCCGACCTCGACCATCGACACAACCATCGGCGGGAAGACCGAGCACTGCGAAAGGGGCTGGGTCATGCCCTCTCCTTCCTTTACGGCGTCATGCACGTTCTGAAGGGCCTTCGAGACGACGCGGTTGCCCGTAGTGTCGCGGACGATCACGAGCGACTGCAGGATCGGCACGCCGGACGAGAGCAAGGTACCGAGAGTACGCGTGACGCGCGAGACTGCGGTACGCTGGGCGAGGGTACCGATCACTGGCGCCTTAAGTTGGCAGACATCGTAGAAGTATGCGCCCGCCTCGGTCTTGCCGAATACCTTCTTTATTACTACGAAGGCGGCTATGATGGCGACGATGACAAGGCCGTTGTGCTGGACGAACTCGGAGGCGTCCATAACATACTGCGTGATTGCCGGGAGAGCCTTGCCACCAAGCATGTCGTTGAACACCTGCTTGAACTTCGGGATGACCGCGACCAGCAGGAAGCCCGTGATGCCCACGGCGGCGACTAGGACGACGATCGGGTAGATCATCGCGCCCTTGACCTTGTTGGCGATCTTCTCGGACTTCTCGGCGAACTCGGCGAGACGGCCAAGGACGACTTCAAGAACACCGCCCGCTTCACCGGCCTTCACCATGTTGACGTATAGCTTGTCGAAGATCTTGGGGTATTGCGTCAGCGACTCGGAGAATGTTCCACCGGCGGCGATGTTCTCGGCGATGCCGTTCAGCGCCTCGACCATCTGCGGGTCTTTCATCTGGCGCTTCAGCACGTCGATGCCGCGCATCAGGGGCAGGCCCGAGTTGACGAGCGTCGCGAGCTGGCGTGTGAACTGGGTCAAGACCTTTGTCTTCACCTTGCCGCGCATCCACGAAGGCAGCTTTATGTTTATGTCCTTCGACTTGGATGCGGCGGGCTTCGCGGCGGCGGGCGCCTTGCCCTTATTCGCCTTGGCTTTCGGCGCGGGGGCCGACGCGGCCGGGGCCGACTTCACTTCGCCGAGCGCCGTGGGGAAAAGACCCTGGGCGCGAACAGCCGCAATTGCAGAACTGCGGTCGCCCGCCTCAATCTGTCCGCGGGTTTCGTTGCCCGCGGCATCCTTCGCAATGTATTGGAATGTCGCCATTGTTCAACCTTTGTCGAGTTTGTATGAATTATACCACAATCTTGCCTTTTAACGCAACGCCTTTATCCGTTCAGAGAGGGCAGTTCGACCTGCTGGACGGGGGCAGCCTCTTCGATGGAGGCAGGGCGCGGCGACGGGAAGATCAGCAGCATCGCCCAGGCGATCAGGGCGGTCACGAGACCGACTATCGCGCCAAGCCGTATCCAGGTGCCGAAGCGGATGGGGTTGTGGCCGTGCTTTTCGAGAAGGCCCGAGGCGACGATGTTGGCGGTCGAGCCGACGACCGTTATGTTGCCGCCGAAGCATGCGCCGAACAGGAGCGCCCACCAAAGGACCGAATAGTCGGCAGCCCTTTCGACCAGGGCCTGGATGACCGGGGTGAACGCGGCGACGAAGACGATGTTGTCCACGAACGCCGAGCCGAGCGAGGCTATGAGCAGCACAAGCGGTATCATGCCCTTCGGCCCGCCGGAGACGTGCTTGGTGAGGCTGTCGGCGAGGTTCTGGGTTATGCCCTGTTCGTTAAGGGATCCGGCTATGGCGAAGAGGAGCATGAAGAACAGGAGCGTCCACCACTCTACATCCTTCTCGACGTAGTGGCGAGCGCGGTGCGGCCGCCAAATCATGAGGATGCCGGCCATGATGAGCGGCGTCATGATGAGGAACGCGTTCTTGTTGGCGACTCCACCGAGGGCGAGAGCGTGCTCGATCTGATGGTGGAAGGCGATGACAAGAACAGTCGTCAGCAGGATGAAGAGACCTGTCTTGTACGGAATCTGGAGCACCGGGCCGAGTCCCATGCGGCGGTGGCGGGCCATGGCGAGCGTCATCCGGCGAATGTCTGCGCGGAACCAGAAGATCGTCAGGCCTAGGGTCGCAACGAGCGAGATCAGGGCTACGGGCGTCGCGCCGACCAGGAACTGGGCGAAGGTAAGACCCGCCTTGTTGCCGATGAAGATGCCGACGGGGTTTCCGAGCATCGTCGCCGACGAGCCGATGTTGGTCGCCATGACGGCGATCAGCACGAACGGATGGGGGCGAAGCTTCAGGGTGTCGCAGACTTGGAAGACGAGCGCCAGCACGACGACGATGGACGAGACCTCGTCCACGACCGAAGCCAGCACGGCCGAGAGCACGCAGAGTATGGCGGTAAACGAGACGCCGTTCATGTTCTTGCGGTTGATGATAGACTGGATGACCCAGGTCAGGAAGCCGAGGTCCTTCAGCACACCGACGATGATCATCATTCCTACAAGGAAGAATATGATGTCCAGCTCCGTCGCCTTCAGTATGGACTGAAGCGTCATCGCATGGGTGGCGATCAGCACCGCCACGCCGAGGAATGCGGCGGCCACACGGCGCTCCCAGAAGAAGAGCGTCGTAGAGATCACGCCCGCGAACACGGCAAGAGTGACGGTCTGGGTGAGGCTTTCGGCAAGGCCGCAGCTCCAGCCGCCGATGGATACTAGCGCGACGATGAGCGCCAGAAGGAATATTTTCGGATTGAGTTTCATCGTCGGCTACTCCCTGAATATCTTGTTGAGGAAACGCGGCAGGCGCACGACGCCAACCAGCTTACCGCCTTCGCGCACGTAGCACTTGGAGCTCTTGAAGCGGGTCATCTCGCCGGCCACCTGGATCGCCGGGGTGTCGGGAGTCACGACTGGGAACTCCTTCACGAGAATCTCGCTGAGCCACGTGCGGCGCTCGTTCTCAAGCACTTGGGCGAAAGGCTCGAAGTTCGCGATGGGCGTGAGGTCGCTCATCCACAGCAGATACTCCGGCAGGCACACGCGTAGAAGCTCTCCGGCGCGGACGACGCCCTTGAGGTCGCCGTCGCGGTCTAGCACGGCGATCTCGCTGACGTGGTTTTCGATGAACGTGTCGACGCATGACTGGAGCGTGTCGGTGTCGCGCAGCGTAAGGAAGTCGCGCGTCATGATGTCGGCCGCGGTTATGTAGCGCGGCAGATACGCCTTGCCGCTTTCGAAGAAGCGGTATATGTCACCCGCGTTCGTCATCGCTGCGACGGTGCGAAGGGTCGCATCGTCCTTGAGCGCCGTAGTCAGCGCGCGAAGTATCTGCAGGTAGAGGGCAGGCTTGTCGCGCGGGATAAGCAGCAGGAACGCCACATGAACCGCCGAGTCTTCTCCGGGCCACACGATCCCGCGCTCGCTTGTCGCGATGGCGACACGCGGGGAGGCGAGGCCCTCGATTCGGGCGTGCGGCAGGGCAAGCCCATCCATGATCACTGTGGAGCCGGCCGCCTCGCGCTTGAGGACGGCGGCGGTGGTCTCCTCGATTCCGGTCGGGGGGACGCGCCCTGTGCGGTATATGCCCTCGACAAGGCGACGCACGACTTCGTCGCGCGAAAGCTCGCCGCAGTGAGGCATAACGTCGCCGACGTCGAAGAACGCCGTCAGCCGAATGTCTGCATTCTTTTTCACGATGGAATTATACCATAATTCACTTGCCCACGCAGAAGCGCGAGAAGAGAGATTCCAGAAGGTCGTCGGAGTATGCGGCACCGACGAGACGGGCCAATGCATCCGCCGCAGTGCGCACGGAGTTTGCGGCGAGCACCATGTCTTCCGCGTTGGCGGACAGCGCGGTACGGGCCTCTGCAAGCAGCGACTTCTCGCGCTCGCTAGGCGTCGGCGACTCTTCGCAAGGTCCGGCGCTCAGGCGGGAGAGCGCTTCGACGATTGCGGCCTTGAGGTCGGCGAGGCCCTCGCCTGTGACGGATGAGATGTTCAAAACATCCGGCTCACGCGAGAGGTCGCACTTAGAGTGGATTCGTATTGCGCCAGCGATGTCGCAATCCAGGGCAAGGACGACATCGGCCTTTGAGATGAGCGCCTCGGAACGGCGGACACCCTCGGCCTCTATCTCGTCTGACGTGCCGCGAAGTCCGGCGGTGTCAACGAGGCGCACTGGCCAGCCGCCGACGTCAAGCCACTCCTCTATCGAATCGCGCGTGGTGCCGGGAGTCGCCGATACGATTGCGCGGCTCGTGCCGAGCAGCGTGTTCATGAGCGACGACTTACCCGCGTTTGGAGGACCCGCCAGGACGACCAGCGCACCGTCGCGCAGTATGCGCCCCTCGCGCGCACGCGCGAGCGCGCGTTCTATTTCATCTTTTGCGGATGCGGCTTCGGCCAACGCCTCTTCTAAAAACGACGGCGGCAGATCGGAGTCGTCGACATCGAGCGCGTGCTCGAGCGTTGTCGAAAGACGAAGCACCTTGTCGTATAGCGCTCGATAGGCTCTGGCGGCATGGCCGCCCTGACGCGAGAGGGCGTCATCCGCCGCACGTTCTGTCTTCGCATCCACTAGCTCGATGACACCCTCGGCCTCGCTGAGGTCCATACGTCCGTTGAGGAACGCTCGCTCAGTGAACTCGCCGCGCCTTGCAAGGCGGGCACCGGCGGCAAAGCAGGCTTCGAGTATCCTGCGCGGCGTCACCGAGCCGCCGTGGCACTGGAACTCGACGACGTCTTCGCCGGTGTAGCTACGCGGAGCGGCGAAGGCAAGCACGAGGCATCTGTCGAGAAGCGTGTCGTCGAGTGAAAGGCTGCGGAACGATATGCGCCCAGGTTCCACGCTCCGGCCGGTCAGCTGCGACGCGACGGAGAATGCGTCCGGCCCGGAAACACGAACGATCGCCACCGCTCCCCTTCCGGGTGCTGTGGCGATCGCCGCTATCGTGCGAGGTTCCTCGCTCACGAATACTTCTTGACGATGGCTTCGTACTCGGCGGACTGCTCCTCCATGGACTGCACCATCTTGAACTGCGTACGGCAGCGGACGAGGTTGTGGTCCTCGTAGGCCGTGCGGAAGTACGTGTCGCCGGCAAGGTAGTCCGTAAGGAAGCGGATGCCGATCGTCAGCGTGATGAGGCGGCCTGCGAACGCGAGGTTCGCCTTCTCAGCCTCGGTCAGGAACTTCGCCTGCGCGAGATAGCCCTTTACGAGCGCCTCGAAGTACTCCTTCTTGGAGTAGACCTTAGAGAGGTCCTTCTCGTCCTCGGCGGCTGCAGCGGACGAGGTACGGACCATGTCGCCGAAGTCGTAGAGGGCAGAGCCGGGCATCGTCGTGTCGAGGTCGATCACGACGTTCGTTCCGTCGGGCGCGAGCATCACGTTGTTGATCTTCGTGTCGTTGTGGGTGATGCGCTCGGGAATCTCCCCGCGCTCCATCATCGTCACGATCTTAGCGGCCTCTTCACGGCGGGCGTCGACGAACGCGAGCTCGGCGGCGACCTTGGCCTTACGTCCCTTCACATCGGCGGCCGCGGTCTCATCGAGGAGGCGTAGACGGTCGACGGTGTTGTGGAACTTCGGGATGATCTCGCCGAGGCGCGGAGGCGGCATATCGGCACAGTCGTTCTGGAACTTTGCGAAAGCGCCAGCGACGAGCTCGGCCTGGGCGGGCTCGGTCACGAGGTCAGTCGAGGTGTAGCCCTCGAGGAACTCGTAGAGGCGCCACGGGTTCTCGTAGCCCTTGACGACGAGGGACTTCACGCCCTTCTTCGCGAGATGCTCGGTGACGCGGATCACGTTCTCCTTCAGCATCTCCGGCGGGAAGATGTCGGTATTGACGCGCTGCAGTATGTAGCGCGTCCCCGACTTCGTCTCGACCTTGAACGTGTCGTTGATGTGGCCCGAGCCGAAGCGCGACACGTCCGTCTGGTCCGTGACGCCCATCGACGCGAGGGCCGCATCAAGCTGCTCCTTGGTGTATTCGCGGTTGCTCATGGCTTACTTCTTGCACTTCTTGCAGCACTTCTTGGCGGGCGCCTTCTTAGCTGCCTTGATGACAGGAATCTGCGCGGCCGCGACGGACTGGCCGAGACGGCGGAAGTGTTCATCCGGGACGAAGAGCTCGATCTTCTCGGCCCACTCGGGATAGACGTCCTTGAGCATGGTCTGAGCCGTCTCGAGAATGACGTCGCCGCCGAGTCCGGAAGTGACGCGGCCGAGGAGCATCATGCTGGAGTAGTCGTAGAACTCGTTGTACCACGGAATCGCGTGCGCGAGGAAGCGGCCGATCTGGATGTACACCTTGAGGGCGCGCTGGTCGCCCTTCTCCATCGCGGCCTGGACGACCTTGAGGCGCTCGGGGAGCTTCATCTCGGCGGGGAACTCGAAGCCGTACTTCTCGGCGAGCCAGTTGACGGCCTGCTGCGAGAACGCCATCGCGCCAACGCCGGCGTCGCCGGACCACTCGCAACGAGGAGCGTTCGGGTTGAAGTCGACAGGGGCGAAGGCGAGCTCGGTGATGCGGCCGGTGAGCGCACCGGTCGGATCAATGTAGCCGACGGCTTCGGAGGAACCCATCGCGACGCCGAGGATGCCCTTCTTGCCCATCGTGATCATTCCGGCAAGAGCGGAGACGTCGCCGTCGTTGTAGATCTCAAACGGAACGCCCCAGTCCTTCTCGACGCGGAAGAACATGTCCTGTGCGACAGGATACTTCTCGGGGTTCTGCTCCTTGATGGCACGGAAGAGAGAGGCGACGCCCATCTTCTTTCCGACGAGGGTACCAGCCGTCGAGCCGCCGATCGCGTCCACGCGCGGCAGGGTCGCGGCAGCCTCCTTGAGGCCGGCGGTAAGCATCGAGTAGTGGTACTCGGGATCGGGGTTGTTGCGGGGATCCCAGGGGAACTCCTTGGAGAAGACGACCTCACCTTCCTTGAGAGCGGAGATCTTGAAGTCGCTGGCGCCGAGGTCGAAGCCGATGCGGCAGCCGTCGGCGACGGTCTTGACCTTGGTCAGGGTCTCGTTCATCTCGGGCATCTTCTTGAGAGGAACGACGACGGCCTCGACCGGGCGGCCGTAGAGATCGGAGA
>Ga0310786_10007303_pt1 | contig 14448 bp, 3 predicted proteins | sample AusTroGonzalo_MG_FD_203881 | JGI IMG/M metagenome (GOLD analysis project Ga0310786, IMG submission 203881) | Bovine rumen microbial communities from tropical cattle in Woodstock, Queensland, Australia - Gonzalo_03 (v2) (version 2) | ecosystem: Host-associated > Mammals > Digestive system >... | reverse complement strand
AGATAGAGCAATACATAAATTAAACTATAATGAAAATACAGTATTAAGTGGTCAAAATGGTATTCCTGTTGTATTACAAGGTTCTGATAGAGTTACTGGTGCAACATTAGTTTCTGGACAATTTGGTTGCCAAAATCAATGGTCAATAGTTAATGCTAAAAGTGGATTATATTTCTCAGATGATTATAATCATAAGATATATGTTTTATCTGATGGTATTAATTGTATTAGTGATAGTTTTGGATTTAAATCATATTTAAAAAATAAAAATTATACTAACACTTGGAAACCAGATAGTGATTCTGGAAGTACTTTACGGTCGTATTACGATCAACAATTAGGCGATATATATTTTACTGATGGAATAGATTGTTTAGCATACAATGAAAATGTGAAATTATTTACAGCGTTCTATGATTATTGTAACGATATATATAAAACTGTAGTAAGCCCTACTGGAAATCCACATGCAAAAGGTTATTATGAATATGTAAATAATACATACACGTTAACAGAAGATACAACAGTTAATAATAGTAAAACTTACTATACTTATGTTAATGCTAAATTATTTGATTTTGTTAATATAGAAAACAAGAATTATTGGATACTTAACGATTTCACAAATAATATCCCTTTGTTTTATAAGTATAGAGCTATAGACAATTTAAATATTTTTGACAACAATAGGAATTATGAAATCGAATTAACTGCTAACGTAGATCCACATCTTGATAAAATATTTGATACTGTAGAAATTAGAGGTGATAGTTATAACACAAGTACTAACCCAGATACATTAAATAGTGGTTATGGTTCAACTCCACCATTTGATAGAATACGAGTTACTAATGAATATCAAGATACTAACCCTAGCGATACTAATAATTTAACGTTTAGTAAAGATATACCAAGTAATGTTAAACAGAAGTTTAGAATCTGGAGAGCACAAATCGGTAGAAATCAAAAGGACAACCAAAACACTCGTGATAGAATACGAAATTATTGGTCTAGGATTAAATTAACTAAAAATGGTGTTACAAATCTTAGAGCAAAGATACACGATATAGTAGTTGATGTATATGAATAAATTTAATAGCTGCAATAATATTTTTATTGCGGCTATTATTTTTTTAATTAATTAGTTGCGTATTAAAAAAACTTTTTATAGTTTTGTAGCAAATTATAATTTTTACTGAAATGAGTAAACAAAAAATAAATAAAAATAAAGCACACTTATATGCAGGTGGTGGTATGGATATAGGTGGTATGGCATTAGGTACTATGCAATTTGCAGATGGTTTAATGTCTTATAAAAAAGAACGTGAAGCCAATGAAGAATTGTATAATAACGCTATTAATAATACACGAATTGGATTTAATGGTTTATCATCTATAAACAACCTTGATGATTTAGAAAGTCAATTAAGTAATTATAATCAATTACATGAAATTGGTACTAGTGATCTAATAGGTAACGATGCTAATAGACTAGGTAAATATTTATCAGTATCTTCACAAGCAGCTAGTGCTGGTGGTGCTAGTGGTAATGCTTTTGGTTTTCTTGCTGGAAGTATTGTTGGTCAATTAGGTGCTGGTTGGATGAGCAGACGTAATAAAAAGAAAGCTGAAGAAGCGGTAGATGATATAAACCAAAGAGTTAAAGATACTAATGAATTATATACTGCAATGGCAGATAATAGATTAAATAATATAATGCAAAACCAAATGTCAGAAAATCAATGGAACTATATAGCTGCATTAGGTGGTAATTTACATTCTAATAGTACTACTTGGAGCAACGGACTTAACTATATAGGAAGTGGGGGTTCTCATGAAAGTAATCCTAATGATGGTGTTGCTATTAGTACAGCACCAGACGGTTTACAGAATAAAGTTGAAGAAGGCGAAGTTGTTTGGAATGACGACTATGTATTCTCAAAGAGGCTCAAAGTTCCTAAAAAGGATATAGAAAAAAATAAATGGAAAGGTGAAACGTATGCTGATATTGCAAAGAAGTTAATGGATGAATCAGCAGAAAGACCTAATGATCCTATTACTCTTAGAGGATTAGACGATTCATTATCACGTTTAAGAGATTCTCAAGAAGAACTTAAAGTAAAGCAAGAAGGTAATAGAATTAAAAAGGAAATTGCATCAATGCCACCAGAGTTGTTAGCACAAATGCAACAAGTACAACAGCAACCTACTGAAGAAGAAATGATGCAACAACAAGCAATGGAACAATCAGTAGAACAAATGCCTATGGTAGATCCAGGAATGCAACAACCAATGATGGAACAACCACCTATGTATGCTAAAGGTGGTAAACTTAAAGGTGGACCTGGTAAATGGATACATTTGTCTGATGATTCACAATATGATTATGCTTTAAACAAAAAACCTATTGCAGCAATCTTTGATGATATTCTTCAAAAGAATAAAAATAAACGCCAACCTTTAATTTATAAAAAAGAGCACATTACTCCAGAAGAACAAAATATTATCAACGAAGAAGTAGATTATAGTCTTGATGATATAAATAAAAAGTATAATCAATCAAATTATATTGGATTTAATAAACAAAAAGAGTTAGAAGAAAATCTATACACTAAAGGTGGACATTTATTTCCAGATGGTGGTGAATACGAACAGTGGTTGGATTTAGTTAATCGTGCAAATAATAGAACAGCGTTTGAAACTTCAAATTGGCAACCGTTAACAAGAGATGCTTGGAGTGACAGCAATCTTGTAAAAAATAACCCAATGCCAAACGCTTCAACGATAGCAAACGATCGCATGGGGCAAAATTCAGCATTTCGTTTACAAGATACACAAGCTAGGGAAGCACAACATAATGCTTTAGAAAATAAAGGTGGTTTTAACAAAGGTGCAATGTTTCAAGGTATTGCACAAGGTATTAATATGATTGGGGCAGGTTTTCAATCTGCAGGATATAAAGGTGGTGATTTAAATGCTTTATATAAAGGAACAAAACACAAAGATATGTTTGGTAAAGGTATGCATACTGCAATGAATATGTATAAAAATATAGGTTTAATAGGTAGTGATTCCGATGATGGATTTAGTTTATTTGCAAAAGGAGGACATTTACATAAATATGGAGATCCTTTAAATTTTTCTGACGACAAACAAGCTAACTATCCATCTTATGACAACTATTTACTAAATCAAGCATTATTTGAAAAATCATTAGACGATATTACTGGTTCAAGAATAAATTCTAATAGGGGTAGAACGTTCCAATTATTAAGTGATGCTAGAAAATTAAAAATGGCAGAAACTGCTGCTAAAATAAAAACAGCACGTGAAGAAAGAAAATCTGCTAGAGAAGGCAATGGAATTGGTTGGGATTCTACTTATATGCGTTATGCTCCAGTATTAGGTTCTATATTTAATGTAGCAAGAAGCATAGCAAGTAAACCAGATTATAATAATCCTGCTAGAATTGAGAGAGCTGCTGCTAGAATTGGTGCTCAAGTATCACCTAAGTATATTGGTGATTATTTAAGATATAGACCATTAGATGAATCATATTATTTGAATCAGTTAAACGCTCAACAAAATGCAGCCAACAATGCTATAATGAATATGTCTAACGGTAATAGATCTATGGCATTAGCTTCAATGTTAGCAAACGATTATAATTATAATAATCAAAGAGGTGCAGCATATAGACAAGGTTTGGAATATAATGAAGCACAAAGACAAAGAGCTGCTGAATTTAACAGAGGTACAAATCAATTTAATGCTCAACAATATATGCAAGCAGCAGCACAAAACGCAAAAAATAGAGCACAAGCTGCTAATTTAATTGCTAGTGCAGCACAGATGCGTGAAGCTATTGATAACGCTTACGGTGCTTCTCAAAGTGCCAATTGGACTAGCTTGTTTAACAATCTTGGTGCTGTAGGTAAAGATAGAATGAATTGGAATATGGCTAAAGATATTTATGATTATCAAACTGGTAGAAACGGTGAAGTAAAATATAAACCAGCAGCTAAAGGTGGTTATTTAACAATTAAAACTAATAATAGGAGGAAAGAATAATGCCAAATTATAATATAACAATAGATTCAAAATTTGATCCATATTCTTTTGAGGATTATTTAAAACCTGCTATGTTAATGCAGGAACAACATAATCAAGCTGCTGATGCTTATGCTAATTATTTAGCACAAAGTGCTGGTATGGAAGAAGCTTTAGCTGCTAATCCTAATGATATTGATTTATTAAATCAATATAATACATATAGACAAACGCTTAATGCATTAGCGGATGATTTATCAAGGAATGGTATTTCTAGAGCTACTAGACGTGGTGCATTTCAAGCTAAGGCTGATTATGGTAATATAGCTAAAATGCAAGAAGCCATTAAAACTAGAGATGAATTACTTAGAGAACGTAGGGGTTTACGTATACAAGATCCTTCATTAATTTTTAGTAATGAAGATTCTGATTACTCTATTAAAAATGTAATGGCTGGTAAAACTAATTATGACGCATTAAGTAAAAACGTCATTATGAAAGATGTAGAGGATAGAGCTAAAAATTGGGCCAAATCAGCCATGATACACATGCAGCAAAATGATATAATTGATCCGCAAAGCATTAAGTATGGTTATATTTTTAGAAAAATATTAAATGGTGCAACTCCGCAAGAAATTGTAGGAGCTATAAATAGTGGAGAGGTAGAAGGTGTTAAACCAGGTGATCCAATTGTTAGCGAATTAAAAAGTATTGTAGATGCATCTGTTGATAAATATATTAGTGCTGGTGCTAGAGATGCTAACGGACAATCTGTTTGGGAAGATAGACGTGGAGATATACGAAATGCTGCTGCACAAGGTTTGTGGAGTGCGCTCGGTGATATTGATTATTCTCCTATACAAAATTTAATGGAAAAATATGACAGATCATCAAAAGCGCTGAAGGGTGAAACGTTTAATGGTTATAGTTATGATGTACAAACTGGCGTAAGTTCTGAAAATCCTGATTTGAACGGTATTAATAAAATTCAAAACGGAATACCTTATGATGTTTTAAATAATTTAAATACAAGCGAATCTGGTAGTTTTTGGGGGTTGGGTTTAGATCCAAACTTAAATCCAGATGCATCATTTGCGGAAAAGAAAGCTAGAGAGTGGACATTAAAGCATGCCACTCAAAATTACGATAATTTTTTAAATAGTGATTTTTTAAAAACTAACTTAACCGAAGATGAAAAAACGAATTTTGCTAGATTGTATAATGACATATTAAAGAAATCTAAGGTTATGGTTAATGATGATTTAAGCTATAAAAATATTGATGTAGATAAGTTTAAAAAAGTATGTGAAGAATTTAGAGATTATACACAAGGGTTAATAGTTCTAAGTCATGCAGATGTTGTTACTGGTTTGACCCCAGAGTTTTATGAAAATTTTAGAGCAAGAATAGATGCTTTAACGAGTGGTGATAGCCTTAGAGAATTAACTGGTGTAGATAAAAATGGAAAAGTTCAAGGTAAAGTTGTTGATGCTCATGAATTGGGTGATTGGTTTGATATGGCAGAAAAAGATCCTAGTCACATTACGTATAATATAAAACTAATAGATGATGTAATTGATATAAAAGATGCTAAAAATAAAGAAAATGGTGAAATTATTTACGATGCAAACGGTAATCCAAAAAAAGAAAAAACACATAACCAGCGTCAAGTTATTGAGTTTGTTGATAATAGTGGTAGTGTAACTAAAAGAAAACATTTTTTAATACCAGATATTTCTGTTGACGATGATAATAAACAAGCTTGGAGAATTCAATATGCAGCAAAAGATGATTTAGAAGAAATGCAGAACGATAAGTTATTTATGGCTAGTGTAAAAAGAGGTGAATCTGGTGTTGGTAATGAAAAAGATAGACAGAACTATAACATTTGGCTTACCACGTGGTTATCAGCAAATGCAATGCAAGACGATAATATAAAGAGGTTTGTTGATTCTTTTCCAACTCAAAAACCGTTAGTAAAAAGTAATAATAAAAGTGTAGGTTATCAAAAAGAAGAAACAGGTAGCTCTAGCAATAACTCTGGTTATAATAACGAATTTTAAAATAGTTCATTATGGAATTAGAAAATAATATACAAGATCCTAGTTTAAATGGATTACAAGGCTTAAAAGGAATACGAGCTAATGCTTCTGGAAATGACTTTAGCGATAGATATTCTGAAATGGCTAATAAATATGCAAACATTGCTGCTCAAAACAGATATAATGTTGCTAACAATATAGAAAGGCATGAGTTAGCAATGAATCCAACTTTAATAAATAAAAGCGATATAAACGGCCTATTAGCTGATTTTGGTAATTCTAAATATGATGCTCCTTTTACATTTCAGTATTCAGATGAAGCTATTAGAGATAATAGATGGAGAGAGCAAAGCGCATTAACACAAATAGGTGCAGGTTTAGCTAAAGGTGCTGTAATTGCTGGAACTACATTTTTAGATGGCGTCGCAATGTGGACCTATGGTATAGGTAAAGGTATAGCTAATAAATTTGACGATGATCCTAAAAGTGGTTTTTGGGATGGTATTTGGAATAATGAAATTACCAAAGCTATGCAGTCTATTAATGAATTAGCAGAAGACGTATTTAAAAATTATTATTCTACAGCTCAAGAAGAAGGTCCTTGGTATTCAGCAGCTAATTTAAAATCTGCTAATTTTATAGGTGATAAATTTTTAAAGAACATTGGTTTTATGGTAGGTGCTTTTGGTTCTGGTAATGTATTAGCTGCTGCTAGTAGATTACCAAGATTGATAGCAGGTGCCTCAAAATTGCTTGGTGGTACTGGTAGAACTATGTATCGTGCTGCTAAAACTACTGCTATGTTAGAGGGTTCTGTAATATCTGCAGTATCTGAAGGTGGCATAGAAGCGTTAAATGGAGCTACTGAGTGGAGAAAAACACAAATACAAAACTTGGACGATAAAATTAATACTGAAATAAAAAGGTTAAACGAAGTTCGTTCAATGCTTAGTGAGGATGAATACAATAGAAGATTAGAACAAATTCAAACTGCAAAAGAACAAACATTACAAAGGATTGACGAAGATGCTATTAGAATGGGTAATACTGATTTTCTTTTAAACATACCTATTCTAACTGCTACCAACTTATTTGATTGGGGTAGATTATACGCATCTGGATTTAAAAATGCTACAAGATTTGCTTCTAAAGGAATAACACAAACGGGTAAAGGAGAAGGTAAAACGTTGATAGAAAAAACTATTAACGGTCTTGAAAATAAAATTAAACGACCTACTGCTAGAGGTATTGCTAAAGGAACTTGGCGTACACTTCAAGAAGGTCGTGAGGAGATGGACCAAGCGTTAGCAGAACAATATGCAGGTTTAAGAGAACAGCAAGATGTTGATAATTATTTTAGAGCTGCATTAAATGGCGAAGCTTATGAAAGAACTTATGATAATTGGAAAGCTGCTGTAGATGCTTGGAGTAATACTTATGGTAATGGTGATAGGTGGGAAGAATTTGCGATAGGTTCTATTAGCAGTATGTTTGGTATGCCTAGAGTTCGTGGTGCTAAAAATGCTGCTGGTAAATTTCAATCTCCTATTACATTTGAAGGCGGCATACTTCAAGATGTTAGAGAATCACGAGAAGAAGCAAAGAAAGCAGACGATATTATTAAATATCTTAAAGATAGACTTACTGATGAAAAGTTTGTTGCTCAATTTGAAGGTATGACTGGTCATCAATATTGGCAAAACGTAATGGATAAAGCTGCTGAAATTGGTGATAAAAAAACATATAAAGATGCTGAAGTAAAACAGTTTGTTACAGATTTAACAATGATGCATAAAGCTGGTTTACTTAATAACGCTGAAGCTATTGTAGATGTAATGGGTGATCTATCAGATTTAAAGTTTGATAATAGAGGTAACTTGTTACAAGGTGGTGAAAATACTCAAGAGAATATAAATAATTTTGAGCTAATTAAAAGTAACGACAAAGTTAAAAATGAAGATGGTACTTATATTTCTCAGAGAGGTTGGTTTGATGATAAAGGGAATCAAAAGGTAAGCGATAAACAAATAGCAGATGATGTTAATAATAGAAGAAAGAAAATATTAAAATATATTGATAACTATAAAAGAGCTATTGAGGATATAGATTATGAATCTAATGGTGTACTTTCTGATGATCAAATAACAGAGTTAGCTTGGACTAAAATGTTAAGTTTTGGTGGTAGAAATCGTGCTGGTAGTATTATAAATGAACAAAAAGATAATATTACAGAGTTTAAAACTAATGTTGATGCAAGAATTGAAAGCCTTAGAAATAAAAGTTTAAAGAATAAAGGTGGTGAAAGTTCTTTAACTGCAATAGAACAAAAAGAGTTGGAAGAACTTGAAGAAGCTAGTAGACAATTAGATGAAATAATTAATACTGATTTTGAGGGATTAGAAGATGAAAAAAAATTTAATAAAGTTTATAATAAAATCGAAAATCTTAATAAATTAGTATCTAAGTATTCTAAATTTGGTGTAGATGATGAAAGTAAAGAAGCATACTTTTATTCTTCTTATATTGCAGACGAAGGGTTGCCTAATGATTTGTTTGAAGCTAAACTTCTGTTAAACACATCTAAATTGTATGATGAGAAATATAAAGAATATATAAACAATCCAGGAAAACTTCATGATCAAATTTTAGAAGAAAGAAAGCAAGCAGAAAATGAAAATATTAAACGTGCTGCTAAAGATGTAGAAAATAGATTAAAACAAATGCCTGTAAAAACAAACGATGATATAAATAAGTTTGAAAAGGCGTATGACGAAGAATTGAGTAAGTTTGAGGAAGAAGGAGTGGATGAGGAAATAAATAAGTACAGGCAGCAAAAATTAAAAGATGCTCTTGCAGACGAATCTTCCGAAGTTAAAGACGTTGTTAGAAAAATTGAAAAGCGTAAACAATTAACAGATGCTTTTAAAAACTCTTTTACCAATGCATTAAATAGTGATAGTTATCGAAATTTACCAGAAGACCTAAAAGGAATTTTTCAAACATTGTTTACACAGTATTTTGCAGAATCTTTAAATAATTTATTTACAGATGAAGAAGCGTTTAAAGCGTTTGATAAACTTTTAGCTACTACAGAAGTTGCCAATAACGAAGATTACAAAAAGGTTGTAAGTGAAGCTTATGAAAATTTTAAAACTATTTTAAATGTACAAAAAGCTTCGGAAACAAGTAACAATGAATCTACATCAGAACCTAGCAAAGACAGTAATCAAAACGGTCCAAAAATAAAAGATGATTCCGTTCACAGTGATGCTATTGAAATGGCAAATCGTGCTTTAAACGGTGCACTTAAACAATTAGAAAAAGGAAATTTCGATGATGCTTTAGAATGTGTTGATGATGCAGAAAGTCATCTTGAGGAATCTAAAATATTAACCGATGAGAATAAAAAGATATTAGAAGATTATCGTAAAAGAATAAAAGATGCTCAAGAAAATTCTCAAAAATCTGGAGAAACGTCTACACCACAAGCAAGCCCTATTGTAACTAGTAGTGAAGATGAAACTCCACCTGCAGATGATGTTGTAGAGGATTCTGAAGAACAATCACCTCAAGAAACTGATAACGATCAACCAGTAAACGATAGTGAAAGTGCAGCTATTGATAATGTTGATAATAGTGATAATACTGATAATAAAAGCGCACTAAACGTTATTAAAAACTGGATCAATACATTATGGGATTATAATAGTTTAAAAGATAAAATTAACAGAAGATTAAAAAGATATAAGCATTACATTGATGAAAAAACTAAAAGATTATTATCAGAATCAAAAAGTGTTAACTTTTTAAACGATCACGGAACTTTTGATTTTATTGATAGTGGTGAACTTGCTACAGCAGATATGCGTTATCAACTCGATAATGATGGTAAAAAATTGCCTATTTATTTTTACGTTTCTAAAAAGAATGGTTTAAATAAATTTAAAAACGGTGATTCTCACCAAGATGTCTACATGGTTGTTGAATATACAAACGATATAAAAGATAATCATAAAGGTAACTTTAATCTAAATCCCATAATAATAGATGGTAAACAATATATACCTGTTGGTGTAGTGGGTCATTATGGTGATAAGAATAGCCAAAGTAAAGCTTTTTATGATGAGGTTAGAAAAAATGTATTTCAAGATTGGCGTGCCAATGGTAGTAAAGATGAATTTATAAGTAATTATACTACTGAAGCATCTTCTTACTATAGTGGTAGAATTGTTTTATCAGACGAAACTGCAGATAACTATAATCCTAAACAAAGATTTTTAAAAGAAACACCATTTAACAATCCTGACAATATTGTATTAGGAATTGCTAAAGATAATGTAAGTGGTGAAATATATTCTCCAAAATTAAACGGTGTAAAATATAAAAGATTAAATGCAAATAACCCAAGTGGTTTAAGAGCTGGTTCTGTTTGGTTAATGATTAAAGGCGCAGATGGTATATTTTATCCTATAGGAGTTAGAGTTGCAAGGTTTGATTCTAATTGGAAATCTAGAGAAGGTACTCCTGTTATAGAAAAAATAAAAGATGCTGTTAGAATAATAGTTAATCCTAATACATCAGACGAAGATAAACGTAGCGCAAGAGATGTTTTAGAGGCATATATAGCATTTCCTAGAAAACATACTGCAAATGAAAATGAAAAACACCACGTTGTTTTTGGAACAGACAAAGATACTGGTAATTTAATTGTATCCATTTTAGGAAATAATCATTCTGCAAACGATAGTTCTATATTTGACGATGAAACTAGATTAGGAAACAACGAAGTAACAGATGAATTATTAGATAAGCGTGTAGATGCATTCCTAAACACAATGGCTGAATTTAACTATAGATTTGGTGTTAGTGGTAGAATGTTAAAAGATTCAGAAAAAAGTAAAACTTATGTTCAAGATCTTATAGATTCTGATATTTTATCTACCAATATATTAAAAGACCAATGTTATGGTGGTAGCTTTGAAATTGAAAAGATAGTTGATAAAGATGGTAACGATGTAGTCAAAGTTGAAAACCCAATTGCTGCTAAAGATAGTCCTTCAACAAATCCAAATTCTGATAATAAAACTACATATACTACTAAAGAATTTAAACTTAATGGTAGCGATGTTAGTGTAGAAATTAGAGATAACAAAGCTAATTCTGATACCATAGAAGGTAGGGCTGCACAATTAATTTATGATATAGATAGTGGTGCCGATACAGGATATGTGAATTATAATGGATATTTATATAATAAAGATGGTGAATTTATTATCAAACAAGAAGGAAATAATTACCAAGTATATGAAGCAAATAAGTATCCAAAATTAGTTGAAAACTGGAATAATGCTAGAGAAAAGGCGAATAGCGTAGGAGATGTTCAACAGAAAGCTTTAGATGAATTTTCAAAAAGAGAAAATCCATTTTTAGATGAAACTGATAAAGAGTTAAAAGTTGGATCTTTAGTAACAAGTAGCATATTAGATGAAGATGGCGATCCTATGACAAAAAGTTTTATATTTTTGGGCGACAATAAGTATTTCGATATAGCTGCAAATGATATTCTAAACGGTTTACCAAAACCAGATACTACTCAAGTAGAAGGAAAGTTGCAAATAGTTAAAATAGGGAGCTATGAGTTAATAGTAACTAAAATTTTCACAGGTGATGACAATATAGATAGTACATTATCTCCAGAAGGTGTTAAAATTATTACTGCAAATGGTGAAGTAGTTAAAAACGGAGTTATATATACAGTTCCAAAAAACAATGAAGAAATAACTTATTATAAAAAAGATCTTGTTGAATACGCAAAAGAAGATGCATTAGAAGCAATTGCTGCTAAGTACAACGGTGAAACGGTTACTACTACTACTCAACCGCAAATTAGTCAGGAACAAGCTGATTATTTAAATGATAAAAATGATGAATGTAAAGATGGTAGTGGTAAGGCAGCAGATGTTGTAAATGGTCAAAATCAAAATTTAAATAACAATGGAAAAGTTGATTATGATAATATTACAAAATCTAATGATGATCCATTTTAAATTTTAATAAAAAAAAAATAAAAGGGGAACTAAATTAATAGTTCCCCTTTTTTATTATATTTATTTTTGGTTGTAAATATTAAACATATAATTATCGTCTTTTAAATCTATTACTTTTCGTATCTGTCCATATAACGGTAAACATTCTATAAAGTCTTTATGGTATCTCGAATACCCTTGATACCTTCCTGTTTGTATTTCGTTATTTAAGTTCCAAAATTTTAATAAATCTGTAACGTTATTACAAGATTTAATTGCTGCCGCAGGAGATTGCATCATTGTCCAAATATTATCAAAGAAATCCGCATGAAATGGTACACCAGCACCAACCTCAAGTCGTAATCGTAACATTTGATACTTTAACATTTTTTCACCCCAAGTAGATTCTTTATCGTCAATCTTTCCTAACATACCTGCTAACCAACATAATAAAGCTAAAAGACCACATTCTAACAATGCTTTTTTCATATTTGCCTTTTGATGTTCTGTAAGATTGTTCCAATTCGTTCCTAATTCAAACTTCATTTTAGCAACATCTTTCATCATTTTTGTTGCAAAATTAAACATTGTTACATAATAACCTTCTTCAACATCTTCTAATTCTACATCATAATATTGTTTACCAAATCTATTACTGTAGAATGCAGGCATCCATTGTCTAAACTGCATTGCCAATCTACCTAAAGCGTGTTGATGAATTTTACCTTTAAATGCTTCTGAATATGCACCATGTAATCTTCTATTTGTTCTACTAACTTGACGTTTTATTTTTATAAAATCTTCTTCTGTAAATTCTGTACCATCTAATTTAGTAACACCGTCTTTTACTTTTAAATATGGTGGTGCTGCTATTTTCTTGCCGTCATCGTCTATTCTTTCTTTTGAAACTTCAAGAGCATCGTATAATGATATTTCCTTACCATTTAATTTTACTTTAGTATGATTTAAAATCGCTAACATTGTTACATTATGTAATCTATGTTCACCAATTTCATTTAATATCATTGCATTTAAATCTTTCATCGCTCTCAAAGATCCATTTTTATAGAAAGCTTTTGTTTTGATATTATCGTATAATGATTCCAACGAATCAAATTTATCCATTAACAATGACAATTTGTTTTCACGTTTTACAGAATTAATTTCACCTATACAACCTATAATATCTTTATCATATAACAAATGAGCTTTTGCTAAATCGCCGTAACCAAAGTTTTCTCTACCTATTGCTTCAATGACCATTTGCATACCACCCATAGTTAAGTTTGATATTCCAGAGTAAACGTTTAAACCCATTCCTACTAAAGAAGTATAAGCTTTTACAAAGTCTAACATTTTTGCAGAATCAATATTACTATTGCCTATTGTATTTTCATTTGCTTTATGAATACCATAGTAGAACTTATCCATCAAAAATTCAGCAGCTTTGCCTATTCTTAATTCTTTACCTTGTTTCTCATATTTTTGTTCTACTTCAACTCCTAATATTTTTTGTACAGATTTTAAAAACTTTCCACCTTCTTGTACAGAAACCTTTCTATCTTGAATTATATCATTTAATAATTCCATTTGAGGTAATATATCATTCATCATAGAAAAGTTTAATGTCGTTGCTGAAAACGCTCTCATAGCTCCCCCAAAATCCATACTCAATTGAGACATGTCTTCCAATGAATTAATATAAAATATTGGAACTTGTTTTACTGGTTTTCCTCTTGCGTTTAATAAAACTATATTTTCACCTTCTGTAGCAAACTCTCCAAATTCAGTGTCATCAACTCTACGAATAAAATTATCTTTAACCTTTTCTATACACTGTTTCCATAATTCTTTTGGATTTGAAATATTATGCGATAATGTTTCAACAAAATCGTTTCTAATTTGTACAGCCCTATAGAAATTTTGTTTATATTTTGGTAATAAGTCTTCACGCATTGCTTTTAACAACATCATGTCATCATAATATTCTCTTTGTGCTTTTGAAAGTCTATCTAATGGACTTTTACCTTGTTCATATTTATATGTATCGTTTGGAACAGTTACTGTGATTTCTTGCCCTCTGAATGTTTTAGTTATTTCAATCGTATTATCAGAATCCCATTTTTGTAACAAGGATAATTTTTCTCTTTGAGAAACATCCATTTTTTCTAATTCATCTTTATACGCTTGTCTAGCTTTTTCAAATGCTACTGAATTTCTATCTGATATTAACCAACCAGTTGGTTTGCCATTTTCATCAACATCAAACATAAACTTTGTATCGTTGTAGCCAGCTTCTCTTAACTTACGTTCACAATCTCTAATATAAG
>Ga0310786_10007302_pt1 | contig 14448 bp, 15 predicted proteins | sample AusTroGonzalo_MG_FD_203881 | JGI IMG/M metagenome (GOLD analysis project Ga0310786, IMG submission 203881) | Bovine rumen microbial communities from tropical cattle in Woodstock, Queensland, Australia - Gonzalo_03 (v2) (version 2) | ecosystem: Host-associated > Mammals > Digestive system >... | reverse complement strand
CATAGAGATGGATACCAGATACATGCTTTACGATATCCACAGGGACTTCATGATCAAGGCTTGGGAGGGAGCACTGAATTAATGGGGTTGTTCAACACCGTCAGCCATCGGCTGGGTGTTCGCGCTTTACGATATCCAGCATCGGTTCCATCTGATCATGCTGCGCCTGTTTATGGGAGACTCCGCACCGCACCGGTGGCATCTCATGCTCAGCGGGAAGTATCCGACCGACCTCATGGTCCTGTTGCATCTGGGGCATCTGTGCCTGGTAATGTAGAAGACCTTCCAATCGCGATACTCGTGGCTGTGTATCACCAGGGAGTCGTAGCTCTGGATGTACCCGCATCCGCACTCGTAAACATCGGATTGGAAATGGTATAGGCAGCCTGGGTTCTCCTTCAGTGCCTTGGTCGCATCCTTTCCGTACTTTCCACTCTCTATGTCCCTGAGCGTGGGGCTGTCGCCCCAGCCCTTGCAGTTGTAAATCCCCATGCATAGTTCGGCCGAATGGCCGCATTCCGGGCAATCGTAGCTGTAATTCTGGCCCATGGGTATCGATATCCGTCGTTCTAGGCAGCATTGGGTTGCTGCCTCTTTCGATCCTTGTTGTAGATCGATCGTCAGTCACTTTGCATCGGGGTACGGATGTGCCGGACCGTTGATGGGTGAACCGTGGGTAGAATCCAGTTGACCGTATATAACCAGGGCTTTGGACGGAACGTTATATAACGGCGATGGGGATTGACGACCGATGATAACCTTAGGCATAGAGGGGACCGCGCACACCTTAGGCGTCGGCATCGTGGATTCGGACCATAACGTCCTGGCCAATGAGCTCGATATGTTCAGGCCGAAGAACGGCGGTCTGCACCCGAGGGAGGCGGCCAACCACCATGTGGAGGTGGTGTCCAAGATAATGCAGCAGGCGCTGGATGCGTCGGGACTCGGGCCCAAGGATATCGATATCATCTCATTCTCCATGGGTCCCGGTTTGGGCCCGTGCCTGCGTGTGGCGGCGACGGCCGCTAGGGCATTCTCCTGCACCATGGGCATACCCATAGTCGGCGTGAACCATTGTGTCGCCCATGTCGAGATAGGCCGTGCTCTATGCGGATGCGACGATCCGGCCCTCCTCTATGCATCAGGAGGGAACACGCAGGTGATAGCCTTCGCCGAAGGACGCTACAGGATCTTCGGCGAGACCCAGGATATCGGCATCGGTAACATGTTGGACAAATTGGGCAGGGACCTCGGCATGGGATTCTACGCCGGGCCGGTGTTCGAGAAGCTGGCAAAGGAGGGGAAGGAATATCACGAGCTCCCCTATTCCGTCAAAGGGATGGACGTGGCGTTCTCCGGCCTGATGACCGCGGCCCTGAATCTCCAGAAGAAAGGGGTCCCGCTGGAGGACATAGCGCTATCCGTCCAGGAGACCGCATACGCCATGCTCACCGAGGTGACTGAGAGGGCCATGGCGCATATAGGCAAGGACGAGGTGCTCCTCGGAGGAGGGGTGGCCCAGAACATGCGTCTTCGGGACATGGTCCGCGAGATGGCCGAGGCCCGTGGCGCTGAGATGTTCGTCCCGGACAGGAGATTCTGTATGGATAACGGCGCGATGATAGCATGGCTCGGAAGTGAGATGTACGAATCCGGGGTCAGAATGGATATCGCGGATACCGTGGTCAATCAGAGATTCAGGACCGATGAGGTCGAGGTCACTTGGAGGAACCGAGCTGGTTCTCCAGAACGGTATCGAGCTTTTCGAGGAACTTCTCCACCATATCGGCAGGGATTGAGCCTCCGGCCGCGATCCTGTGGCCTCCGCCCTCTCCGCCGACGGCAGCGCAGGCCTCTCTCATGGCCACTGCAAGGTCTATGCCCTTGTCAAGCTGTCCCCACATGCCCCTAGAGGAGATGTTGACCGGATCCTTGGATTGATTCATGCCTATCGTGGGTTTGTCGGGATCGCCTATGCACTGCATGGAAATGCCGCAGAGCATCCCGGTGAATCCAGAGTCCGAGCTGTCGAACCATTGGAAATACTTCCTCTGATTGAGTCCCTTGGTGTCGAGATCAACCATGTTCAGGATGAGTTCGCGACTGGATTCGTTCATGAGCTTGGCACCGAGCTCGATGGATTTGACATCTCCCATCCCGGCCGAGATGCCCATGCCTCCTAAGCCCGAGCGTCCGCAGCTGTTGAGGACGGAGGATAGGTATTCCGCATCCATCTTGAAACCGGTCAGGTAGTACCTGGCGCGGGCGATCTCGTTCATGGAGCATTCGAGCATGCCCTGTTCCGTGAGCTTGATGGCTATCAGGGAGGACAGTTTCCTCTTCTCCTCTTCGGTCAGGTCCATATAGGATTTGCCGTGTTCCACACCTGCATCGTCGAGGAGTTTGGCCACACCCTCTTCATTGCCGCTGACGCCGCGGATATAAGGGTCGGTGGAAAGGAACAGGCGGGTCATCAGTTCGCCGGCGGGAATGAGGGAGCCCGGCATCTCTTCGATGTAGCCCCTTTTCTTGCCTTCCTCCAAGAGATAGGCGTTGAGGCCGGTAAGGCCGTTGATATGCTGTCTGTCCCCCGCGATCCCAGCGAACGCCACCTGGACGAGGTCCCAGTTCTTCTCGTTCACGGTGACCGCGAAGAGGAGAGCCATGGTCGCACCGCATCCGGAGGTCATCCCGTCTATACCGTAGAGGTGCGGGTTCGCATAGCAGATGCGCTTGGCCTCGGATATTATGGTGTGGTGGTCCAGGACCACGATGTCGTTCTTCATGGCATCCAGCTGATCTATGTAGGATGCGCCCAGATCGGTTATGATGATGCATTCCGTCTTCGTGTTGCGAACGATGTCCATGAAATAGTCGTTCAGAGTGGTGAAGAGGGTTATGCGGAACTCCTTCCCCTCACGCAGGAGGGTCTGTGCGATTATCGACGCCGCAGAGACACCGTCGGCATCGTAATGAGAGTAGACTTGTATGAAGTCATGTCCGCGGACGATGTCCGCGGCATGAGATAAGGTTGTAAGAAGTTTGGAGGGGACCTCAGTCTCCATAACACTCACTTGAGCATGAGCTCCGCGTTGCTGAGAGAATACTTCCAGTCTGCGGGAAGAACTCCGTTCCTCTTGTAGTAGCGCTCGAGTCTCCTGATCTTTGCTTCGATCAGAAGGAGCCCTCTCTTGTTGGAAACGTCTCCCCTGTTGTTCTTGAGGTGGACGTTCAGTGAGATTGCGCGTCTCATGAGGTTGGAAAGGTCCTCGGGAAGAGCGGGTGCGACTCCCTTCTCGGCCATGATCTCGGTGATCGTCTTGCCGGTTGCGAGCTTGACGTCAGGTACTCCGTGCTGGTCCCTGAGGATGAGCCCGATCTGGGCGGAGATGATACCGTCTTTCGAGAGCTTCACGATGAGATCCTCAATTTCGGTGGCGTTGAGAGGAACCCAGGAAGGATTCTCGGAAACCATAGGGTGCTTTGAACAGGATTTTCCCTTTCTTCTTGTGTGCATTCTTGCCATAGTGTGATCCTCCGAATCATATCTAGGCGGCGAGGCTACGCGTGTGATTATAGAAGAAGTATATAAAGAAGACTTAGAGTTGGGATTTCGCCCAGGGAACGGTGTCCTCATATTCCTCGCGGTCGAAGGATAGCTTCTCCGGAAGTTCGGTGAAGAGCTCCGACACCATCTCGCAGACCTCGTTGACCTTCTTTCCCAGCCTGGCGGCGCAGACGTCGCAGCAGCCGATGTCGCGGACCGCGACGACCTCGATCTCGTAGCCGGCCTCCTCGAGGAACTCCCTGACGGCGGCCTCCTCCGAGGTCTCACCCTCCTCCACATGGCCTCCCGGCATCTCCCATCCCCCGCGTTTCTTGTGCCAGACCATCAGGAATCTGTCGCCCTCGAATGCGACTGCATAGGCTGTCCTCACATCGATCCCTCCTTACGACTATCATCGCATGGTCCTTCTCGAAGGGTCCCAGCGGTTCGCTGTCCAGGATGGAGAACCCCCTTTCGCGCAGGACCCTCTCCGCCTCGTGGAAGATCGACTCGGGCGATGCGGTGACATCCTCCGAACGCGCCTTGACGGCCACCATGCCGAACTTGGCGCCGAACGCATCCATGTTGTCGGAGAGGATGGTCGCCTGCATCTTCTGGGCCACATCCTGGTATACCACATCGACGCTGTCGGCGAACATGGAGTACTCGGCGGGTCTCGTGGCATCGCCCAGTATGGGCATCATGTTGGGGCGGGTCTCGCAAGTCCCGACCAATTCCCTGAACATCCTCTGGGCGAACTCGACGCAATACACCTTCCCATCCGGGCAGATGTCGGCCACATGGGACGGGGTCGTCCCGCTGGAGGCCCCTAGGTACAGGACCTTCGAATCCTTCCTGAACGGGAACTGCCTCCCTCCCACCGTCAGGTATGCGGACAGCTTGCTCCTTCTCGGATCCCATTCCCTGTACTCGGTGCCGGAGACCGACACCAGACGCTCGCCGTAGATCCTCTTCCCGGGGCAGGCGGATATGGTGTAGAGGCGACCTCTGTCCAGGAATACCCTGTCCGATGTGTATCCCAACGGTTCCATGTGGCCGCTCATGGTATATTCTTTATAAAATCCTGTCAATCGACCGGATATGATCACGATAGAGACCCTTTCCGCTATCTCGGACGCCGTCCTGGAGGAGATCGCGAAGATCCCCGACGCCGGTTGCATGAAGGACGAGATATGCATTGGGGCCGACGGAACGCCTACCGCCCGCATAGACAAGGTGGCCGAGAACGCCGTGCTGATGTTCCTCGAGAGGAATGCCGTCCCCCTCAACGTCCTGAGCGAGGAGATAGGCTTTGTGGACAGGGGCGGGGAGGAGACCCTCATCCTGGACCCGGTCGACGGATCGAACAACGCCATCGCCGGCATCCCTTACTACACCGTGTCGCTGGCGGTGGGGAGCGGATCCCTGGCCGGGATGAGGCTGGGGTACCTCCGCAATCTGGCCACCGGGGATTCCTATTGGGCGGAGAAGGGTAAGGGCGCATACAAGAACGGAAGGAGGATCGCCGTCCGCAATCCAGATTTCAACGAGCTCTTCGTGATGAACTACACCGGCAAGTACAGCCATCCAGACTCCTACCAGATATGCAAGAGGGTCTATTCCAGCCGTTCCCTCGGATGCTCCTCCCTGGAGATCGCGCTGGTGGCCGAAGGGCAGGCGGACGCTTTCTGCATGAACGCTTCGAACTATGTGCGCTGCGAGAGGATCGTGGACATAGCCGCGGCCGTGCTCATCCTGAGGGAGGCCGGCGGAGAGATATACGACCTTGAGGGGAGCATCCTGGATATGCCTCTCGATCTGGACCACAGGAGCAACACGGTCGCCGTCAGCAGGCAATCCGTGTTCGACTACCTCATCAGGGGCAAGGACCCCGTCATCGGCCACAGATACGGGATTTACGCGAACATCACCCTGAGACGGGCCGTGGACTACACCCGCCAGGTCATGGATGCGCTGGAGGGGCACGAGTACGTGCTGGATTCCCAGATCGCCGACATGATGGGGCTGGAAGGCGTCCCGGTGAAGGATATGGATGCCGACATAGTCATAGTGGTGGGAGGGGACGGTACGCTCCTCAGGGTCCTCCAGCAGACCGATGCCATGGTCATCGGGATCAACGGCGGGAGCGTGGGTTTCCTGGCCGAGATAGACCGTGATCACATAAAGGACGGCATCCAGCGTCTGCTGAGGGAGGACTATACCATCGAGACGCGTTTCAAGCTCGCCTCCTGGTACAACGGCGAATACCTCAAGGATTCGGTCAACGAGGCCCTCATCCACACATCGTCGGTGGCCAAGATAAGGCATTACAAGATCTATGTCGATGACGTCCTGGCCTGCGAGATGCGCTCTGACGGTGTGATAATATCGACGCCCACCGGATCCACCTGCTACGCTATGAGCCTCGGCGCCCCGTACATGGATCCGCATGTGGATGCGCTCATGGTCGTACCCATGGCGGCGTACAAGTCTACCTCCAGGGCCTTCGTCGTGCCAGCTTCCTGCAAGATAACCGTGGAATCGGTCCTGGACAAGGACTGCGTCATAGTCCTGGACGGTCAGGAGGAGATCCCCATGGACGGCCGTTCCAAAGTGGACTTCATGCTGTCCGACAGGAAGGCCAGGTTTATTAGGTTCGATATGGATTTCTTCTCCAGGGTCCGTAAGAAGCTGGTGAATGCGCTATGAACAAGATCAGAGGGGTCAGCGTGGATTTCATAGACGGCTTCAACGCCTCGGCGAAATCGACCTATCCCAACGAGTTCCTGTGCGTGCACAGGGAGATAGACGGGATAATCTCCGAGATGGTCATGCTTCCGGGGACGGTGTTCGGGGACGAGCACAGCTTCCTCAACCAGTGGATGGAGCCGATAGATTACTCGATAGCAGGGTCCGCCCACTCGCATCCGGGATTCTCCAACCGCCCCTCCGATGCGGACAAGAGCTTCTTCAGCAACATGGGCGGCGTACATTTCATAACATGCCAGCCGTACGACCGCACCAGCTGGAAGGCGTACGACTCCCGCGGGGAGCCCATCGAGCTCGAAGTGTTTTACTGACCGCTTGCGCAGGACTCGATCAGCTGGTCTATGATCTCCATCAGGCTGGCCAGGTAGAGCCTGTCGCTGGATTCCGCGATAACGTTGATGGTGTCCTCGCTGTCCTTGTCGAACTCCACGTAGAATCCTCCTCCGGACACGTAGACCCTCCACGGGCCGGTCCCCACGGAGTTCATCGGATTCACGTTCGAGAGGTTCTCTTCGAACATGGTCCTGAAGTCCTCGTGGCTGCATTGGATCTCATAGGATTTGCTGTCCGAATAGTATTTGGGGAAGCTCTCCAGGACCGTCTGCATGTTGTTGCTCCCGGAGAACTGGGAGAGGACCACCGATGTGTAGATGGCATCGGGCGAGTAGTTCAGGTTGGAGAAGATGAATCCGCCCTTGTAGTATCCCAGGGTGGCCCCGCTCTCCACCATGGCGTCGTGGATGGCGGTGGTGGACAGCTCGGTGAATATGAGCTCGCGGTCGTTGAGCTCGGGCTCGGGGAACGGAGAGGACACCTCTATGCCGACGCCGTTGAATATGTCGCTCACCAGCCATGATATGTCCAACGGGACCACGACCTTCGCCGGTCTGAGGTAGAGGATCAGCAGTCCTAGTACCTCGCTGTCCGAAAGGGGCGTTCCGGCCTCGTCGAAGACCCTGCAGAGCGTCCCTATGCGGTTCAGGGAGATGCCCATCCAGCCGGCGTTGGATTCGACCAGCGCCCTCATGTGGCGGGTGTCGGCCTCCTTGACCGATAGCGAATCCGAGACGAAGTTCCTGTCCTTCTGCGCATTGATGGAGATGACGTCCGTGCCCAGCAGGTTGAGGAGCTGCGGAGCGGAATCGGTCGCCATGCCGCAGTTGCAGTTGAGGATCAACGATCCGCCCGAAACGTTGTTCGAGACGGCGACGATCATGTCGTTGTAGTCCCTGGTGGCGTTGTAGTACTCCTTCAGGGACCCGAGGTCCCTGTCATCGGGCATCTTTCTCCTGACCTCCAGGTTCTCCTCCAGATGCGCGATCTGTTCCTGGCCGAAGTAGCAGCCGTCCTTGTTGATGAGCAGATATCCGCTGACGAGGTCCTGCTGGCGGAATTCGGTGATGTACACGGCGCAGTCCCCCATGCGTGCCGCATGGGCGATGACCGGTCCGGACACCCTGCCTACGTCGATCACGTCCGAACCGGAAGATATTATCCCGGCAACGAGCGCATTCCTCATCATGGGGCTGCTCTTGGTGAGGTCCATCCCCACCACGATCTTGTCGTAATCCGCTGCCAAGGCATGTCCCAGGCTCATTCCGGTCTCGGGAGTGGTGTCTTGCGACGGCGACGATCTCAGCAGCAACCTGCCCACATGTTCCATGGACAGTCTTAGGGCCGTACCAATAAAAAGGGATTGCGGGCAGAATCGGGCACTGGAATCAGAGTTCTGAGGGCGGCAACGTACCGGGGGACCAGTTGTCGTAGTAGTTCTTCACCACGGGCAGCATGTCGATCAGCAGGACGAGGAATCCCAGGATGACCTGGAGCCATATGTCGAACCCCAGCCTCCCTCCGGCTATCATGTTGGTGATGCTCAACGTGAGGAGGGTTACCATGGTGATCCAGGTGAGCTTGTACGCGATGCCGGAGCCGAGGAACATGAATATGGCGAGACTCATCTCCCAGAGGGATACGGCCAAGAAGAGGTACAGGTACGCCTCTCCTGTGTACAGGTCCGATTCGAACAGATCCGGATACATCAGGACGGTCATGCAATTGAAGAACATGTTGACGCCCATGACTATGAGTAGCGCTATCGAGTAGTTCGCAACGAATGGGCGTTCTTTCCTCTTCATGGTCAGGGGACTGCAGTGGATGTATATTTTCCCTCCCTAACTTTTTCTATGGGAGAGCGGATAGTATGGACATGGCCAGGAACAGCGACGTGGGTCTGACGAGCATCTTCGTTCCTCATACCAAGGTCGTCCTGTTCATCATATTCCTCCATATCATCGGTGCCCTGGCCCAGGTGATGGCCGTATCCATCCTCAGGCCTCTTCTCCAGGAGGGCGTCTACGGCGGAGAACTGTCCGACATCATGGGGTTGGGGATACTTCTGCTCGTCCTGACAGGCATAGCGTCGGTCATACTGGCCGTGACCTCGTACCTGGCGTCAAAGGTCGCCTCGGCCATCTCCAGTTCACTGAGGATGCAGATCATGGAAGCTGCCCTGGAAGCGGAGGATGCAGGGTCCATCGGCAACAACACGACCGTGACCATGACCTGCCTGACCAACGATGTCGCCGCCATAGAGAGGTACGCCTTCGAGACGCTGAGGACCTATCTCCCCATGCCTTTCCTGTTCGCGTTCATCATCGCCTTCACCTCGTGGATCAATGTCACCATCGGGGTGATCATGATGACGATCCTGATAGTGGTGGGCATCGTGACCTACCTGTTCTCCAAGCGCCTTTTCCCCCTATTCGGCCAGCAGATCGAGGCTATGGATGATGTCAATGCGCTGTTCAGGCAGAAGATCCCGGGAGCCCGTACCATACGTGCCTACAACGGCTATGAGTACGAGAAATCCAAATTCTCCGTGGCGAGCGACAAGTTCGGCAAGCTGAACTCCAAGATCGCCCTGAACAGCTACTATATCCCGAATCTGTCCACAGCGATAATGTGGATGTTCATAGTCTTCATCTTCATAGATTCCGCCCTGGAAGGGATGGGTGCGATCGTTCCTGCGGATATCATCGTGTTCATGCAGTTCGCAACATACCTGGTCGCATCCCTGTCCATCATCCCGTACTTCAGCATCCAGTCCCCGCGTGCGGGCGTATGCTTCGAACGCATCAGGCAGATCATCGATGCGGCGCAGGAGCCCAGGGCGGTGGGAGGGCCATCTCCGGATGCCGATGATTGGTCCGGGCCCATCTTCGAGGTGTAGGATGTGACCTATGTGGACAGTCACGGGAGGACCTCCGTCGACGGAGTCGACATATCCGTGGACAGGGGGCAGACCGTTACCATCGTCGGTATGAACGGGAGCGGGGCATCGGACCTGGTGCATATGGCATTGGGCTTCTCCAAGCCCACATCGGGCAAGGTCTCCATCGCCGGCTCCGACGTGTTCCACACGGATGTCAGGGTCATCCGCGACAAGGTGTCCTACGCAGGGATCGCTATCCACGTCTTCAGGGGGACCATGCGCTATAACCTGGATCCCTTGGGCGACCATACGGACGAGGAGCTGCTGGACATCTGCGGGCGCATAGGGCTGAACAGGCTGATCGACAACATGCCCGACGGACTGGATACCGTCGTCAGCGACGACAACTCCATGATGTCCGGCGGCCAGAGGCTGCTGGTCATCCTGGTGCGCTGTCTGCTCCGCGACTCGGAGCTATACATCTTCGACGACTGCTTCTTCTCGCTGGACCGTGAGACCAGGGTGAAGGCGATGGAGGTCATCAGGGAGAGGTGCGCAGGCAGGACCGTGATATTCGTCATGCATGACGTATCGACATGCGCCGTCTCGGACGAGGTCGTCCTGATGGACCGCGGCAAGGTCCTTGACCTCGGGACCCATGAGGAACTGCTCGAAAGGTCCGATCTGTACAACAGTATCTGCAGTGTAGGGCAGGGGAGGAAGGGATCATGGGCGTGATCGCCTACGGCAGGAATGCCCTGAGCCGCCTGGAGGAATACATTGGGGCGGATAAGGTCTCCATGCGCAAGTGCGCGGTGCTGTCCCTGACGGCAACCTTCTTCCTGTACATCATCCCGTACATCTGCGGTCAGGTGCTGGATTGGATGATCAGCAGCACTGAGGGAGAGGGGCAGATAGATCTGGGGACGATCCTCGATGTCTGTACCCTTGTCTTCCTGCTAGTCGTCGTATGGTATGTGATGACGTCCCATTCCAAACAGATAATGTCCAAGATCTCTCTGGCCACTACGAAGAGGATGAGGGTCGAGATGCACTCCAAGATCATGAGGGTGCCGATCTCGTACATAGACGAAATGCCTGCCGGGGATCTCAGTTCCCGTTTCACATCGGACCTCACGGCCGTCAGCAAGCTGATCTCCACGGATTACACCGGGTTCGTGGTGCACATCACGATGGTCATCGCGGTCCTGGTACTGATGATGTTCACGAGCCCCATTCTGGGCCTGATATATCTGATAATGCTGCCCCTGACCATAACGATCGGCAGATGGCTCACGGATGAATCCGAGGAGGATTTCGCAAAGCAGAAGGAGGCGGTATCCGAGCTCAACTCCCAGATGAGCGATCTGATAACCGCTCAGAAGACCATCAAGATCGAGAATCTCGACGAATCCGTCCTTGCCAAGTTCGGGCAGTCCAACGATGAGTTCACCAAGGCCTTCATCAGGTCCCAGACCCGCTCAGGCATGATCTCGCCCTTGGCGAGCATAATGTCCAACTCCGGATACCTGATCGCCGTGGTGCTGGGGGCCGTACTGCTCTACAACAATACGATCCAGGTGGGTATGTTCTTGACCTTCATGATATACGTCAGGATGGTCAACTCCCCGCTGATGATGACCGTCACCATATTCGATGAGATCCGCAGCGAGATGATCTCTCTGGAAAGGATCCTCGATATCTTGCAGGTCGAAGACGAGGAGGTCCCTGATCCGGACGACCGGTTCGAGATACCGGATGGCCGTGCCACCTTCAAGGACGTGTCCTTCTCATATGTAAAGGGGAAGGAGGTCCTCCATTCCGTCTCGTTCGAGATTAGGCCCGGCGAGATCACCGCGATGGTCGGTCCGACCGCTTCCGGAAAGACCACCGTGGCCAACCTCCTGATGGGCTTCTATAAGGCCGATTCGGGCACCGTGGAGATAGATGGCCAGGATGTCAGGTCCCTGCCCCGGGACGTCCTGGGCCGCAGCGTATGCGCCGTGATGCAGAATCCATGGATATTCGACGGCACCATCAGGGAGAACGTCATCTACAACAGGACCGACCTCTCCGACGAGGACTTCTATGATGTGTGCAGGATCACCGGACTGGATGATTATGTCCGGAGGCTGCCCGATGGATACGAGACGATGGTCGGCGACGACATGAAGAACGTTCCTTTGGCGCAGAGGAGGATGATCTCCCTCTCACGTGCAATCATCGGAAATCCCAAGCTCCTTATCCTCGACGAGGCGGTAGCGGGGTTGGATCCCATTACCGGTCAGGCGGTGTTCGACAGGTTGAAGTCCAGGATCGATGGGCGTACGGTCCTGATAATCAGCCATAACGAGGCGCTCATCTCTCAGGCGGATGCCATCATCGACATAGAAGATGGACGCGTGGTCCAATATCGGGCAAGCAGTTGAGTGGGATGTTAGGACCAATTCGTTAGATAGGATGTGTGGCACATGGCCCGATTTTTTATTAACGGCGTTATGATGTTCATATAATCCTATTTGGATGGCATTTTGGATAAAAAATACGAGCCAGACACCAAAAAAATCAATCAACCTTATATAGTAACGACTGGGATACTATTCCGGGGGCATTCCTTTTGGTTATGGAACGCATTGACCTGGAAAAAGCTAAGGTAATCGCTAAGAATAAGGGGTTGAAGCCTGGGAAAGTCAAGGGAACTTCGGGTATCCAGTTCACCAAGGGCAAGAATAACAGGCTTGATGTTATCGAATGGTCCGAATTTGAGGACATACTCAAGGCTAGGAATCTCGCCATCTACGAGTCCGGTGGATGGATGAAGATCATGAAGGCCTGAATCGGTTTTTGATTCAGGGCCGGAAAAACATTTTCCCGTTTTTACCGGGTCGATTGCCCGCTCTCCTAGATTTTTATACGATGACGTGTTCACGTCACTTGGCCTGACGTGCAAGGGTATCCGAGCCTGGCCAAAGGAGATAGGTTCAGGGCCTATTCTCGTAGGAGTTCGAGGGTTCAAATCCCTTCCCTTGCACCAATTCTATCAATCTCTGATCAGTGCGAACAATGTTATTGGTCTTGGTCATCGTCGGCATTGTGGGCCGTCGTTTCATATGGACCGTACCTCCGCCTCTGTACAGTTCGCTATCGAAGGCGGAATGTCATCAGGATACGCTGTTGCAAAAAGAATAATAGTCGGTAGTCCGCTGAACGGTCCGAAGTGATGAAAATGAAACTAGCTGAGGCATTGGCCGAGAGAGCAGCGATAAGGACGAAGCTGAGCACCCTTTCCACTAGGCTGCAGGCGAACTCCAAGGTTTATGAAGGAGAGGATCCAGTGGAGGATCCGAAAAGGATGTTGGAGGAGCTGAATATCCTCACAGACAGATATGCGGAGCTGGTGCATTCCATCAATACGGCAAACGCCGTTACAAAGGCATCCAACGGCGAGACCCTGTCGGTCCTGCTAGCGCGCAGGGAGGCCCTCACGAACAAGGTGGCCGTCCTCAACTCGCTGCTGAATTCCACCGATCCTGAGCCGAGGGGATACAGGAACAAGGACCAGCTGAGAGAGGTGGTCATAGTCGATGTGCCTTCCCTGAGGAAGGAGGCGGACGACCTCTCGAAAATAATCAGAGAAACGGACGCACTGATACAGGCGGCCAACTGGAATACTGATATTTGAGCGATGATGGTAGCGGAGACGGAGCGGATGTGAAGCCCCTCCGGCACCCTGGGGTAACAATAAGGGTGCCTATGGTAAATCCTCGCCCGGGGCAGGGTGGGGTAAATACATCGTGTTGCCCGTAGCGTGACATTCACATGTTACAGACACACAAAGACGCATACAACCGTGCATCGGCCGTCGAAGTGAGGGTGGGGCAGGGGCATCGCTCTTCAGGATGGGTTTGGTCGGCATGGGTCTCTTGAGGTCTGAGCCCGCCCGGTAGGCGGCATCGATTAGAGAGGGTGCGTTTCCAGGGACGATCATTGATACCCTGCCGATACCCTACAAAAATAGCGTGATAGTCAATGTCATCAGGCAACCGGATGGGATAGGATTTCCATCTATCCCTGCCCAATACGGTCTGGAATCAGGTCCGGACCGAAAGGGATGTTGTCTCTGTTTCAAAGCTCCCGATGGCGGGGGCAGACCCGGGGCGGCCATATCCGCAACCGTCTGAACAGGGGTCCTACAGCTCTAGTTCAGTTATTCCAAAAAGCCCATCATTTTCAATATCTGGCACATACCAAAAGGCACAATATCTTCATCGGCATTCAGTGATACTTCTCTTTACTCTCTTATGGTTCGTATTTTATACTTTTTACCTATATTGGGGAGCCAACCCAAAGACAGCTGTCCCGTGGTATGGTAAGGGCCGGACGCGGTCTCATATCCGGATAGAATCGTCAGATCGAGTGTTAATTATGAAAGCGACGACAAGGATCAAGGCTTTGGCGGTTTTCGCGGTCGCAGTAATGCTTCTCGCGAATGTCACCATAATGACCTTCCCCAACAGCACAGATGCGGATGACAAGGAGACCCTCGTCTACGTATCCCTCGGGGATTCTATGGTCAACGGGATGGGGATGCCCGATTACTATCCCGAAGGAAAGTACAACTACTACGGTTTCGAATTGAACGTCGGATCCACATACCCCTCACTTCTCAGCAAATATTTCGAATCCCAGGGCTACTCCGTCGATTACCGCCAGCTGGCGGTCACCTCGACCCGTAGCATGGACCTCAGAGCACTTTTGGACGATGAGTTCTCCGGAGATTTCGAGACCGTCTCCAAGGTCTTCCCCGACTACTACATCGGTCAGTTCGACAACAACGGTGCATTGAAGAACTTCAACGTCCCCGGCTACAGCAAGAACTTCACCGGTCTCCAGCAGTACTACAGGGACTCCATAGCGG
>Ga0310786_10007301_pt1 | contig 14449 bp, 7 predicted proteins | sample AusTroGonzalo_MG_FD_203881 | JGI IMG/M metagenome (GOLD analysis project Ga0310786, IMG submission 203881) | Bovine rumen microbial communities from tropical cattle in Woodstock, Queensland, Australia - Gonzalo_03 (v2) (version 2) | ecosystem: Host-associated > Mammals > Digestive system >... | reverse complement strand
AAGAAAAGTGTTCGCGAGGCGGCGAAGAAACTGACATTCTGCCCGACACCCTGGAAGACGGCGAACATGCCGCAGATGACCAGCACGGGCAACAGCAGCTTCTGCGGCGGATATTTGTCGGCCAGATAGCCGCAGCAGATTCCCGAGAGGATTGAGCCGATGCCCACGATGGCGCTGATGATGCCAGTCACATAGTCGGCCCGCTCGTTGCCGACAATCTGCTCTACGCGCAGAGCCACGAACGGCAGGTCGAAGCGGCTGATGACGCCGAGGATCAGATACAGGCCGATGACCGTCCAGGTGGCGGCGGACAGGCCGTTCGCCGTGAGGCGGCGCAGCCAAGAGCCGGACGGCTGGGCGGTGGCCTTGGTCTTGGCGACAGACGTGCCCTTATCCTCCGTGAAGAGGATGGAGATGCCGGCGAAGAAATACATGATTCCGCACATCCAGAAGGCGCTGCGGTAGCTGGCATAGTGGATCATCGTACCGCCGACAAGGCAGCCGAGTGTCGAGCCGCTCCACACGGCCGTGGTCAGAACGCCCTGGGCGAATCCCTGCCGTTCCAGCGGCGCAGTCCTGGCAATCATCATCTGCGAGGCGGAAGTCGTGCCGGCCAGGAAGGCGGTCGCGAAGCGAAGGACGACCAGGGAGGTCGGGGAATGGATGTAGCCCATGACTGGCCAGAGGAACGCCGTCAGGAAGGTGCCGCGCAGAAGCATTGGCTTCATCCCGTAGCGGTCACCCATCCATCCCCACAGGGGATTGGAAATGCCGTAGGCAATGTAGGCGCCGATGTTGTATAGCGCCACATACAGGGCCAGGCTCGCTGCGGCCGTCAGCCCCAGGCCATTCTTCATGAACAAGGGGATGAACGGATTCATAGCGTCATAGCCCGCCATGACGAGGATCTGCGAGATCCACAGCATCAGAAGATTGCGTTTCCAGACTGGCATAGTTGCAGCGACGGGCACCGCCCGTCAGTTGGGGAGTAAATTGAAAGGGTCAGCGGTTGAATTTGAGGATGGTTGTGGAAGACAGGGGGATATCCAGGGAGATTTTCCCCTGGCGGACGGGGTAGGTTTCTCCAGTCACGAGATTGGTGGCGGAGACGGTGCCCTCGGGGGCGTTGAGGGCGCGCCTCCCGCCGACGATGGTGTGGATGGCTAGAAAGTCCTTCGCGGCGTAGGAGGTGTCGCCGACGGCCTCATTGTAGATGTGGAGGCCATTGGCGCGCGCCAGGTTGCGGAGGACGGGCGTGGGCAGTCCAGGTGCCGAGGTGTAGATGGCGGTCCAGTCGTCGAAACGACGGCGGACGAAACCTGGTGTTCCAGACTCGTTGATGGTGAACAGAGCCTTCACGCCGTCGCCCTTGGCTTGCGGGAACATGAGCAAATCGGTGGGTTCGGCAAAGCCGAAGGAGTAGTAGTCAGGCAGACCTTGGAGCAGTTCGTCGTCGCCTTGAACGCGGCGCAGGACGCTTTTGGCGCGGCCTTCGACATAATCGACTTCGAGGCCAGCGAGCTTGCCTGCTTGCTTGGGCTGGAAGCCGCTGTCGTCGTAGGTTCCAGTGCTGTAGAGGAAGACGAGGGTGCGGTTGGAGTTAGCCAGTTTTTCCTTGATGACCTGCTCTTGCTCGGGCGTGAATTTCGTGCAGGTGGGCGTGAAAATGATGCACTTGTGATTGCCCAGCCTGTCCAGATCGTCGAGGAGATACCATTTGACTTGCACGCCCGTGCGGAGCAGATGCGGATAGATGCCGACCAGATTCAAGAACAGATGCTGATTGTAGGAGGTGCGCGTGATGCCCTTCTCATCGGCGACGACGGCGATGGCGTTGGCCTCGTCATGGACAGAGGCATTGTCAGTGGCCAGTTGCCTGCCGACGGCGAGACATTTGCGGAAGGCCTGGACGAGGCGGCTGTCGTTGGGAAGCCAGCCTTCGCCGAAGTCAAGCCAAGCGAGGGCCGTACCAGTGGCGAAGCAACTGGCGAACTCGCGCTCCAGAACGGCGCGGGAATCACGGAGTCCATAGACCTTGCCGTTGCGGTCCCAGGCGTGGAGCAGGCGGTTGTCGGCCTCGTTAACCCAGAGGATGCCGTGCTTGCGGAGGGTGGCAGCGGTGGTCATGAAGCCAGCGGCGCCGCCCTCCCCGCGATCATCGTAGCGGTTGGGGGACATGAGGAAGTCGATTTCCGGCTTGTCGAGGAGCTGTCGGATGTCATGGTGCCCAGAGAACGGCGCCTGGTAGGGGCCGGTGACGTAGGTGATGTAGCCGTAGTAGACGCCAGCGAGCATTCGGTTGTTGGAGGTCTTCTTGACGGCGGAGCAGAATTTGCGGATGACTTTCGCCACGAGATGGCTGTGGAACTCGCCAAGGTCGATGAGCGCCTGGTGCTTCTCTGGCAGGAGATGGTCGAAATATTTGACATCTTTGCGCTCCTCCTCAGAGGGGACGCCCGCCTCTTTCCAGTCGCTGAACTGCTTTTGCCAGGCGGCGTTGAGCTTGTCGATTGAGGTGTATTTTTCCTGCAGCCATTTTCTGAAGGCGTTCTGATAAGGCTCGCTGTAGTCCATGAAAGTCTTGGCCTGGGAGCCCCAGTAGAGCCATTCAGTGCTGAGGCCGCAGGAGGGCATGAGGCCGATGATGTGGTCGGCGTACGGCGATTCGCTGATGTGGCGCACGAACTGGACTGTGGAGTCGGCGAGGACGTCCTGCCAAGGTTCGGAGGCCATGGTGCAGACGGTGTTGACGTCCAGGAAGGTTCCGACGTTGGTGTTGCCCTTGGAGTCCATGGCCCATTCGCTGGGATGGGCGAGGATCCATTCGCGATGCGGACCTTTGGCGCCCGAGGTGTCAAGGACCCAGTGGAGCGTCAAATAGGTGTCTGGATGGCGGGAAAGGTAGCTAGTGATGAAGGTATCGATGGCAGTGAAGTCGCAGGTGCCGTCGGCGCGTCTGGTCCAGTTGCCGCCAGTGTGGAAATCGAGGATGTGCTGTTCGGGGAAGGCCATCTTCTCGGCGATTTGCAGATGCTCCTCTGTTACCAACTGCGTGTGGGTTGCGGTGACGAAGCGGTTGACGGGGTAGAGCTTGCCGTTGATTTTGAATTTGGGTACCTTGTCAAGGTCGACAATTTGGCAGTCGGCGAGTTCGGGATGGCGCTGGGAAGTGACCTTGACTGTGGTCTCCCAGAAATTGCCCGTGCGATTGAAGGCGAAACCTTCTGGCGGCTCGACCAGGGCGAGCCGGTCGGCGAAGATGCGCAACTGGAGGTCTCCAGCGCGGAGGAAGTCGCAGGTGAGGGGAATGTCCAGGCGGAATTTTCCGGACTGAAGCTGCTCTGGCGTCAGTTTGACGGGGGCGAGTTTGGTGGTGGTTCGGCTCTGCGAATCGTAGAAATGGAAATGGAGCGCGGTGTCACTGGCGATAGTTTCCTGCCCTGGCAGGACGGAGACTTCGACGTCGGCGGTGAACCTCTGCGGTCTGGCGGCGTTGATTTCCTTGGGTAGGCTGAGGTTCAGGAGGGAGAGGGAGCCGACCTTGCCGAGGAAGCGGTAGGGGATTCGGCAGAATGAGCCAGGCGAGGGCTGGCCGCGCAGCAGAGGGATGCCCCAGGACGAGTCATCGTAGGCGGGGTCCGCCCAGTCGGCGATGTCCGCGCCTGATGCTTTCCAGGTGTTGGGATTAGTGCCTTGGCGGAGGAATTCGACCTTGCCGTCCTTGGAGAGCGTGGTCGTGATTTCCGCCAGCAGGCCACCTGGGTCCTTGATATTGTTGACCTCGACGGCCAGGACATTGCGGCCTGCCAGCAGGAACGGCTTCAAATCATACAGGAAATTGCGCTCCCAGGCGTGCAGGGAATAGGCGGGCTGGATTTCCTGCCCGTTGAGGAGAACCTTGACCGCGTCGCAGGGCGCAGAGCCGCCGATGTTGCGGGTGACGACTTGGAGAACCTTCTCCTGGACGGTGGCAGGGGTTTCCTCCTGGAAGGCGAAGCGAAAATGGACAGGCTTGCCCTTCGAGTCCTTGGAATCCTGAGCCCAGAGCCAGTTGGCCTCCCAGGAGCGGTACTGGTCAGCCTCGCGGGGAATGGGCGTGGCCTTGACGTCGTCGAAGAAGGCGTTGCCCGCCTGGTTCTGGAGGGTTAGGGTGACGAAGGCGGTGCAGGGAGGAATGGCGATGTCGCTGGCGAGTTCGGACCAGTCTTGGCCGACAGTGGCGGGAATGGTCATCTCCTGGCGAGAGATTTCTTGGTCGAAGATGTCGAAGAAGACGAGTTTGAGGATGCCGTCCTTCTCCAGACGATGGCGGAGGGATAGGTGGAAGGGCAGTTCGTCCGGCAGTTCGAAATTCTGGGAGGCGGAGACGCTACCGCGGAGGAGCAAGCAGTTGCTGTCGCCGATGCCTTTGGCGGAAATGAAGGCGAGGGCAGGGTTGGAAATCTGCCATTTGTCGGGTTGGGCGGAGGCGTCGAAGGCAAGGTTCTCAAAACTGCCGTTGGCGATGAGATTGTCATCGGCATGGAGGAAGCGCAGGAAATGGACGATGGTGTTGTCGAGTTCGCGCCCGATGGGCGTGAGTTTGAGCCTGGTGATTTGTCCTTTCCAGAGGTTGTTGGCGCGGCAGTCGACGATTTTCACGGGAGACTGTTCGAGTCCCCTGAGCGGGAGCCTGATGCGGCGGTTATCGGCGAAGTCCTCGTCCTTGCCTGCAAAATAGAGGTAGGCCGAGGAGTATTCGGCGGCGGCAAAGCGGTACTCGATTCTGGCGGCCTGGGCGGCGTCCAGCGGCGGGTCAAGTTCGATGGTGAGACCAGTGGCAGATTTGCCTTGGACATACAGGCCGTCGGCTAGCTGGTGGATTTCGCCGCTGGTAGGCAAGGTCCATTGGCCGCCATTGCCGCCGGCCCGGAAATTCCAGCCTGGCAAGGCGTATGTGATGGCCGAAACTAGCAGGAGGAGAGGGAGCAAGATTCTGGACATGACGTGGTTCCTCGGGATTACATGGCGATTTCACAATATCGGTTAAAATTATAATATAATACCTCCACCGAAAATAGATGCCTGTCGTTCAAGGCCAAAATACCGGTCGTACAACAGCAAGCCAAATTCCACCGGGAACGGCTCTTCCCTATTCAGACGGCAAAATATCGACAAGGTATTCGTCAACAATCTGCTCCTTGAGGGAAAGCGCATCCTCTTTGTTGATGATGCCAACCTGCGTCGAATGGTCGATGCTACTAATAGCCTGCATAAGGCCGCCTAACCGCTCATGTCTGTTTGCCGGCAAGGCCTTTCGCATCTCACTGACATCCTCATCGGACAGACAGCAGGGACGGGGAATCATAGTCGCGTCAAGTTTCAGAATACTGCAAATCTTCAGCCAGGTGAAATAACTGACGGACTTGTATGTGCCCTTCTCCCAGTAACTCGTCGTCTGTTTCGAGACCTCAAGATATCTGGCCAGTTCCGCATAAGTATATCCATAGCATAATCTCGCCCGACGAATGGCCAGGCGGACTTCCTGCGTTAGGGCAACTAATGGAGTGCGCCAGTCGCTGGCGCTAATGGTATGTCTTGACATGATGACCTTGCTTGGAGAAATTTATGGTGTATCATTACTGTTGTTTATTTACCATAACAATTCCCCGTAAATATGTCAAGCCAATATCACCTTACCATTACTGATGCAACATTTTCTATGACTTCTGATGATTTTGTTGACTGCCTGCCTCGCATCACGCTTCTCCCGCGCGCGAGAATTGGCGGAAAGGTAACGGACGACGCTGGACAACGGCAAGGCGGCGAGCCCCTTCGCCGCCGCTTGGGCCAGGGGAAAGGGACGAGGAGCCGGGGGAGGGCCGAGCGTCTGCTCGGCCAAGGTACCCGTGGGAAGGCTCGCCACCGTCATATTGCCTGAAAAATGTGCCAGCCTGCCCTTGTATGTGACAGTTGCATATCGCTTGTATTTAATCTAAAGTCATCGAAAGTTACAAAAAATGTTGCATGTGCGATGGCAACGCATTTTTAGCAGTATGGGGCATTATATTCATTGGGTGGAGGGCAATGGTGGTTTCCCCATAAGGTAAACGAGCGCAGTGTTGGGACTTGGGGAGTTCGTCAAGTTCACAAATCCTGCCACTTTTCTTTCGTACAGAGCCATTGCCAAAAAACTAGTCGCGATTATATTACAACTAGGGTAACTGTCCAGAAGGTCTTCACCAGCCTGCAAAAACCATTGGTTCTGTTCTGATGAGACTCGCGCCTGATTGAGACGACGGCGCACACGGAGATGTGCCCTCCCGACCCACGAGCCATGAAAAACCAATCACCATACGACTCTCTCGCGGACAGACGCGACCTGGCGCCGTTTTCGCTGCGCCTGGCCTGCTGCCTGATGCTTTGGCTGGCCGCGCTCTATCTCGGCTTCTGCTCTGATTTACCGCAGTTGCCCGTGGTCGCCGGCATTGGCGGTATCACGCTGCTATGCCTCCGCAGGGCCATGGTTATGACCGACCGAACTATCATTTACGGCGTGCTTGCCTTGTTCATGCTTGTGGTACTGGCCGGGCAGCTCTGGGGTCTGGACACTGGGCGCCTAGGTCTATTCGCCTATTTCTTCCGCCCCGAATACTACGGACATTTCCTCCTGCTGCTGCCCTTCCTGGCAGGTATCCTGGGCGGACGGTCGCTGCTGGCGGGCATGACCTTGCAGGGCGTCATTTTCGCCATCGGAACCTGCGGGGACATCCGCAATCCCGCGACCTTGCAACGCAGCCAGTATTTTCCCGCAGGTTTTATAGCCGACAGTTACGAGAAAATCTATTTTCTGGTGATAGTCGTCGAGATGCTGCTGGGCTTTCTGGTTCTCCTGCTCGCGCAACGACGGAGGCAACTGGCCTTGCCCGGCCTTGCGGAAGAATCTTCTGTTGCCTCAGCCAAACCGTCCAGGCTACCGAAAATCTACTATGCGCTGGGCGCGGCTTGCCTGGTGCTTCTGGGAATGGCCATTGCCGGAGCCTTCCAGTTCCAGCAACTGTATTCCCGGGAAATCCGCAACCTGGAAATCATGGTCATGAGTTTCACCTTCCGAAACCTCCATCCACATCAGTACCTCCGCCGGGCTGCCCCTGTCTTCCTCCCCGCCATCGACCTCACACAGCCGTTCCCCCTAAGCGGACACCGCCGCCGCGCCAGGAACATCGTCCTGCGCGTCACGGGCCCCGCCGCCCCCGGACTGCTCCGCCTCCACACGCTCGCCGATTATTCGCATGGACACTGGCAGAAAGGCAACGAAGGCGACGAAATCACCCTGTCCCTCTCGGCCCCCGACGGAGTCCTTAACGCCTCGACTTTCTCGCTGGTCGAAAAACCCGAAGAGGAAACTCCCCTGCCCTCGCTCGCCACCTGGGAAATCCTGCCGACAAGCAATCTCTACCTCGATGCCCTGCCCGTCCTGGCAAATTTCCAGAGCCTGACGCTTGTGGCCGACGAACTTCACCTGACACAAGACGGCGAAGTTACCGCCACTGGCTGGAAACGCCAGGCCGGCTACCAACTGACGGCACCGCCGCCCGCCGTCAAGGAACTTTCTCCGCCCGCATTCCCCCTGCCCCAGGCCGATGCTTCCCTGACCAACATTTCCTACCGGCGCGTGCCGCCGTATCTCCAGAAGACGCTGACGGAAACCCTGGCGACCGTCCCCGGCTGGCAAAAAGCCAGCACCGATGCCGAAAAAATCCAGGCTCTACTCGACTTCTTCGCTGCCAATTTCACATATCGGCTGCCTGTCCGCCGGGAATGGTATGACAACCAACAACAGTCAAATTTGGAGGCCAACGGCCACCTGACGGACCCCACGGCGGATTTCCTGCTCCGCACCCGCACAGGACATTGCGAACTTTTCGCCTCCGCCTTGACCCTCCTACTGCGTAGCGCCGGAATCCCCGCCCGCTGCCTTACCGGCTTCCGCTGCGAAGAAAAGCATCCTTCCGGCAAATTCTACATCGCCCGGCTCGGCCAAGCCCACGCCTGGACTGAAGCCTTTGACAGGCAGCAACAACGCTGGGTCACACTTGATGCAACCCCCGGTGGTCAAAGCGAAGATGAGGCCTCCCGCACAGGATTCCTCGCCGCGTTTTGGGAACATCTCAAATATTCGCTGTCAAAAGGATATGCCCGCATCTTGCGCGGAGAACTTGCCCAGGCCGTCGCCGATTGCCTGGCCTGGCTGTGGGTGAAGCTCTGTTCCGCCTGGGGACTGGCCGTCGCCGTCCTGCTCGGCCTTGCCGTCATTGTTCTCTGGCTGTGCCTGCACCGCCGGAAAACGAGGCGCCTGTCCCTGACAGAGTCGCAACGCCTCTGGGCGAGAAATTTCCAGCGACGCCAACGCCATTGGGCGCGGCTGGCACACTGCCGCTTCAAACCCTCCCAGACGGCCAGGGAGATCCTAGCCAGCCTCGCCGCCGTCCAGGATTTTCCGCCCGCCGAATTGCAGGCGGCCAGGAAATTCCTAGCCGAGTACGAACTGGCTCGTTTCGGAGAGACGCCGATTCCACCGTTCTAGTTTTCTTTTTTCAAGTATGAGTCGTGTAGCCGTTTTAATGCCTGTCCACGATGCCGCGCGCTTTTTGCCCGAGGCCATCGAATCGGTCTTGCACCAGACCTTCCGGGATTTCAGGCTGCTGCTCGTTGACGACGATTCCTCGGACGACAGCCTGCAAGTCTGCGAAAAGTACGAACGCCAGGACCGCCGAATCCATTGTTGCCATTCCAGCAGACAGCAGGGCCATGCGGCGACGATGAACGACATGCTCGCCGCCGTTGACAGCGACGCGGAGTTCATCGCCATCGCCGGCAGCCGCGACATCTCCGAACCGGAACGCCTGCAACGGCAGATTGACTTCCTGGAGACAAACCAGGAATATTCTGGCATCGGCTCCAATTTCCGCTTCATCGACCCCCAGGGGCATATCATCGGCGAATGCCGATATCCCCAGGAACTCGAGGACATCAAGAAAAAGGCGTGTTATTTCTGCCCGGTCGCGCCGCCGACATTCTGCTACCGCACCAGCCTGATTTCGGAAATCGGCGGCTACGACCCGTATTTCCAGCACTGCGACGACTACGAGTTCATCCTCAGGACGCTGGAAAAGCACCGCCTGGGCAACCTTCCGTCCGAACTCGTCAATGTCAGGCATGTGGCGACGCTGGAGGAAGTCCCGAAACCCAAGGTCTTGCTCCTCAATGTCCTGCGCCTCCAGCGCTACTATCTGACTAGAGGCAAGTTTTTTTCCTGTGGCGCACTCCTGCACCATCTCGCCTCCTATTTCCGGCTCTTTCAGTCGCAGCCCCTATCCCTATATCCCCGGTTCACCTTGTATGGCGGCAAGTGAAGACGCGCGTGCTACGTCCCGCGCAAGAATGAAAGAGCCTAACCGAAAGCAAAAACAGGCAGTTTTCGCGGTTTGGCCGAGGCTGGGCACTTGAGAAGAGCGGCATCAAGGATTATGTTATTTATTTTACGGTTTTTATCAAACAAGCTGGTATTTCAACCACCACAAACCCATAAAGGAAACTCACCATGGCAAATCCGTCTCCCGATTTGATGAACAAACTAGTGGCCCTGTGCAAGCGTCGCGGCCTGATTTTCCAGAGTTCCGACATCTACGGCGGCATCAATGGCTTCTGGGACTACGGCCCCAATGGCGCGCCGCTGCGCCGCTCAGTAGAGCAGGCCTGGTGGAAATACATGGTCGAGGACAGGGATAATGTGGAAGGCCTAGATTCGACCATCATCTGCCACCCCATGGTCTGGAAAGCCTCAGGCCATGTGGATCAGTTCTCCGATGCGATGACCGACTGCATGGACTGCAAGAAGCGCTACCGCGTTGACCAGCTTGACGACCCCAAGACCTGCCCCAACTGCGGTTCCCACAACCTGACCGAGCCCCGCGAGTTCAACCTGATGATGAAGACCTACGTCGGCCCCGTCTTCGACGAGGAGCATGTCGCTTACCTGCGCGCCGAGACCTGCCAGCCGATTTTCGTTGATTTCAATAATGTCCGCATAGCCACTCGCCAAAAACTGCCTTTCGGCATTGCCCAGACCGGCAAGGCGTTCCGCAATGAAATCAACCCGCGTTTCTTCACCTTCCGCAGTCGTGAGTTCATGCAGATGGAGATGGAGTTCTTCTGCCGCGACAATGATTCCATGGACTGGTTCGAATACTGGCGGCAAGAACGCTGGAACTTCTACGTCAATGTCCTGGGCGTGCCCGCCGACAAGCTCCGCTGGAAATGGCATGACAAGCTGGCCCACTACGCCAAGGCCGCCGTGGACATCGAGTTCGAATTCCCCTTCGGCTGGGGCGAAATCGAAGGCATCCATCACAGGGGCACCTGGGACATGTCCCGCCACTGCGAGTTCTCCAAGCAGGAAGCCGACTGCAAATATTTCGATCAGGAGACCAAGGAAAGTTTCTTCCCCACTGTCGTGGAGACCTCCTGCGGCCTGGACCGCATCTGCCTGATGCTGCTCTGCAACGCCTACGACGAAGATACTGCCAGCACCCAGAAGGCCGACAAGGACGAGGATGTCCGCGTCGTCTTGCATCTTCCCTTCCGCGTCGCGCCTGTCCAGATTGCCGTCCTGCCCCTCAGCAAGAAACTCGAGGAACCAGCCAAGGCCCTCCGCGCCGACCTGCGCAAATTCTTCCGCACCGACTACGACGACAGCGGCAGCATCGGCAAACGCTACCGCCGCCAGGACGAAATCGGCACGCCTTTCTGCGTCACCTTCGATTTCGACAGCCTCGAAGACCAGGCTGTAACCATCCGCAACCGCGACACCATGGAGCAGGAGCGCGTACCAGTTGCCAAACTCCAGGAGTTCTTCGCCGCTAAAATCTGACTGACCACCAACCGCATCTGGCCACATCAATGCAGATCATCTTCCGAGATTCCCCCGATTTCGAGCTGGCGCTGAAGCCGCTTCAGCACCGCCATGCCTTCAGCCGCGACGTAGACGAGGCTGTTAAAGTCATCCTCCAGGATGTCCGCGAGCGAGGCGACGCTGCACTGGTCGACTACGCCCGCAAATTCGACAAGGCTGAACTGACGCCAGACAAATTCCGCGTCACAGAGCAGGAAATCGCAGAGGCGGCAGGTTTGGTTGACGCCAAGACCCGCCTAGCCATTGAGACGGCTGCCGCGCATCTGCGTGCCTTCGCCGAGCGGCAACGTCCGCAGGACTGGGAGTTTTCGCCTCGGAACGGCGTTGTCCTGGGCGAGCAGTTTTCTCCCATTGCCCGCGTGGGCTGCTACATCCCTGGCGGTACTGCGCCCCTGATTTCGACTGTCCTGCACACCGTCACCCTGGCCTCCACGGCGGGCGTTCCGGAAATCGTGGTGATAACACCCCCTGGCCCCGGCGGAAAAATCAACCCGGCCCTGCTGTTCGCCTGCCAGACGGCTGGAGCCACGGAAATCTACCGTCTCGGGGGAGTCTACGGCGTAGCGGCACTGGCCTACGGCACCGCCACGGTTCCCAAGGTCGAGAAGATTGTCGGCCCCGGCAACGCCTACGTCACGGCGGCCAAGCGCCAAGTCTACGGCGAAGTCTCGCTGGATCAGGTGGCTGGCCCCTCGGAAATTCTCATCATCGCCGACGGCCAGGCGAATCCCGCCTTCCTCGCCGCCGACCTGCTCTCCCAGGCCGAACACGGCTCCGGCAGGGAGCAGGCGGTCCTGCTCTGCACCGACAGGCAGGTTATCCTGCAAACCAGTCAGGAACTGGCCAGGCAGGCCGCCCTGCTACACCGCGCCGACTGCATCCAGAAGGTTCTGGACAACGGCGTCTTCCTCGTGGAAGTCAAGGACATGGCCGAGGCGGTCGCCCTCTGCAATTCCTACGCGCCCGAGCACCTGGAAATCCAAGCGGAAAACGCGCGGGACATCGCCAAAGGCATCACGGCGGCGGGCGCCATCTTCCTAGGGTCTTGGACTCCCGAGCCTGTTGGCGATTTCGTGGCCGGCCCCAGCCATGTCCTGCCGACCGGCGGCAGTGCCCGCTTCTTCAGCGGCCTGACCATCAGCCAGTTCTACCGCCGCTCTAGCCTCGCCCAGTACAGCCGCGAGGCCTTGCAGGAAGACCTGCCACACATCCTCTGCTTCGCCAGCAAGGAAGGACTTGACGGCCACGGCCACAGCGCCTCCATCCGCTTCGAATAAAGGTTTCCCATCATGAAATTTCAGTTTCAGGACGATTTGGCCGCCTACCTGTCGCAGGAATTGCAGACGGAAGTCGCGGCTCCCGAACTAGACCTATGCCCCGCCGAGTTCACGGGCGATGTGACCATATCCTGCTTTCCGCTGGCCAAGGCCCTGCGCCGTAATCCCATGCAGTTGGCTCCGATGATTAGCGCGTGGCTGTCCAAGCATCCCGATATCGAGAGCGCGGAGGCCGTCAAGGCCTTCGTCAACCTGACCGTCAAGCCGGAGGCCTTGATGCGTGGGACTGTCGCGGCAAGCACTCCCGTCCTGGAGCAGGTCGCACTGCCCGAATCGGAGCGCCGCAAGATTCTCATCGAGTTCTCGGCTCCCAACACCAACAAGCCGCAGCACCTCGGCCATGTCCGCAACAACACGATTGGCATGGCAACGGCTTCAATCCTGAAGCGCGTCGGCCATCAAGTCGTGCAGGTCAATCTGGTCAATGACCGTGGCGTGCACATCTGCAAGTCGATGCTGGCCTACCAGCGCTTTGGCAACGGATGCACTCCGGAATCTACCGGCAAGAAAGGCGACCACCTGGTTGGCGACTTCTACGTGGCATACGACAAGGAGTTCACCCGGCAGGTCCAGGAACTGAAGGCAACCCGCCCGGAATTGCAGGACAAATCGTCAGATGAACTGTTCCTGGAGACGGAAATCGGCCGCGCAACCCAAAACATGCTCGTGGCCTGGGAGCAGGGAGACCCTGAAGTCCGGGCGCTCTGGAACATGATGAACTCCTGGGTCTTCAAGGGCTTCGAGGAAACCTACGCCCGCCTGGGCGTGAAATTCGACCACCTCTACCTGGAAAGCCAGACCTACAAGCTGGGCAAGGACATCATCGCCGACGGCCTCCAGCGCGGCGTCTTCAAGAAGCGCGATGATGGCGCCGTCATCATCGAGTTTCCCGAAAAGAATCTGGGCACGAAAGTCGTGCTCCGCAGCGACGGCACCAGCGTCTACATCACCCAGGACATCGGAACCACCCTGCTCAAGCAAAAGGACTACGAGCCAGACCAGCAAATCTGGGTGGTCGGCGACGAGCAAATCCGCCATTTCCAGGTCCTTTTTGCCATCCTCAAGGCCTTGGGCTACAGCTGGGCTGACAATCTCCTGCACATGGCATACGGCATGGTAAACCTCCCCTCCGGCAAGATGAAAAGCCGCGAGGGCACCGTCGTCGATGCCGATGACCTGTTCGACGAAATGTGCTCGCTGGCCCGCGAAGCAACTCTCCAGCGGGCAGGCGACAACGTGCCTGACGACCTGGAGAAACGCGCGGAAATCATTGGCTTCGGCGCCCTCAAGTTCATGTTGCTGAAGGTCAATCCGAAGACGACCATCATGTTCGACCCCGCCGCCTCCATCAAGTTCGAGGGCGACACCGGACCATACGTTCTGTACGCCTTTGCCAGAATTTCCTCCATGCTGCGCAAGGCCGGAGTCGCGGGCGAACCGGCAACTGTTGACTGGTCTCTGCTGGCCACGGCCGCAGAAAAACGCCTAGCCCTCCTGTGCGCCAAATACCCCGAAGCCGTGCGCCGCGCCGCGCGGGAATACGATTCCTCCGTCCTGGCCTCCTATCTGCTCGACCTCGCCAAGGCCTTCAGCGCCTTCTATTCCCAGTGTCCCGTCCTCAACGCCCAAGACGAAAATGTCCGCCTGGCCAGGCTCGTGCTGGCCTCCCGCGTCCGGGACATCATCGGCGACGGCCTGCACACGCTTACTATTCAGACCATGGACGCCATGTAAGCGCACACTATGGCCACCAGTCCAGACAGCAGCGGCAAGGGCAACGGCACGGGGCTTACAAGCCTCCTGCTCTGGGCCGCCGCCGCACTGCTGGCCGGCTATGGCATCCTGTTCATCTACAGCGCGGGCTACGTCGGCGCGGAGCACGCCGTCCGTCAATATTGGCTGAAGCAGACGATTTGGCTTGCCTGCGGGACCATAGGCGCGGCCATCCTGTCCCAGTGGAACAAGCAGCGGCTGTCGTGGCGCGTGTTCATCTGGGTTGGCTATTTTGTCTCGCTCTGCCTATTGCTGGGTGTCCTGTTTGCGGGACGGGAAATCGGTGGGGCCCGGCGTTGGTTTTCGCTGGGCGGCATTCTCATACAGCCGGCAGAATTTGGACGGTTTTTCACCGTGCTCGTTTCCTGCCATGTACTCAGCAAAA
>Ga0310786_10007300_pt1 | contig 14450 bp, 12 predicted proteins | sample AusTroGonzalo_MG_FD_203881 | JGI IMG/M metagenome (GOLD analysis project Ga0310786, IMG submission 203881) | Bovine rumen microbial communities from tropical cattle in Woodstock, Queensland, Australia - Gonzalo_03 (v2) (version 2) | ecosystem: Host-associated > Mammals > Digestive system >... | reverse complement strand
AACGGCTACGTTGGATTCAGGAGCCGTAGAGAGGAGCGCCTCGCCTGCCATTGCCCTGTTGACGTTGAGGCGGATATAGAGGTTCATGCCGGAAATCTCGGTCTTCTGACCAAGCACGGACGCGCTGCTGGCGTGCTCTGCCAGGCGGTCCCATTCCTGCATTTGATCCGAGGTAAGTAACTTCCAGGACTTAGATATTTTGGACATGGAGGCGCGACGGGCAAGCTGGGCATTGGTGGTAGGCCCTGTCGGCCATGCTTTCACGCTAAGGATGTTACGGCCGCCGACCCTTCTGGCCGTAACACCCTTTGCGGAGCCTGAGAAGCCTTCAAAAGCGATGGAAGGAAGAGCAATCATAGTTTAAGTTTAGGTTTAAGTGACGAGGTGTAACCCTCTGACGACAAAGATAGTGAAAGTATTTGATAATTCAAACACAATCACTTAAACTTTGTTACCTAAACTAATACTTTAAGTAAATTGCTACAGTATGAAATCAAAAGATACCCTACGATACTCCGTGCGATAACCCAGTACGCCGTCCAGAAGGCAGCACCTAAGATGGGCGGTGTAACCGTTCATATCCAGGTGCCAGATATTTCGGAAGTCAGGCACAACAACGGTTGCAACGCTTTCCCCGGCCGGCAGCGCTGGTTCAGCAAGGAAAGTCCTGAGGAGCCCGGGACGGAAACCTCCACCGGGCTTTGCCAGCATCAGGCGGACCAACATATGATATCTCCTGGACGACGCCCTCTCGTCCAGAAAGACACGAATCCCCAGCCTCAACGCATCATCCTGCACCGCAGCGCCGGCCACCCCTTCAACGGCATATGGCGGGAATTCCTCCCAGGGCTGAGGTTCTGGCGTATGCTCGCTGCCCAGCCGAGCAAAGCCGTGGTAAGCAGACACGAACAAATTGTGACCGGTAATCCCCGACTTGCCGTCGAACGGCGGCCTGTGAGATTGGACACCTACGGCATAGTTGTTCCACTGATTCTGGAGTTCTGGCGTCAACTGCCTCCACGCTTCAAGGGCACGAAGGTGCACTGTTTGATGCTCCATCTGTAGCGAGGTGCCAGGGAATTCCGGCGATGACCTCTTTCTATAGAAGCACTGACCATTACGATGGTAATATGTTACGTCGCCAACGGAACCATAGCAGTCCTCAAATGGCATAGATGGGATATACTTGGGCATAGTGACAATAATTATATAAAGGAAAACCCGTGAAACGACACCTAACCTCCTAGGGGCAGAAGAAAAAGGACCAGCGTCGTTGAACTCTTGGGCACATAGTTAGCTCAGAGGGAACTCCTAAGGGAAAGCTACCCTTCGTTTGCGAACAGTTGCCGGATGCATCAGAACTTCTCCCTCGATCCATTTTTTGATTGCCCTCTTATCCGGAATCCAACGAAGGTCTTTGTCCATGTCACACAGCTTGTACACGGGCTGATGAACATAACCCGGCTTGAGAGGGGCCTCTCCAAAACAGACTTTCCCCTCCAACTGGTGAACCCAGATGCTTGTGGAAGCGCTGACTTCCTTCTGATTTCGAGAAAAGTTTTGAACCTCTTCGAAGACTTCATCTTCGACGTTCCTAATGAAATCTATGAGCGTTATCATAAGCCGATCCTTTATAATTTCAGTATACAAGATAGTCATAATTTGCGAGATTAACAAATTTATTTTCAATAGGTTACGCAGTTTTCACACTCTCAATAACCGCACCCGCAGCGGCGCCAGCCGCTGCCTCCCTTGGTAAATATATATACCCTTTTTCTCCCCTCCGAGCGGGTGATGCCGGTCTATTACGCACTGCGGTTGGGGCGTGAGTCTCTGGATGGCCTATGGTGCTGGAAGTCTCAAAGGCGGGATGGTTTGAGCGGGTGATGGCGGTGGCTTGGTTGATGTCCTCAATGCGGGAGCCCGCCTTTGAGTCTTCCAGTGCCATAGGGCGCGGAACGAAGTGGAGCGTGGCCGCGGAGGCGGTCTGGCGTGGTGGGGATGGCGGGCTTTGGCGGCGCAAGGGCTGGGAGACCTTAGGCTCCCAGCCCCCGACAAAGACCGACAGTGTGCGTGGGCAGACGGCCTCCGCGGCCTGGGCCGGGACGGCCCACTGCTGGATCGAAGGTAGTACACTCGTGGCCGCAAGGCCTGGCACTGCCCTACCGGCGCAGTCTAAGGCCGGTTTATCCGGACTTTGTCTGCGCCAGCAGGCGGGACGCCTGCCTCCCCGGCGCCCGGAAGCTTCTGCAAGTGGCGCGTTAGCGACAGCTTGCAGAGGCTGGAGGAATAGCAGCCGGGGTATAACCAAGCCGAAGGCTTACCGAGGAGTGGAGGGACGGGACTCTTCTGACGGAGCCTGCGAAGGAAGAGGAGTCCCGGCCTGGAACGACCCAGCAGCGGAGCTGCGTAAGGCGGCAGGATGCTCGCACTGCTCTGACGCTGAATGCGGGAGATGCCGGTAGAGAAGCACTATGGCCATGCGTGGTGGCGCCGTGGTAGAGGAATTGGGGAAATTGGGGCCCCAATTCCTCTGCCCGGCGCGGGGCTGGCCAAGGGCCGGGTGCAACCCGGCCACTGCAGCCAGGCCCTCTCCTGCCGCCGCCTCGCCCGGGAGTTCGAAGGTAGGACCTCCGCAACTCACTGACGGAACCAACTTAACATAATCCGGATTGTGTGCGAAGCGGAAACAAGCGCCGCTCGCGGCGACTTGTTACACAATCCCGATGGGATTATGTTATGTTGGTGGATTCCAGGCACTTACGGTCGCGCTGGCAGGTCGCCTCCCGGGCGATTATCTCCCCTGGGGGCCGGGGGGACTAACCAGCAAGAGTCTGTGGCCGGCTTGTCCGGTCACAGTCTCTTGACCGCTTTTCCTTTAAGGTGCGTGAGCCTGCGGCGTAGGCCGTGTGTGCGGTGGGGCGGCCGGGAGTCTGTGACGGACTTGCTCCGGCACAGTCTCCCAGCGAAGGGTGGCAATAGAGGTTGCTGGTCTGGCTGTTTGGTGCGGAGCTTTGCGGAGAACCAAACTGACAGACGAGCAAGTACCGCTTTCCTTATCGACCTCGGCATCAGCGCTGCCGCTGGCTCTTGGCACCATCGGCCTGAATCACATTGGCATCGACCTGATTTTTCGTATATTTGCAGAAGCGATGGAAATCGAAGAGCGTTAATGCCTAAATGCTATGAAACGCTTGATGATTTTCTTTTTCTTGATGACCTTGGCCGCATTATCTGCAGCAGGCCAAGTTTCTCCTAAGACATCTGAGCTGGGCTGGCTGGAATTGCCGTCGTTCAGCGAAGATCCGGAACATTTCTTCGTGTCGCACCATACTGACGAGTATTGGGGCAAGCAACGAAACTATTCTCTGTTCTGGGACCAGGAGCGCCAGATTCCTTTATGGGTGGCGTATCCTCTCAACCAGAAGCTTGTTGGCAAAGGTCAGCGGTCTGGTGCCTGGCAGTACGACAAGTTCATGTCCAGCAAGAAGCAGCCGAATCTTAAAAGGACGTATCAAATGGGCTCCGCAGATGGTTACATCCGGGGGCATCTGTGCCCTTCCAATGATCGATTGAAACCTGGGATGAACGAGCAGACCTTCTATTTCACGAATATGGCCCCACAAGACCCCTACCTCAACGGTGGGCTTTGGGCCTGGCTGGAAGATCATGTCCAGCAGCTCGCATTATCGGCCGGTGATGCCTGGGTAGTGACCGGATGCATCGACACTGACAGGAGCAACTGGGTAATTGACGTGACCGGCAAGCACATCGCCGTGCCGGAAGCCTTCTTCAAAGCAGTGCTGCTGCTGTATCGGGATGATGCCGGCAACGGCGAGAGGTATGAGGCCAGGGCGTGGGTTGTGGAGAATCGGAGCTATGGTTTCTCCGGCTTTGAGCAGAAGGCGATGGCCCTGGAGGTCAGTATTGATGAACTGGAAAGAATTATCGGCCTGGATCTATATCCAAACCTTATAAAGGTGGCGGGGCTTCCAGCTGCCGAAGCGGTGGAAGCTGGAAGATAAGGATGATTCTACCCGTTTCCGTTTATTCTGTCTATATCTCTCATGTGGTATTTGTTCCTCGCACCGTGCTTGACTGGTTTGAGATAGTTATCTTTGTCCCAGCGCCATAATGTGGATGAACTCACGCCCAGCTTCTTTAACGCCTCTTCTCTTGTTATCAAAACGTCTTCTTTTTCCTCTGCCTTTTCCTTTTCGTGGGCCTCGTAGATTTCTTCGGCAAGCTGCCTGAATGCATCCAAAAGCTCCGATAAGGTAACGTTGATGCAAATGCCCGGATACAGCTCCGCTAATTGTGTTAAGGACGGTTTCATAGAGATTGGAGTTTACTGGGAACGTAGCCTTCTATATCATTGATAATATCTTCGGTGACATCGGCCATAGTCCATTTGACGGTTTTTTCGGTGTCGCCGTCCTTCCAGTCGCAGTACTCCAATTTGTCGTAGACGAGGGTGCTGACTTTTCCATCGGCATAGCAAATGGTCAGGTAGAATTTGGCCGCGCTGGGGTCATAGACCAGGGAGAAGACTTCCATCGTCTCCAGCAGGCCCACCTTGGAACTGGCGTGCTCGTCCTCAACGGCTTTCTTGATAAAATCCTTCACCTCCTCCCTGAGCACATCGTAGCGGTCGTATGCAGGTATCTGGACCACGGCGGTAGCCGGCTTGGAGATTTGGTAGGTCTGGCCGCCGATGATGACAATGCCCTGGGCGGCTTCCGGGCGCTTGGTGAGAAGTTCGGACACGCTCACCTGCAGGGCGGCGGCGATGTCTTCCAGTTTGGAAACAGTGGGATTTCCCTTGACGCTTGACAGAAGGTTGCTGACGGTGGTGCCCACTCGATCTGCTATGTCGGAGAGTTTAAGACCCTTGGCCTTTGCTATCTCCCGGAGGTTTTGTTCTACGTTGGCCATAATCCGGTTCGTTTATGGCACAAAGATACAAAATAAATAGTTTACTATCCAAATATTTTTCAATTTGAATAATAAACTATTCAATTCCGTTCGGTGAAAAAAGCGCGACGTTGTATGCTTATTCCTTGATTAGGTCGCCTTGGAAAGTAAAGTAGAACTCTTCGTCACCTTTTTTCAAGCAGATCTTATCCGACTCATACCCACGGTCATCATATACACAAGGAATGATGATTTCGCCATCGTGGTTGATGTAGCCATATTTCCCGGACTTTTTCACAAGGGCTACACCATTGCTAAAGTCCTCGGCATCATCAAAGATTCCACTTATGACTACTTCCCCCTTCGTATTTATAAAGGCGTTTTTGTCAGTCTGACCGAAGATATTATCCCTTTTACTAATTCCGATAGCACATAGGCCCTCTTTGAACTTGGTAAGCCCGGCTTGCCCCTGAAACTTGAAAGGGATGACGGTTTCTCCGTTCTTGTTGATAAAACCACAAACCGATAACTTGGCCGGGCCAAAGAGAGTATTAACTGTTTTAGATTCTTTCTCAACGGCTGCTAGCCCCTCTGAAAAATCGTTAGCGTCTGAATAAATAAAAGGAATAACTGTCTCATTGTTTCTGTCAATATAACCATAGCGAGAGTTACCCTTTATCGTCTTCTCCGCAAATAACAAACCCTCGGAGTAGTTTCCCAAATGCTCGTATTCAAAGGGGATTACAATTGAACCATCCTTAATGTCCAGCGCCCCATATACTGAATTCCTATTCATACTGAGAGTGATAACGCCATCATTAGGAGTGCGGAAAGAATCATACAAGCACTTTGCTATCATCTTATACTCGGAGTTATATAATCCCCAAGCCTCGTTCATCCGAACATAGCAAAGACCATAGCTATCAACCATATCCCAGACCCTTTCATAAAGGCAATCTATCAAGATGTTTCCCTTGTTATCGATAAGGCCCATTTTACCCTTGGCGTCCTCTATTATAGCATGACCTTTCGAGAATTCGTGGATGGATTTATACTTTGTCATCAGCGATGAATAAACATCTTTCGCAAGGACTATTTCTGCAGGGCCATCTAAAATCTCTTCCTTGGGTCCATTTGTGCATGATACAATGGCGACAGAAATAGGAATCAGTAGCATGGCTACTATTGATGCTATCTTTCTCATAATGGTCTAATAAATTATCTAATAGTCGATTATCTGCGTCATAGCCGAACGCTAAAAGCCGAAATAATTGTCAATTGCTTCAAGGTCCGCTTTCTGCTGGGAGCTTCCCTGGTAAGTGTCAGAATCTCCGTATTTGTAAGTGCGCGAAGAACTTGAAGAAGGAGTGGATCGGCTAGGATTTGAGTCTCTTTCGACGAAGCTAACTATATGCGGCTCATGCGGCTGCCAATTGTTTACGTGCCCCAACCGAAAATACTTTTTTAACTGTTCATTTGATAAGCCCGCTGCATCAGCCACACAAAGGTAACCGTCATCAGTTGTGCAATAGTCCTCATAGAAAACCAACTTATCTCCGTCAAGCCAGAAATAGCGTTCGTCATCATTACGTTTCATTATGCTATTATAATGATACACTCTGAGATAATGGTCGCCATATAACTTAAGAACTTGTTCGGTTACGCTTCTTGTTGACAATCCAAAGCTGGTAAAGGACATATGAACCTCAATTAAACGGCCGTCCTGATTATAAAAGTAAGTCGTTTTACAGGGGAATGTCTTGCCACCAAGAACAACAGTGGTATCGGTTGTAAACTTAGCCTGAGACTTAACTTGTTCTTTAGTGTCGCCGATATGGAACGAATCCCATTTTATAGCATTATCAGATGCCTCTTGCCTTTCGCTTAAGAACGTATCGGAAAGCCTTTCCAATTTGGCTTCCTTTCCCCATTCATAGTTTGTGGATAAAGGATATTTTGTGGGCTCATTAACCTTCAGAATAATAAGAACAATGAGCAGGCCCAGCAGGGCGAGTATTATGTATTTATGTCTCATTTTTGATTTCTTTGGATAATGATATTGAATAAATTGGCCACATTATGGGCGCGTTTCGTATCGCTGCCCAACTTAATTTCACGTGTCGGATTACTGAGGTCGTCAAGATTTACGAAAAGAACATAGCGGTGCTTCGTGGTAGTCGTAGTCGAGCCGACGGAAGGGGTCGTAATCGTTTCTTTCTTTGCCGTTGTTGCGCCAGCAAGAGCGCCAACACCACCGAGGAGGACACCGCCAACCACGGCCCGGCCCAACATACTACCAGTAGAAGTTTTTGTTGTACTGGTATACTGAGTCTCATTGTGAACGATGGTCTCTGTATCATCGTTCAGCGCAAATCCCAGCACCTTTGAAAAAGGAATAACTTCCCCTTTAAGAACAAGAGTAGAAGAATCCTCAAAAATAAACAGATGGTCGTTAACCTCCATTTGACGACTGCCCAATAATAGATCCGCGGTGCAGGGCCCATAAGAAGCGACAAGCCCATCAACCTTCGCCTTATAAGCGGACTCTATCTGCCTCTTCTCCTCTTCCGCTTTTAAACGCTTTTCCTGAGCTATCCTCGCCTCTTCGGCTTGACGAGCTTCCTTCTTTTCGTTTGCATTCTCGGCCAGGTCGTAGATGACAAAACCTGCGAGAGCGATTGATGTTATTACAATTAGTGCCGTAAGCATATCTGTGGTATTATTATTTTCCTAAACGGTCGCGAAGTTCGCTGAGGATTTCACCCTTGTAGGTGAACCAGAGGGTGCCCTGGACGGGATGGTCGAAGCCTTTGATGCGCTGCGCAAGGGCGCTGAGGGAGGTGGTTTCGTTGCCGTACTGGATATGACGGTCGTCCACCACGGTGACCTTCACCGAAGGGTCATCGACATATATCAGTTCTGCCCCGTTTGGTATGCCGCACTCGCCGAAGCGGAATGGGCCGCGACGGGCAGCCTGCTTGTTCTCTTCGGCGGCCTTCTCGTCCTCGATCTCATGACCCTCGGGTTTCACCTTTTTGAGGCGGTCGATGGTGCCGGAGATCTTGGCGATGCTCTCCAGGATGGCATAGGCATCCTCCGGGGACATCAGGAAGAATTCCTTCACGCGCTCCTTTCCGTCGAAGTTGTCGATGGTGCGGAGGTCCGGATTCAGCCGGTCTATCAGCTTGTGGAGTTCCTTATCGGTCAGGGGTTTATCGACCTCATAGATGGCGTAAGCCCTGAAGGCGTAAGGGATGGTCTCGCTTCGGTTAAGCTGCTTCAGTCGCTTCTCCAGATTTGTTGCGTATCCAATCTTCACATACTCTTTGAAGGAGGGATTGGTTAGGATGTATATGCAGCCGGTATCTTTCATATGCGCGGTTGGTTATATGATTATTCGAAATACTTCTTGAAATTCTCTGCCTGCTCGATCACCTGCTTGTAGATTTCGTCGTAGTTGTTGCCCACCGGCGGGTAGCCGTTCTTAGACAGTTCCACGATGATGTCGAAGCTCATCTTGGCCCGGATGTCGTCTCGCTTGAAGCAGTCGGTGTATTCGGAGTTGCTGACGATAATCTGTTTGATGCTCCTGGCCAGGACCAGCATCTTCTCCTCGGGATAATTGAACTTATGCTCGTCGCTCACTGCCTTGAGGATGTCGTAGAAGGCTTTCTCCTCATAGTCAATACCCAGGTCCTTGAAGGATTCACGTTCCTGTTCCAGTTCTCGGATTAGTTCTGTAATCCTGTCGGTCACCTCAGACATAACCTGGTCGGCGAAAACGGCATCGTCGCTACGGTCGTTGTAGTCCTTTAGCAGGCCTTCCAGGCGCTCCTTGAATTCAAGGGCCTTGAGTTTGTTCACCTTCTGGTACTCACTTATCTGCTGGCGGAGGAGTCGCTCCAGCATCTTGCGCTTGATGTTCGGCAGCTGGATGTTGGAGATTCTATCGATGTGGGACGGATCGAAGATGTCGAAATCGCCGTTGTTGTCTTCCACGATCTTCACCACATCCTCCACGCCGTCGCTATGCAGGGCATCCTCCATGAGCTGTCGCACCCGGATGTTCATCTTTTCCACATCGGGAGCGTTTCCACGTGTGAGTTTCATCAGAATGGCGCGAACTGCTTTGAAGAAGAAGACACGGTTCCGCTCATCACTGGAAAACTCGTCAGAACTCTGGCAGATATTATATGCTTCTATCATCACCTTCGAATGATGCATGAAAGCGTTGTACCGCTTGTCCTGCTGGAGAATAAAGTTAGCCGCATCATTCAAGCACTGCAGCTGCTGCTCGTCTGTATAATCTTCAAACTCCCGGTCATCGTAGGGATGGGTAATGGCGTGCAAAGACTCCAGTTCGTCCCGAACAATGGCCACGAAATCATCGATATTCTCCGTAGGGTCATCATCGATCATTTCACCAGAAGTAGTTTGCACCCCGCCGTATAGTTTCAGGGCATAGTTCATCCGCTTCTTGAAGCCAATGTAGTCCACGACCACGCCCTTGTTTTTGCCGGGATAAACCCTGTTGACACGGGATATGGTTTGGATAAGCGTATGCTTCTGCAAGGGCTTGTCGATGTACATTACGTCGAGGCAAGGCACATCGAAGCCGGTAAGCCACATATCCACAAGAATCACAATCTTGAAGTTCGAATTGGGATTCTTGAACTGCTCTGCCCATACCTTGCGGTCGTTGTCATTACCGATGAGGTTGGCCATCTCCTCCGGGTCGTCCTTGCTAGAGGTCATCACCAATTTGATGCGCTCGATCGGCATAAGCTTGCGCTCCTCTTCCGGGGACACCTTATCCTCATCCGCATGTAGTTTCTTCTCTGCCCACTGGGGACGCAGGGCGACGATACGCTTATAGAGGTCGTAGGCGATGTTCCTTGTCATGCAGACAATCATCGCCTTCCCACAGACAGATGCGCCTTCCACAATTCGGTTCTCGTAGTGATTGACAAAGTCTTCGGCGATTGTATCCAGGCGCCTGGGGTCACCGATGATTGACTGAACGGTGGCAACGTCGGTGATGCTCTTGTTTATCTGATCCTGGGTGCTGCCCTGCTCGGCGCATTCGTCGTAGTATTTATCAATCAGCGCCAGTTTCTCGGCGTCGGCATAAACCTTTGCTGCGCGGCCTTCATACACGATTCTCTCGGTGATGCCGTCGTTGGCGCTATCGAGCATGGTGTATTTGGCCACAACGCCACCGAATACCTCGATAGTGGAATCAATAGGCGTTCCGGAGAAGCCAACATAGGTAGCGTTCGGAAGAGAGTTGTGGAGATACTGGGCAAAGCCGTACGTTTTCTTTATATCGGAGGCATGGCCTTCTTCATCAAACGACAACTCAATCTTCTTCCCCAGGTTGGTCTGCGAACGGTGGGCCTCATCACTAATGCAGATAATGTTACCCCTATCGGAAAGCAAGGCGATGTCCTCGGAAAACTTCTGGATGGTGGTGAGGAACACGCCGCCACTCTTACGGCCACGGAGCTTCTCGCCCAGTTCCCTGCGGCTCTCGATCTGCTCTATCGTTGACTCGTTTATAAACTGCTTCGCCGACAGGAACGTCTTCGACATCTGGTCGTCAAGGTCTGTACGGTCGGTGATAATGAGAATCGTTGGGCTATTCAGTAGCGGCGAGCGCATGAGAAGGCGGGTAAGGTATAACATCGCCAAGCTCTTGCCACAGCCGGTGGCTCCGAAGTAAGTACCGCCCTTCCGGTCTCCCGGGTATTTGTGCTTCAAGATATTCTCGTACAGGAGTGTGGCAGCAAAGAACTGCGGATACCGGCACACATATTTCTCTTCACGCGTGGATGTATCTGGGAAGAAGATGAAGTCCTTCAGTACGGCGAGAAGGCGGTTCCGCGCAAACAGGCCCTTCACCATAGTATAGAGACTGTTGATGCCTTCCTCCGGGCTGTCTTTTGGATTGATTTTATTCCAGGATTCGAAGTATTCGTAAGGCGTATAAAGGGTGCCAATCCTGTTATTCACGCCGTCGCTGATGACAATAAATGCAGTGTAGCGGAATAAGCTGGGGATGTCCCTGCGATAGCGGACCGTCAGTTGGGTGAACGCATCCTTGATGGTGCAGTTTTCTTTAATGGCGCTCTTGAATTCCATGACCACCAGCGGTAAGCCGTTGATGTAAACGATAGCATCCGGGCGACGCTTGGCCCTCTCCACAATCTCGACCTGATTGACAATTTTGTAGATGTTGGTGTCATCCGCTGCAGAATTCTCTACGGAAGAGAAATCAATCATCCGTATCCACAGCGGGCTTGCCTTCGGGTCGTCGCGCTTCACGGAGAAGCCCTCGGAAATCATCCTGTACAGGCGGGCGTTCTCCTCATAAAGAGAAGTCATCTTCTGAGCCTTCAGCGTGAGAATTACCCGTTGGATTTCGGTTCCGGTAATACCGGAATAGTGCGATTTCAGATAAGCCTCAATATCTTCCACAAGCAGAACCTCGGAGAGGCCCTTGTGAAGCTCCTCGCCATACTTGTGCTCATACCCCTCTTTCTCAAAGAGGTCGCATATGACTTTTTCTAATGATGCTTCGTTGAACATGGATGTTCTGTATTATTGTATGTAATTATTTATTATCAGCTTGCTGTTTTGAGAAAAGGATACATAATCTATTTCACGCCACACAATAGCATTTCCTGCAATCTTTTTAGCGCTATGCTTTCTTTTACCAAATCTGACATATAGGAATAAACAGGAGCAAACAACACGCTAAACCTTTCAACAATATTAATGGGAGGAATAACAATTTTCATTTGTGACATAATCTTCCAATTCACATATGGCATGGTAGATCCAAGCGAATTGGCCGTTGCATAATTTATTGTATCCTCCGAAAACATCAGCATAACTAAATATGCCCAATATGCTTTATTCTTCGCGTTAAGAACCATGCATGTACTCCGTGTCAACCCCGGATCGCGCGCCACAACAACCTTGTGAAAATATGGACGCATGGCCCCCATAATTATATCATTCTTAGAGAACGAAATAATCGAACTCTCTGCCTCTTCAACAGGCCGCACATCAGAGTAAACAAGCATTTTACGCGGGAGACAATCAATGGGTAAATAATACGGATAATTATTGCGAGTCTCTTTCTTTATATTTTTGCTGACATCTTGGGCGACATCTCCAAGCTTACCCTCGCACCATCCTTCAGGTAAGGCGGACAAGGTAGAGGGAAGAGTACAGGTCTGAGCAAATGTGGTAGACGCACACTCCTGGAGCTTGGAAATAAGCTTCTCGATTAATGCTATGCGCGATCCAATAGCCTGATATTCTGCAACAATACGACGTTGTTCCTCAACAGACGGGATGGGAAGGCGCATATCCATAAAGTCATCCCAGTCCAAAGAGCCGCGAACTCCTCCAACAGCATAAAACGTTGCCTCTCTATCAAATTCGTCGCGAGAGAACCAAAGTTGAAGATAATCTGGAAGAAGCTGGTCTGAACAGACTTCGAACATGGGGTAAGCAGGTGACATAATAGCGTCTCCACCTTTATAGATTGCAACGGGCATTTTACCGTCACGGCTTACCTGCATTAAACTACATGCAAACTGGTTCTCCTTTATTATTTTATACTTCGATAAATCCGTGCCTATCGTATTCGCGACAGAAGGGATGAAGGCCTTAGAAATTGTCAGCCCCACCAATTTGTCACATTGCAAAGACGTATTACGTACATCGACTTCATGCACGTAATCGCCAAGCCTTTTATAATCTTTTCTCTCCATCAGCACCAGTGTTATTCTTTTATTTCGCAGCCGAACTCCTTGAACACAGTTAACACCTTCTGCCGGCTTATGGATTCTTCCTGGAATAATTGAGACAGTTCGATTTGGAGTTGACTGATTTTCTCTTCATAGCCTACTGACTCACTGCGTTCTTTAAACTCGATGTATTTGCTTGGTACCAGCGAGTAATCTTCCAGGTCCTCCACTTTCATGCTTTTACAAAACTCGGGCTCATCACAATACTCTCCAAGGTCAGTACGTTGCCACTGATGGAAACGAAGAGCGGCTTTCTTTATGTCATCTTCAGAGAATCTGATAAACTTCTTTTCGAAAGGCTCTCCCCAAGTACGCAGGTCCATGAAGAGTATTTCTCCCGTACGGTCACGATACTGACGACTTTCACCGCCGATAACAGTATTACGTGCTTTCTTATTGCGATTTAGAATCCAAAGAGTGACACTTATATTCGTCGTATAGAACATGTCCCGAGGGAGAATAATAATTGCTTCTACCGCATCGTGAACACTACTAAGCAAAGTCTTCCTAATTTCTTTCTCGTCACCGTCACCACTTAGCGCTCCATTCGCAAGAAGGAAACCCGCTATTCCATTATTTGACAACTTGCTATATATATTCAGAATCCAGGCGTAATTAGCGTTGCTGGTCGGCGGCACTTTGAAGCCATCCCACCGAGGATCGTTCAGCAACTCTGTGGGTTCCCTCCAATCCTTCTGATTGAACGGCGGATTTGCCATCACGTAATCGAACTTTTCAGCTTTGTGTTGGTCGTCCTGGAACGTGCTGGCGGCCTTCTCGCCAAGGTCTGCACTGATGCCCCGGATAGCGAGATTCATCTTCGCCAGCTTATAGGTGGCGGTGACAGACTCCTGGCCGTAGACAGAAATGTTCTTCTTGTTGCCGCCGTGGGCCTCGATGAACTTGCCGCTCTGAACAAACATGCCGCCGGAGCCACAGCAAGGGTCGTAAATCTTTCCCTTGTAAGGCTCAATCATTTCAGCGATGAGGTTGACAATGCTTTTCGGCGTATAGTATTCGCCCTTACCCTTGCCTTCCTGGAGAGCGAAATTGGAAAGGCAGTATTCATAGACACGGCCGAACAGATCTGCATCGTCGGCCATGTGTTTGTCCATATCGTTGATTATGTCCAGGAGAGAACCCAACCTGCTGGCATCAATGCCAAGGGTAGTATAGTAGTTGCTCGGTAGCGCACCCTCCAGCGGCTTGTTGTGTTTTTCTATATCCGCAAGAGCCTCGTCTATAATTTTCGCGATGTTGGACTGCTTTGCGTTTGCCATAATATAGTCCCAGCGACACTTCTCGGGCAGATAGAACACGTTGTCCTTGGTATAGCTCAACGGCATTTCAGCAATCATATCCCCGAACTGCTCCTTCAGCATAGCGTGCTGCTTTTCAAACCGGAACCCCGCGTAACGGAGGAAGATGAGGCTCAAGACTACATGCTTGTACTCGGAAGGTTCGACGTTGTTCCGCAGCTTGTTGGCGGAATCCCAAAGCTGGGCCTCCAGGGACTTCTGCTCTTTCTGTTTCTTCTGTGATGCTCCTCTCGGCATAATCGATTGGCTTTTATCTATTTATACTTATTTGCTATGGCGCGGGACAAACGGACACGGACATTAGCCTTTCTATCATATATTATCTTTTTAGGCTCCTATTTCGGTCTTCTATATCCCTATCTTGCAACTGCTTTATTTCTATCTATATTTTTGTCCT
>Ga0310786_10007299_pt1 | contig 14450 bp, 10 predicted proteins | sample AusTroGonzalo_MG_FD_203881 | JGI IMG/M metagenome (GOLD analysis project Ga0310786, IMG submission 203881) | Bovine rumen microbial communities from tropical cattle in Woodstock, Queensland, Australia - Gonzalo_03 (v2) (version 2) | ecosystem: Host-associated > Mammals > Digestive system >... | reverse complement strand
ATACCGGTATAAAAAAGAATTCTCTCTGTAAGTGTGGTCTTTCCGGCATCGATATGAGCCATGATACCTATATTTCTAGTTCTATCCAACGGATATTCTCTTCCAGCCAAAGTGATTTACCCCCTTACCATCTGAAATGAGCAAATGCCTTATTAGCCTCTGCCATCTTATGCATATCTTCCTTACGCTTAACAGCATTACCTGAATTGTTAGATGCGTCGATGATCTCGCCTGCAAGTCTGTCGATCTGAGTCTTCTCGCCTCTCTTGCGTGAGAACAGTGTCATCCAACGAAGTGCTAAAGCCTGACGTCTCTCAGCTCTAACCTCGATAGGTACCTGATATGTAGCACCACCGATACGGCGAGCCTTAACCTCAAGCTGAGGCATAATATTGCCCATTGCAGCTTCAAATACTTCCATAGCGTCTTTTCCGGTCTTCTCAGCTACCTGCTCAAAAGCACCGTAGACGATCTTCTGTGCTGTACCCTTCTTGCCATCAAGCATGATATTGTTGATGAGCTTTGTTACAACCTTGCTGTTGTAAATAGGATCAGCTAATACATCTCTTTTTGGTGTATGTCCTTTACGTGGCACGTTACTTCCCTCCTTAATGAATTTGCGGTTATACCGCCATTAGATCATAGGTACTCACATTCTGTGTCAACATGCTTAAACTTAATCTCCAAATCATGAATATGCTTTGTGACCGCCCGTTTCTTTGAAAAACTAAGCCAAACATTACGTTAAATATGAGTTTAAAATATTTAGTTACTTTGATTATTTCTTCTTAGGTCTCTTAGCGCCGTACTTTGAACGAGCCTGCATACGCTTTGCTACGCCTGCTGTATCAAGAGTACCACGGATGATGTGATATCTGGTACCGGGAAGATCCTTTACACGGCCTCCACGTACAAGAACAACACTATGCTCCTGAAGGTTATGTCCTTCACCGGGGATGTAGCTTGTTACTTCCATACCGTTTGAAAGACGAACTCTGGCAATCTTACGAAGAGCTGAGTTAGGCTTCTTAGGGGTTGTAGTCTTAACTGCTGTACAAACGCCACGCTTCTGAGGTGAAGACATATCAAATGACTTCTTGTTCAGTGAATTGAAGCTTACCTGAAGTGCGGGAGCGGTTGACTTTTTCTCAACTGTCTGTCTGCCCTTCCTAACTAACTGATTAAATGTAGGCATTAATTTTTCCTCCTTATTAGTTTATATAAACTCTGGCGGTCAAATACACTTTTTATACTTTTGCATCAAAATAAAGCATCAAAAAGTGCGCACAAAGTGGATTATACAAGGATTATTACCTGTTGTCAAGAAGATTTTTTATTTTTTTCATTGCAAAATACAAAAATGTCATCCCAAACCAAGCCCGGATCTTTTAAGATCCTTCGTTTGTTCAGGATGACATATAATTAAGCGGTTACAATTGCATTTGCAGCCTGGAGTCCGAACTTCTCGACTGCGTTCTCACGCATCTTATATTTCAGGATCTTGCCTGCTGCATTCATAGGGAATGAATCAACAAAGTCAACATATCTCGGTATCTTGTGCTTTGCCATGTTCTTTCTTACGTAATCCTTAAGCTCATCCTCTGTCATTGTCTCGCCTTCCTTAAGGATTACACAGGCCATGATCTCCTCTCCGTAGTCACGGTCAGGAACACCGATTACCTGTACATCATCAACCTTCGGATGAGTATAGATGAACTCTTCTATTTCCTTAGGATATATATTCTCACCGCCTCGGATGATCATATCCTTGATACGGCCGGTGATCTTAAAGTTACCCTCGGGAGTACGTCTTGCAAGATCACCTGTATGCAGCCATCCGTCTTCGTCGATTGCTGCTGCAGTTGCCTCAGGCATCTTATAGTATCCCTTCATTATATTATAGCCACGGGCTACAAATTCACCGTCAACATTATCCGGCAGATCTGCGCCAGTCTCAGGGTCAACTATCTTACACTCAACACCGTAGAAAGGTCCGCCTACGGTATTAACTCTTACCTCAAGGGAATCGGTAGTCTTGGACATTGTACATCCGGGTGAAGCCTCGGTCTGACCGTAAACAATAACTATCTCGGTCATGTTCATCTTGTCTACAACTTCCTGCATTACCTTGATGGGGCAGGGACTTCCTGCCATGATACCGGTACGCATATGTGAAAAGTCAGTCTTGTCGAAGTTCTCATGTCCAAGCATTGCTATGAACATAGTAGGTACACCGTGGAATGCAGTAATCTTTTCTCTGTTTATACAGTCAAGACCCTTTCTCGGTGAGAAAGCGGTAATAGGACACATTGTAGTACCATGCGTCATGGATGCGGTCATAGCCAGAACCATGCCGAAGCAGTGGAACATAGGTACCTGGATCATCATCCTGTCAGCAGTTGATAAGTCCATGCCGTCACCGATGGTCTTACCGTTATTTACAACATTATAATGGGTAAGCATTACGCCCTTAGGGAAACCGGTTGTACCTGAAGTATACTGCATATTGCAGACATCGTTTTTATTGATGAACTTACGTCTGAATTCTACTTCCTTCTGTGATACGGTATCAGAAAGAGCTATAGCCTCTTCCCATGTATAACAGCCGTCATGCTTGTCGCCTGCCACAACTACATTCTTAAGGAAGGGAAGTCTTTCCGAATTAAGCTCGCCGGGCTTTGACTCCTTTAATTCAGGACAGAGCTCATTGATGATCTCACAGTAATTAATGTCCTTGTAGCCTTCAATCATAACGAGTGTATGAGTATCGGACTGACGCAGCAGATACTCTATCTCGTGTACACGATAGGCGGTATTTACAGTAACAAGCACTGCGCCGATCTTGGTGGTTGCCCAGAAGGTTATGTACCACTGGGGAACATTTGTAGCCCAGATAGCTACATGATCCCCGCGTCTTACACCCATTGCGATAAGTGAGCGGGCAAATGTATCTACATCATTTCTGAATTCTATATATGTTCTTGTATAGTCAAGCTCAGTATATCTAAATGCGTACTGATCCGGAAATTCCTTGCACATACGGTCAAGTACATCAGGGAAGGTATAGTCAATAAGCTGTTCCTTGGGCCATACGTATTTTCCTGTGTGAGTCTTGTTATCCTGAAGAAGCTCTTCCTTTTCCTGACGATACTCAGCCATATAATGAGCAAAGTGAGGGAAAGCTATACCTGCATTCTGAAGATTCTTATCCCAGCGCTTTACCCATTCTAATGAAGCATAACCGGAGTAGCCTATCTCTGCAAGTGATGCAAAGATACTCTTTAAAGGCATGTCGCCCTGTCCCATAAGCTTATACTTGGGCTTTCCGTCAACCATGACACTGTCTTTTACGTGCACATGCTTGATATAGCTGCCTATATTCTTAACAGTCTCCTCAGGGGATTCCTCCATGTATCTGTAGGGATGATGTATATCCCAAAGTACTGCAACTCTGGGGCTGCCTACCTTTTCTATAAGACGCTTCATACGCATAGTGTCGCTGTATACACCGTTTGTCTCAACAAGCAGGGTTATATTCTCATATTTTTCAACAATTGCGGCAAGCTCCTTTAATACTCCTGCCACATACTCGTCATCAACATCAGTAACCGGCTCGGGATCCCTATCTGCAAGCAGTCTGATGTAAGGAGTGTTCAGTTTGTCTGCAAGTTCTATATAGTCAGATACTTCCTTTATACATAGATCATGATTCTCTTCTTCCTTTAATACACAGCCTGTATCAAGGCAGGGAATTTCAAGGCGTAGCTCCTTTAGCTTTTTCTTGGTTGACTCAATCTTTGAGGGGCTGAATACATTAGCGTTAACGGCTGAGATTTCGTCTCCTATTCCGCGGATCTCGATACCGTCAAAGCCCAGGTCCTTTGCCATGGAGTAAATGTCTACCCATCCAAAATCCGGGGTTGCAATTGTAGAGAAACTGATTTTCATGATAACCTCCTATATAATACAAAAAGCGGCCCAGATCAATCTGTGCCGCTTATAAAAATACTGATTCATTTTGCGCATCACAAACCGACCTTACTCATGTTTATAAGTAAAGAGTAGGAGTAATAATAGGTTTGCGAGGCTAAGATTTCTCATTTTTATCTCCGAATATACTAAAAAGATATTTTTCAACGAACAAAAAGTATTATAGCCACTTGATAAAGCTTTGTCAATAAAAAATTAAATTTTTTCAAAAAATTCTAATTTCTGTTTTCTTAAAGTCAGTCAATGTACTTATGGGCTTTTTCTACCAGATCTTCCAGTGTATATGCCTTTCCTTTTAGGATTTCATCCTTTTCATCGACAAAGTCCATATAGGTATTCTTAAATTTATATATTTCATTCGTTTCCGGACAAAATGCTGTAAAACCCCTAAAGTTAGCCTTTTTCTCCCATGTGGTTGTACTCAGTACCAAGGCATTTAGTCCGAAGTTCCCCCCTTCATAGGTATAAAGGAATACCCTGTCTCTTTCAGGATCCTCTGCTTTCCCCAGATAAAGAGCTGAGTTCGAGCTATTATCAAGACCTTCAAATACCACCTTATTTAACTGCTTACCTGTTTCGACATCATAAATTGAAATTATCCTGCTCTTTGTCCAGACTGCTACCGCTCTATCTTCATTCAAGAAAAGGGCAGAAACAATCTCATCCCTGATCTCATCCAGGTTGATGCTGTTGATCTCTTTTTTTAAAGATGCGTCATAAATCCTCATTACTGATCCATAGGATGATTTATCATCCGTGACTGTCATGAACCTTGGTTTGATGTCACTCATAAATATTGAAATATCATCCGGTCCAAAGGCTTCTTCCGTATCAATTACTACCGATTCACCCTTTCCTGTATCACAGATAAAAAATCCATCTATACTTTTTCTGTCTTTGGAAAGTGCAGAAAGCACGAGTCCCGAACCACCTATTTTCAGGATTCCCTTGTAAAAAATATCTCCTTTAAAACAGAAATATCTGTCAGTAGGGGCATTTACTGTAATTATTTCCCCATTTCCTATTGTATATCGAAGCTCGTGGTCAGGATTGAAATAATCTGAATCCTTCGTATCACACAATAAAGCACTAAGAACATTCCCGTCCGCAACCATTGAGCTTGCAGCTACCTTGCCCGAAATCGGTTTCCCGTCATCATTGACAAATACAGTCTCTTCCTTATTGGTTTCTAAGTCATAAATAATGACATTCGAACCAGATGTTAAATAACTAAAATGTTTCCCATCGCGCCACAAAAGCGCATTTCGTGCTAATGTCCCTATTGACTTTTTTATATCTTCTGAGGGTTCAAGCTTATACTTAACTATATCTTCCCCGTTCTTTGCATCAATAATTCTAAGCGAAATATCCTCATCGTCCTTATATTGCCACAAAGCCATCCTGCCTTCAGATATATATTTCAGTTCAAAATCATGTTTTATAGAGTCTTCGGACTCAGAGACTTCAAACCAGTCAACCGGCTTATATTCATAATCTTTATTCGGTTTTAAGATGTAAACGGTTTTTGCTTCCTTTCCAAAGCCTGAATCGGTCACTAATGCTTCTACAAGGTTCTCAGAGAGGGTAAGCCCCTTACCCCCTTCTAAATTTGTAACATAACCGGGTGTTATTGCCAACTGCCGTATCCTGGCTCTATCGCAGAAAGGTGCCAATGAAATCCCATTTTTCACCCAATATACGTTCTGGTATCCGTCATCGGTAAGCATTGCCAGACCGCCATATTTTGGACTAAGTCTCACAAAATTATATATTCTGGCATCGGAATTTCGAAATTCCATTACCATTTTTCCATTATCAAAACTGTATACAAATCCAAAGGATTCCACAGAATACAGCAGAAGATGTTCATCCCTTACAAAAGTAGTCTGATATTTGGAATAGCTTTCTCGTTTAGGTATCTGGAAACTTACACCCCGGTGTTTAACCGCAGTGTCTGCTTCTTCAGATTCGATATCTGTTTCCGGCCCATCAACTCCGTAAACAATATCCCTGAAGGTTCCTTCCCTTTCAGAATACTCCTCGGTCACGATGACACCGTCCCATCCGTCATAGTGTGCAAATACCAGCTTTTGTTCTTCCGGGTCGTAACCCATTCCGATCACGAATGGATATTTCCCTTCCAGATCAAGTCCTTCACCCTTATGTTCAGTCCTAATTACTGAAATGCTTTCTTCTTCGATATCCACCTTAAAAAGACACGCACCCTCAGCACCGATTCCTACAGAAAAGTAACACATGGCATAAAGATTTTTTTCATCATCGGTAAATACTCCTGGACAATCTCCGAAACTGGTAATATATTCACTGCCAAAGGTCTCCCCGACAATTATCTCTTTTTCACTTTCTCCGTTATTAGTATTTAATATAAGTAATTTTTCTACATCCTCCGGATCTGTACTAAAACTTCTCTTATACCAGACTGCAAGCTTGCTTTTATCCTTGTTAAAAACATAGAAATCTGCATAATCGATTGTACCAAGCTCCCTGCTCCATCGGATCATGCCATCCGAAAGTGACAATGCCGTCACCTTATCCTGTCCCATGCAGATAAGCAGTCCATACTCCTTTAGTTCTACCATGCGTTGTCTGTTTGTTACATGAAAAATATATTTCGTTCCCGTACTTGCCTTCCAGAAAAGCTGCCCATTTTCAGTAGAGAAACATCTCACATACCCGTTTTTATCCATGGTATAGAGCTTCTCACCATCCTCGGAAATCATGATGCCATCCACAGCACTTTCCTGCTCTATAGCAAATACTGTATGCAAATAGTTGTCGTACTGTCCTGCTCCAAGTGCCTGAGAAAGAAGGTATTCTGCCTGATCGTTGTATTTATTTCTTTCTTCTTCAAAATCTATTTCCTCACATGAATTAAGAGCATCTATAGAACTCTTAATCACCTTCTTTAGTTCACCATTTTCAAGATGAAGTTCTCCTTCACTTAATGATACTTCGGTACTTTCCTTTGCCAGTCTGTTCTTTTTCTCAGCCAGATCTTTGTATGCTATATCAAGATCTTTATTGGTCTTATCCAGCTCGTCATTGATTGTCTTTAGCTCTGCATTGGTCTTGTCAAGTTCTGCATTTTTACCTTCCAAAGTAATATTTGCTGTATCCAGTTCTCTGTTTATCGTTTCCAGTTTTTCATTCTGTTCCTTGATCTTCTGATCCTTGATAAAAAGTGTTATGCCATACACAATTGCTACTGCTGCCAAAACACTGACCAGTGCCAGAATTCTATGAAGTCTCTGCCTTTTTTCCCTCTGCCAGAGTGCATCAAAAGGACACCCCATAATCGCAGCATAGAGTCGTACTATTTCCTTTTTCAGCCTGCCTGTGCTGTGTTCATGATTTACGCCTGTAAGGTTTGCTGCCAGTGGCTCTATGGTATCTATAACATTTCCGTTTTCATCTGTAACTGTTGTGAGTGCCTTGGGGAATGAAGTCTCCGGAGTACCGTTAGCAAGTACAGCCACCACATGATCCCTGCCATGGTGCTCGATGAAGTATGTTATCTCACGCTCAACCCAAAGTGACTCCGGGGTATCCGGAGAACATATAACTATAAGGTAATCGCTGTTATCTAGAGCCTGGTAGATGCTGTCGGACAGGTTGCTCGATACGGGCAGTTCCTCTTCATCCCTGAACACCTTGCCAAGCTTTTTTCCGCCCCAAGTCTCACGCATTTCCCTAGGTACAGTGTATCGCTCTATTTTCGAATGTATCTGTTTTGCAATGTTTTTGTCCAGCTCCTTGTGACGGTAGCTTATGAATGCACAGTATTTGCGTACTTCTTCCATTTTGATTTCCTCATATTTACAGTATTCAATTCTCTACAAGCTCATATGACTTAGCCATTATATCCTTATTGATTATATATACATCTTTAGGATTCTCTTTGCGGGCAGCCAGATAGTCTCCCGGTACACCCAGCATATAGTTATCACTCCAGGAAACAAAAACCTTGGTTCGCTTATTTATCTGTCTCGCACATACATAAGACCCCTGCTTAGGTATACAGGTCTTTGCATAATCCATTAAAGATTTCTTTGTATGCTCCTCATCGCCAAAGGTTTCTGCCTTTACTGCAGTATGTACTGTGGGAGCATATTCACCCTTGAAAATATACGGCTCATCAGTAGGAGTATTATGCGACAGGAAATATTCCTCGTCGTTTTTGTAAACCTCTCCCTCTATTCCGATAATAAAATAAGTATCACTCTTTACGACAAACGGCAGATCACCTTCAAGCATTCTGACCGTAACTGCAGTACCTTCGGGATACATATCCGTAGCCTTAACATAGCCTATCGGCAGGCATTTCTTTTTGTAAACCTTTTCACCTGTAAGATCCGGCACTGCATCGGTACCCGCATATATATATTCCTGATTCTTAAAGTAATCATCTACACGAAGCGTCAGTACCGCATGAGCTGCAAATGCCATATCCTCACATTTATCACCTATAAGCCTATGGAATTCCTCTGTCAGCAGATCATTTACTATAAATCCGCCTGCTTTTCTCATATGACCGCCGCCAGAGCCTATACCCTCTGTAACAAATCTTGCCAATTCATCGGCACGTGTCTCCTTCTCGCATGATCTTAAGGACAGTTTTACACCGTCATCCAAAGCACACAGTGCGATACAGCTGCCTATTGAATCAACCTCGATGAGCGCATCGCTTATTATACCCAGGATATTGGGATCGCATTTTTCTGCTTCTGCTATGGCAAATGCCTTTCCTTTCAAAAAATCCACCTTTGACATGGCATCACCGGCAATCTTTAACTCCTCCTGAGATATATTGCTGTTTTCAAGCAGGGTCAGGATATTCCTGTTCAGGCAGAACTCAAGTTCATCCCTCATATCCTTATCCTTAGGGTGTCTGACCTCCTGCAGCTTACCGGTATCCATAAAGAGTCCATAGTAAAGAGCTGTAGCCAACTCTTCATGTTCTTTAGCTTCAAATCCTTCAGCCTTTAACATATCCCAAACCACAGTAGCACAAGCTCCGTAATTATCCCGGATTTCTACAAGCTCCAATTCATCATTATCATCAGTTCCTTCGTCACTTGCCCTTTTTATCATACTGCGAGGGATGGCTATATGATGGTCTATTATTGCCACCGTTTTCCCGTCAAACTTCTGCACATTTCTCTCTCCATACTGGCAATCCACAGTAAGCAGAAGCTCCGGTATTTCATCCAATTCCTTTGTATACTCAAAAGGTATGTTCAATTTGTCCAACATCAGAACCAGATTACTCTTTCGTATCTCATTTCTCCCGCCATATATCATCCTGACTTTTTTCCCAAGCGACAAGAAATACATATACAGGCCATAGCAGGAAGCTACAGCGTCAGCATCCGGGTTGTCGTGTCCCTGTATTACTATATTGTTAAAATCCGCAAGTTCTTTAAGTCTCATGATATGCCTCCCAGAGAATTTTCTTTTTATGCTAAAACGATAAAATTTCACACGATTACATCGAAAGTATATCAAAGTAAAAGGATTTAGTCAAACGCTATTTCTACTTATTATAATATGATGCTATGGTCAAAAGTTCAAAAGCCGTTCAATCTTGCCCTAAATATCTCTTGCATTTAAATCTGATAAATAGTATCATATAAAAAACATTTACAGAAGGACTCTGATAATCATGAAAATATATAATAAGAAGAAACTCCTAATCTGTACTCTGCTCATGTCCGCCGTACTTATCTTAGCGGCAGGGTGCAATGAAGACCACACCAAAGGGACCCCTTGGGATAAAACAGGTCAAAGTGACACACCCACATCGAACGAAACAGTCACTCCGGCTGCCTCAGGCAAAAATGAACCTGATGCTGTCAGCGATCCTTCCAAGGATACGAACAAGTCTGATAAAACTGACAGTACAGAGCAGGATAAGCAAACCGATAACAACAAGCAACCTGATACAAGCATAAGTGACGACACTACTCCTTCTCCGACCGAAGCCATAGCAGAAATAACTGACGCTCCGGATGCAGAACTCACCACTACACCTGAAGCAGTCACTTCTGCTCCGGACTCTGCCGATAAAGGTCTGGACCGCAACGAGTGCTGGGACAAAACTTTCCTTATATGGCTGCCGATGTTTACTGCCGGGAAGCTTGACAACATAGATTATGCGGGCACATACGATTATGCAACTTTTTCAAGCGTCTCCGCCGATGATATAAAGTCATACATAAGCTCCCTTAAGAGTTCCGGCTTTACCAATGTCAGCATCGAAAACTATTCCGAAGATGCCATAGCATTCATAGCTTCAAAGGATAATTCCTGGGAGGTAAGAGTAACATTTACCGGTCAGTCCCTGGTGCTTGGCTCAGGCTTTAATGATGGCGGTGCAGATGATGAAGATAAAACAGACTCTCTTTATTCCACTACAATGCTGCAGTATGTCCCCAGATTCAGTAAAGGTTCATACCTCTCTTCCGAATCCAGATCTGACAGTAGCATGTATACCGGCATAGTTTACACCGATGTTACCAGAGATGATGCTCTTTCCTATATAGAAGACGTAAAACAAAAGGGTTATGTCTATGTCGAGGACGAAGGCGAGTCAGACGGCTCACTCTGGTATATAGCCATAAACGATGAAAGATTTGAATGCCATGTAGAGTTCAGCGGTCAGGAACTGAAAATTGGCTGCGGATACATGGAAGACGATTGAAAATTTAACAGATTAAAAAATCTTCTAAGAAATATTACTTAATACTTCTTAGAAGATTTTATTTTATTAAGGTCAATCAAACATTCCTGCTCTGATAAGTCTCCTCATCAGATCAAATATAGTAGTGATCTTTTCCTTAGCCTCATCTATATCAGCACAAGGCGAAAGCATCTCATAAACATAATCCACATTGAACATCTCGGGAGCTTCCGCAACCTTATCCTTAAGTTTTATGATCAGGCTGTTTACTATAGCGGTCTTATCTGCAGAAGTAAGGATCTCGCCTTTACCTTTTTCCTGAATCAAGTTATTGAAGAACACCTCCAGCTTGTCGATCAGTTCTATGCTAAAGCCCTTACCCGAACACATATAATCCACCAGATTGTCAGCAGGTCCAAGCAATCCAAGATAACTTCTTAATGTATCAGGGAAGTTGTAGATTGTAACACCCTGGGTATTAAGCTTTATATCCTTTATATTAATCGGTGTAAGCTTGTTATATATAAAGGAAGCAGCTCCTGATGCTCCACAGTATTTATAAATATAATAAATTACTGTATTTTCATGATCATCTATAGCCTCAGAGAAATCCTCCGGTCTGATGCTGATGTCACTTGTAATCTCAAAATCCCGGACTATGCCGGTTATAGGCTCAGGATCCTTTCTAAAGGCATTTTTGAAAAACTCATCTGTGTCTACCGAAGCAAAAGTCGTAACCAGATTGACCATCGGTTCTCCGCTCTGTTCCTCTGAGAATATCTTTACCATCTCGGAAACAGGAGCAAAGATGATCGCACAGGCATACAATGAAATGAGAGCTCCAAGGATACCGCCTAAAACACTTGAAAGAACTGACTTTTTCATAAGAAGCATGGATAATGAGTGCTTCTTTTTCAGTTTCTTTTCTTTTACAGGCTTAACCTCTTCAACCTTTTCAACCTTCTGATCCCTGGCAAGTGACTCGAAACCGTCCTCGCTGGCAGCTGCTATAGCTTCAAATCCATCACCGCTCAGGTCAGGTTCAGTTTCTGAATCTTCAGTCTCAGTTGCTTCATTAGAAGCTTCAACTATTGTGCCAAATCCATCCGCTACTGTATCATCAACCGTTTCTGCAGCTGTAACTTCAGTATCGTCTTCATCCTCATCATCCTCGGATTCTTCTTCCTTGGGATAGATGCCAAATGTACCGAAATCAGAATCATGTTCCTCTGTTCCAAATGACGGCTGAGGTATGGGTGACTGCTCCAAGGTCTCGGCATCAGGCATCTCAGAACTCCTGATAGCCTTTACTGCGTCAACCGCAGCATTGTGTGCCTCAGCACGCTTTGCGGCTTTTTTAATGATCTGCTTTACTATACAATAAATAATCCAGGTAATGAATTTACTTGCTAAAAACATTCCTATGAATACCACAGGTACCATAAACGATACTAAAGTGCCTGTTAGGTGAGTCCCGACTGCACTAGTGGTATCCGTGAGCATCCCGCTGAAGGTGTCGGATGCAAATGTCTTCATGTCAGGTACATTAGCTATTTTCATCAAAAGCCAAACGGTAAAGGACCTGGCAAACAAAGCACAGATAAACGAACCGGCTATCCATATAAGAAGCCTGACCACACTGAAGCCAAAGCCACGATGTATGCCAACCAGTACATCGACCATAACCACTATGACCGTCAGTGCCAAAAGAATACTAGGAATCATTTCCTTAAAATCTCCCCGAAACTACAAAATTGATATATTTGTATATTCTCCCCTAAAATGTCTTCAGTCGGCCTGATTAATACTCGGGCTCGATCAGACCGTAGGTATTGCCTTTTCTCTTATATACGACATTCACCTGTTCAGTCTCAGAGTTCCTGAAAACGAAGAAGTTATGTCCTGTAAGCTCCATCTCTATGCAAGCCTCCTCAGGATCCATAGGCTTCATAGGGAACTTTTTTGTTCTGGTGATAACTATCTCCTCTTCCTCCTCGGGAGTCTCTGTAGCAAAAGCCTCACTCAGGCCGTATGATGTCTGTTTCGAATCAATGATCTTATTTTTGAACTTCTTTATCTGTCTCTCGATGATCTCTTCTACCAGATCGATAGATACATACATATCCGTGCTCTCCTCTTCTGCGCGGATAACAGTACCCTTTATCGGGATAGTAACCTCTACCTTATGTTTATCTTTTTTCTGTACGCTGAAGGTAACCCTTACCTCTGTCTCAGGTTTGAAATACTTCTCAAGCTTACCAATCTTCTCATAAATTGCGTTTTTCAAACCTTCTGTCACTTCGATATTCTTACCTGTGATGATATAACGCATACAAACACCTCCTGCATATTATGTATTGGATGCCTGTACAGTGCGGTGAACACTATAAAAGGGCATAGTACCCCCTTACATCCCAGAATCCATTATAGCATTTTTCATCGGCCTCGGCAAGCACTTTATTGCTAAGATTACTATATATATAGTAGATATTGCCAATTTTTTTAAATAACCGGGCTATTATGCTTGTAAAATAAATCGTTTTATGATAAAATTATTGTGATTATTTATGTGAAGGGTTTTATACTGAGAAAGGAGCCAAAGACTGTGTCTGAGGAAGAAAACACCAACGATTCTGCAAAAAAGAAGAATCTCCTGTTTAGGACCATAGAATACACTCGTGATAACAAGTGTTTCTTTATGGTCGTAAAGGCCTTCTTTTACTCGGCATCATTCAGGCTCCAGTTATTGGTATTGAAACCCAAAAAAATGAAAAAACATTGGGGAATAGAAAAGGAAGAATCAGGTGCAGATGAGCCCGAGGAATATACAGACTATGTAAGAAAGGTCTCAAGAGCGGTACTCTGTGTATGTAACAACACAAAATGGGAAAGCAAGTGCCTGGTAAGAGCGTTGACCGCGCAGAAACTGTTAAACAAGAAAAAGTTACATTCGACTCTTTACTTAGGAGTCAGGCAGGACGGAGAAGGGAGGATGCTGGCACATGCCTGGCTAAGATGGGGAAAGCATATTGTAACTGGTGGAAACGAAGATTTGAACAAATATGCAGTGGTGAGCAAGTTTAAGAATTAAATAATATGAAAAAAGCAGGTTATCATCAACCTGCCAATTTTCAAAACATTATTTTATATCTTATCTAGCACCATCGTTCTCGCCACTGGGCCAATATGTCTTAATAGTAGCCCATTCTCCGTCAAGTTCCTGATCCCACTCTTTATCAACATTGGTAGCAGACTTAGCGCCATGAGCTGTTTCATTAACATTAAGTACACAAAGATCGGGTTTTTCCCAAGTTTTCATATAGATACCTCCTAATAGTCTAACAACTTTTTCGATGTAATTATACTTAAGGAGAACTATTAATTCAAGTATTCTATCAAAAATGAAAGGATTTTTTATGTCTTTCTTTTATCATATGCATGGCTTATATTATGAATCTGACATAAAATTGTACGAACATAACGATTTGATTATTCAAAATCACCAAAGATCAGATGTCACAATAAAGTTAAGCGATCATTTTTTACCAGAATTTGAAAAATACAAAGATAAGAACTTTATCTTCTCAAATTCAAGAATCAAATTCAAGACTGAGATATGTGCTTTTTTAATTGAAGAAGGAACCAGGATTTATTTTGCTCCATTAAAAGAAACAAGTAATTATATGCTTTCAGCCTACATTATTGGTTGGTGTATGTGCTATTTAATGTATCAGCGAAATAAATTAGGAATACATTGTTC
>Ga0310786_10007298_pt1 | contig 14457 bp, 9 predicted proteins | sample AusTroGonzalo_MG_FD_203881 | JGI IMG/M metagenome (GOLD analysis project Ga0310786, IMG submission 203881) | Bovine rumen microbial communities from tropical cattle in Woodstock, Queensland, Australia - Gonzalo_03 (v2) (version 2) | ecosystem: Host-associated > Mammals > Digestive system >... | reverse complement strand
TGCTGATTATACCAAAGTCCGCAGCATGAGCATGGAAATTACCTCCGGAACAAATTTGAGATTTGATTTGGATAGTCATGAAATTTTTGATGACTATGTAAAAACACTCAGTTTTGCACAAATCGCTGAGCGCATGAAAAAAGAGAAGGGTTTTGACATGCGCCGCAGTTCTCTGGAACCGGTGACGACATCCGATCAGGTCACGTTCTTTTATGAGGATGGGAAGGAGGTTCCGAAAGACAAAGGAGCTTATCTGGAATTTGTATTGCATTTTATGGCGACGCAGGATATGGTGGTGCATCTTACCAGTTCGTCGGCGGACGGACAAGGCGGTAGCGCTGTCCGATCGACAAACAGGAAATTACCGGATGCGATGCGTATCAGTTTTACGACGAGTGAAGGAACATATATCTACGATCCCGGGTTGGGAGATCAGGAAGTGTATAACGGCAGGGAAAAAACCTTTGGTCTTGCAGAGGAAGAAAACATGATCCTGAGTGACAAAAACAGCATGTTTAAGTTGATAAAGAATGTAGATAAACCGGTTACCGTGCGGATCTGGCTTGAGGGAAATGATCCTGCCTGTACGGATGAACTTCGAAATGCGGATTATCAGATCAGCTTACGTTTTATAGGAACGGATGAAGAGAATCAGGTTTTGGATGGAGCAAGACATTAGAGAATTACGGGAGTAACAGAAGAAAAGATACGGGGGAAAGTTATACATGAAGATGATGAAGAAAATAGGCAGCATCCTTCTGAGTGTTTTTCTGTGGGGCATAATTTTATTGACGGCATTGTTTACCTTTACGACGCTGGCTACCAGAGACAGAAGAAATGTGGCACGTCTTGCAGGGTTTACGCCGCTTATTGTTCAAACACAATCAATGGCACCGACATTCAATGCAGGTGACTTGATTGTGATCAAACAATGCAAACCACAGAATTTGAAGGTGGGAGATGTCATAACTTTTCACACTATCATTAACAATGAATATGCACTGAATACCCACCGAATCGATAAGATCGAGGAGAATGGTGAAATCAGAAGCTATTTGACGAAGGGCGATAATAACAGCATTGCCGATACACATATGATTTCTGACGGAGACATTGTCGGGCAATATGTTTTCAGATTGGCGGGTGTCGGAAAGCTTTTGAATTTTCTTTCAAGCGGTCCCGGATTTTTGTTTGTGATTGTTCTTCCGATGTTGCTTTTCTTTATTTATCAGGTGTATCATCTTGTGATGGTAAGTATTCAATTAAAACGTGCGATCGCAGTTGAAGAAGCAAAAGAAAGAGTTCAAAAGGAGATGGAAGCAGACGAAAAACTTGCGCAGGCCCAAGCGGCGCTTGAAGAAGCCAGAAGGCTGAAACAGGAGGCACAAGAGCAGATGGCAGGACTGAATAAGGGAACGCAGGAGGGAATAGAAGATGAGTGAGTTTTTAAAGCTCGCCTATGAGCTGATCGCAAAGATCATATATAACATTGCCCAATGTTTTGTAGCTCTGTTCCACTTGCTTTTTACGGGCTGGGGAGAATATGCGGGGATTTATGTATCCTATTTCGGATCATTGAATGCTGTAGGAAAGATCCTGGCGGTTATTCTGGCACTGATTTTGATTGCAATTCCGATCCTCTTAGTGGTGTTGCTTGTAAGACATGCATATCTGAATATTCGCCTGCGTGCGGATAAGGATGACAACAGTACTTTGTATCGTGAGATTGGAAGATTGAACAAGCAGGTACTTGATCTGATCGATGAAAAGAATAAGCTGTTGGCATTAAAGGTGAATGCGATGGGGGGGACGGAAAGAATTCCCTATATGGGAGCCTCGGCATTAACGGATGACAGGCTTCCGACAGTCGGGAATGTGACATCCGGATCTGTGCTTGGTGAAAACGTTCATGAATTTCAGGGAAGCATCAGAGAAAGCAAACCGGCCAATAAGGAAGGTGCGGAAGATGCGACGCAGAATCTTGCGGTACGTTTTCCGAAGCTCACGCTCGTTGATGAAAAATATGCGGAATTTACCGGTCCTTTGTATGATGAAACGCTTACGCTTCAGCAATTTACGGAGGGATACAGACTCTTTGCGGCGAGTCAGATGCACCTGTATTATACACCTGAGATCGTTCGCAGATTTGTCGCAGGTATGGCAGCCAGTAAGATTCTGATCTTAGAGGGTATTTCCGGTACCGGTAAAACGAGTCTTCCGTATTCTTTCAGCCGGTATATTCAAAATCCGGCGACAATGGTGTCGGTTCAGCCTTCCTACAGAGACAGAACAGAATTACTTGGATATTTTAACGAATTTTCCAAACGCTTTAATGAAACCGAATTTTTGCGAGCTCTCTATGAAGCTGGTTATCGTCAGGATCCGAGTCTGATCGTTCTCGATGAGATGAATCTGGCAAGAATAGAATACTATTTTGCGGAGATGTTGTCTGTTTTGGAAATGCCTAGCCATGATGAATGGGTGCTCGATCTGGTTCCTACTGCATGGCCGAAGGATCCGAAGCTTTTGGAGTCGGGAAAGATTCATATTTCTGATACGCTTTGGTTTGTCGGAACGGCTAACAATGACGATTCCACCTTTACGATCACCGATAAGGTATATGATCGTGCAATTCCGATCGAACTGAATGAGAGGGCAGCGGCTTTTGAATGTGATCCCTATCCGGCTACGCCGATTGCGACAACGCATCTTATGCAATTATTTGAACAGGCAAAAATTGAGCATCCGATCAGCGATTCTACACTTGAGAAGATGAACAAACTGGATGGTTATCTGCAGACAAGATTTAAGCTTGCATTTGGTAATCGTATCATCAAACAGATGTATGATTTTATTCCGGTTTATGTGGCTTGCGGCGGTACGGAGCTGGATGGTTTGGATTACATAGTTGCAAGAAAAGTACTAAAGAAATTTGAAAGTCTGAATGTTACCTTCGTACGTGATGAGATCAAGGAATTGATCGAATACATTGAGAAGACATTTGGAAAAACGAAAATGGAAGATAGCAGATCGTATCTGCTCAGGATACAGAATCTGTATTAATAACTGATCATCATGTGCGCACAAAATGGGGGATATTATGGCTACGAATACAATTAATGATCTTTATCTGAAGTACACAAACAAGGTGGGTAGAACTCTTGAGAGCGACCGGTATTTCCAGTACCTTTTTGAACTGGTTCAGGCAGGCGAAAACACACTGGAACAAAAATATCAGGTTATGCACAAGGTTGTAGATGAGGCATGGCTTTCCATTATTGAGGACACTCTGGATGATATCAATACCATTATTGATAAACCCAGACGTTTCGTCACTACAAGCGAGGAAGTGGTGCCCGTGGCCCTTGCACGCAAAATTACTTCGGACAGTGTGAGACATCTGAGCATGAATACCCAGTTCATCGCCAGCAGTGAGGATGGAGATATTCAGCCTACACGTGTCCTGAATGTCACAACTGAGGAAAGTTATGACCTGTATGAAAATCGGTTTATTTATCATCTGATACAGCGTCTGGTAACCTTTATTGATAAGAGAACGGATGTCATTTTCTGGTCCACCGGTGACGAGACACAGAATACTTTGACTTTTGAGAGCAAAGTTGATGATGCATATGAAGAGATCAATTACAAAATTCAAATGACGGTAAAGAATCGACAGAGTTTTGTGGAAAATGATTCTGACAATATGAATCTCTTTATGCGTATCGACCGCGTTCGCCGAATGGTACTGGCATTAAAGAACTCGTCGTTCTGTGATCTCTTGTCAGGGTGTGCAAAGGTGAGAAGCCCGATCCAGCGAACCAATCTGATCATGAAGGATCCTCATTACAGGGCATGTTATAAGCTTTGGCAATTTTTGGAGCAATATGACAGTGTCGGTTATTCCATCGATATTCAGGATACGTCCCTTGAGTTTGACGAAGAATATCTTATTCAGATGTATACGAATCTGATCACAAATTATACGGTATTTAAGAGTCTTTTGGAGTCGGATAAAAGAGATCTGCAGGAAGTGCTTGCGGTGAAACACCGCAAGGTAAAACCGAAATTCATTAAAAAGATCAAAGAAGAACTTGTAAATGATTATAATCTCGAGGATGTGGAAATCCGCCGCGTCTTGATTGAGGAAGTAACGCAGGCGCAGCTGGATGCTGAGGCAAAACTTGCAGAGGAAACACAGGCAAGGAAACAGGCTGAGCAGACATTGGAGGATATGGATGCTCAGATGATCGACCTGCAGCAACAGATCTCAAATTTGATGATGATGAATCAGGAGGCTGAGGTTAAAGCAGAACAGGAGAGGATTGCCAAGGAAGAAGCCCTCGAGCAGATGCAGCAGGAAACACAGGAAAAAGAAGCGGCACAGACTGCTGCCGAGCAAGCGAATGAAAAGGCAAAAGCAGCACAGGAACAGGCAGCTGAAACCCGTAAGAAGGCAGATGAAGAAATTGCCGCAATAAGTGCGGAGAAGGAAAAGACACAGAAGGATTGCGCTGATCGCGTTGCACAAGTGCAAAAGCAGGCATATGAGCAGGTTGAGACACTTAAAGCACAAGCTTCCGCCCAGATCGCGAGTGCGCAGGCTGATGCCGCAGCCCGGATTGCTAATGCGCAGGAAGAGGCGAAGACACAGGTCGAGAAAGTGCAGGCAGAAGCGGCAATGCAGATCGCTGACGCGCAGGAAGAGGCGAAGACACAGGTCGAGAAAGCGCAGGCAGAATCGGCAGCGCAGATCGCTGACGCGCAGGAAGAGGCGAAGATACAGGTCGAGAAAGTGCAGGCAGAAGCAGCAGCGCAGATAGCTGACGCACAGGAAGAGGCGAAGGCACAGATCGAGAAAGTGCAGGCAGAAGCGGCAACGCAGATCGCTGACGCACAGGAAGAGGCGAAGGCGCAGATCGAGAAAGTGCAGGCAGAAGCGGCAACGCAGATTGCTGACGCACAGGAAGAGGCGAAGGCGCAGATCGAGAAAGTGCAGGCAGAAGCGGCAACGCAGATTGCTGGTGTGCAGGAAGAGGCGAAGACGCAGATTGAGACAGCCCGATCTGAAAATGTGAGACAGCTTGCCGAGAAAGAAGAAGCATCAAAACAGGAGATTGAAAGAATTGAGGCTCAGGCGAAAAATGCCATTGCAAGTGTAAAAGAAGAAGCACAGCAACAGGTGCAGGAGAAGACAAGGCTTCTTGAAGAGACAAAAGCAGATGCGGAGAACAGAATCGCAAGTACGCAGGCAGAGGCGGCAAGCCGCATAGAGTCTGTGCAGATGGAAGCGAAACAGCAAATAGAACAAGCGCAGGCGCAGGCAGCAAAAGCGCAGGCACAAGCGGCAGCTGCGAAGGAAGATGCGGAGAACAGAATCGCAAGTACGCAGGCAGAGGCAGCAAGCCGTATAGAGTTTGTGCAGATGGAAGCGAAACAGCAAATAGAGCAAGCGCAGGCACAGGTGGTAGCTGCGAAGGAAGATGCGAGACAGCAAATAGAAGAAGCGCAGGCACAAGTGGTAGCTGCGAAGGAAGATGCGAGACAGCAAATAGAAGAAGCGCAGGCACAGGTGGTAGCTGCGAAGGAAGATGCGAGACAACAAATAGAAGAAGTACAGGCACAGGCGGCAGCTGCGAAGGAAGATGCAGAAAAACGAATTGCAAATACACAGACAGAGACAACAAGTCGTATAGAGTCTGTGCAGACGGAAGCAAGACAGCAAATAGAAGAAGCACAGGCGCAGGCAGCAGCGGCTAAGGAAGAAGCAAGACAGCAAATAGAAGAAGCACGGGCGAAGGCGGCTGCTACAAAGGAAGATGCGAGACAGCAAATAGAAGAAGCACAGGCACAGGTAGCAGCTGCGAAGGAAGAAGCGGAGAACAGAATTGCAAGTATACAGGCAGGTGTTGCGAGCCGCATAGAGACGGTACAGGCAGAGGCAAAACGGCAAGTAGAAGAAGCACAGGCACAGGCAGCAGCTGCGAAAGAAGAAGCAGAGAAAAAGATTGCTAGTACTCAGGCGGATGCTCAGGCGCAAATTGACGAGGCACAAAAGAATGCGGCAGGCAGAATAGAAAGCATGCAGACGCAGATGAAAGAACAGATCGAGGCTGCAAGGGAGAGTGCCGAGAAGCAGCTGGCTGAGAAGGACGAGGTATCCCACAAGGAGATTGATAGAATAAAGGCAGAGGCCAGGGATATGCTTGCAAATGTACAGGGTAAAGCGCAGCGTGAGGCACAGGAAGCAACAAAACTTCTCGAGGAAACGAAGACAGATTCCGAGCAGAGAATCGCGCAGGTACAGGCAGATGCCGCAAGCAGAATAGAAAGTGCACAGGCGGATGCCGAAAAGCATATTGCGGATACGAAAGCAGATGCTTCAAAACAGATTGCCGATGCGAAGGCAGAAGCTTCAAAACAGATAGAGTCCGTACAAGCAGAAGCAAAGAAGCAGATCGAAGAAGCGCAGGCGCAGACGGAAGCAGCAAAGGCGGAAGCAAAGAAGCGGATCGAAGAAGCACAGGCACAGACGGAAGCGGCGCAGGCGGAAGCAAAGAAGCAGATCGAAGAGGCAAAGGCACAGACGGAAGCGGTTCGGGCAGAAGCAAAGAAGCAGATCGAAGAAGCGCAGGCGCAGGCGGTAGCAGAACAGGAAAAGGCCGCTACAACGCAAACTGCGACGGAGAAAAGGATTTCCGATATGCAGACGAGTGCAAGGTCACAGATCGAATCCATACAGGCACAGGCTGCAGCACAAGTGAAGGAAGCGCAGAACGACGCGCAATCAAAAATCGAAGCGATTCAGCAGGAAGCAAAAGAAAAAGCGCGGCAGCAGGCGAGAGAATCGGAGAAACTCATTCAGGAGACGAAGCAGGATGCAGCAAGCAGGATAGAGAGTGCGCGAAGAGAGGCAAAGGCTCAGATCGAAACCGCAAAAGCAGAGGCAGAATCTGCAAAGACCCAGGCTGCAGAGCAAATAGCAAGTGCACAGGCAAGTGTGAACGAAAAGATTCAGGCGGTTATAGACAAGGCAGAGGCGGATTCAAGCGAGCTCAAACGCGAAAATGCATCTTTGTTGCAGCAGCGTGATACCCTCAAAAAGGAGCGAGACAATCTTGCTGAAGAAAATGCAAGAACGAAATATGCATATGAGCAGCAGGTGGAAGTGCTTCGCAAAGAGGCTGAAACTGCAAAGAAAAGAACACAGGCAGCGGCTGAAGAGATTGAAAGACTCAAAGCTGAGAACTCGAGATATAATGTAAGAGCGAATGATGAGGTGAAGAAGGAAGCTGAGCGAATGATCCAGATGGCAAAACAGGATGCGGAAACGCGTATTGCCAAGATCAGAGATGATGCAGCTAAAACAGAGAAAGATGCAAAGGCTCGTGTAGATGCAAGCAGACGCCAAATCGAAAATTTGCTGGCAGAACTTGAACAAACGTCGGATGCGCTGATCACTACCAAGGAGCGATTGGCAGAGATTGAGAAAGAAGCTGAATCGGCAAGGGAGCAAGCAAGGGCTGCACAGGAAAAAGCGGATGCCAATACCATATCACATCGTATTATTTCTGCATTTGACGGACGCAAGAAACGATAATAAGACGAATGGAAACGGTGGTTAAAAGTACATGAAGAAACTTAGACGAATTGTGCTGAAGATAATGAACGCTATATCGGTTGTGATCATTTTCTGCTCCATAGCGGTACTTTTGACCATCGTTTTTACAAAATCGGGAGAGGCGCCGAATTTCTTTGGGTATTCGATGTTCAGAGTTATGACGGGAAGCATGGCGCCGAAGATTCCGACAGACGCCTTGATCGTTGTAAGACATGTGGATCCGGATACTTTGTCCGTCGGAGATGTGATTACGTTTTATTCACGTGATCCTTCTATTCAGGGAGAAATCAACACACATCGCATTGTTCAGATGGAGCGTAACGGGCAGGACATAACATTTTACACCAAAGGCGATGCCAATAATGTAGAAGACCGGTATCCTACAAAAAAAGAGGATTTGATCGGTAAGGTTATATATTCTTCTGTAGGGCTTGGAAAACTGATACGACTCATATCCAATCCATTACTTTTTATTCCGTTGATCATTCTGCCGCTGGCCTTTTTGCTCATCAGCAGTATTGCAGAGAGCATAACAATTGCTCGTAAGCTGGCAAGAGAAGAAGAGGAAGCAGCGGTGCGGGAGGCTGTAGAAGCAATCCGAAAAGAGAAAAAAGAAAAAGAGGTATAGAGTATGGCTGGTGAAATCAAGATCAAGAGCGGAACAAAATTGCAAATGGCATACGATGCAGCCATGGGGACGGAGCCAAATTTTAATATGATCTGTACATTCAGCAGATCTTTGAATGAATCTGCGTTCCTGATATCGATCCCTATGGTAAACGGTAAACCGTTGGAGGTGGATGAAACCCAAAAGCTGTTGATTCGTTACGGAAGCGGAAATGATGCCATGATTCTTGCGGGTTACGTCGATGACATTGTAAAGGAAGGAATTCGAAGATTCTGGAAGATTCGAAGGGTTTCCGAGCAGCGACAATTCTTCCAACGTGCGGATGAACGTGTCAAGGTGACACTGAGAGTGGAATTCAAACAAGAGACATGGGCTGTCAACGCGGAGGGGGTCATTCCGAAGGAGGATGGTATGAGTCTTGACGTATCTGCCGGCGGAGCGGCTATATATATGAATCGACGATTTGATGTCGGTGAAGTTTGTGAATTGACGCTTCCGCGAATCGGAACCAGCGATAAAGGAAAAGCAATTGAAGATATAATTTCAACAGTCTGTTGGATGCGTGAAGCACCAAAGGGAAGTCTGTACAGGAATTTGTGCGGTTTGCAGTTCCGTTTCGGAGATCCTTCTGAGAAACAGCGGCTGCAGGAATATCTTGAGAATGTAAAAGAGAAATATAAATTGTAGTTTCTTTTCATTCTCCTGACGGTTTGACAGAAACAGGGGATCATGCGGAAGGTAATAAGTTGCAGAAGATCAACTCGGAGGAAACTTTCGGTGAGTCAATTTTCAGAAGATGAAATACAACAAAATAATGACGCAGAACAGCCACTTCGTCTTGGAGGACAAAATGATCCTGAAAAGATAGGCTTTTTTGGCAGACAAAAAAAGTCTGCTGGTAAGCGAAAAAAGCGTAATCGACCGAATGATCAGATTGTCAGAATTGAAGAACTGGAACGTATTATGGCAGAGCAGGGCGATGATGTCGATGTTGATCAGATCGTCAGCATGTATATGCCGGGCAGAAGAGCAAAACGTCTCGGAGCTGCACTTCTTCGTTTGGATAAAATGCGGATCATATTGTTGCTCTTGTTGTTGGTAGTTGCATTCCTTTTTATTATGGCCTTTATGCAGGAAAAGATGGGCAATTTTACAATTAACCTGAATCGCCTTGAACTATATCGAAAAGGAATCGCGATCTCTGCTACAGGAAATTTTGATGAGCCGACGGCAAGACTTTCAGTTAATACGGTGCAGGAAGCTACGAATACCACACTCGCTGATCTTCCGGAGAACCTTGATGAGATTGACGGAGATCACAATGGACGCAATTATATGGCATATACTTATTATGTACGAAATGCCGGAAAGGAAGATGTGAATTATGTTGCGCGTGTGAATCTCGACGCCTGTTCAAAGGGGGCAGAGGAGGCGGTACGTGTTGCAATATGGCGTAACGGTGTGAGGATTGTGTATGCAAAACCTGCTTTGGATGGCGGTGAAGAAGAAGGTTGCACCAGTTTTATAAATGATAAACTGGTTTGTGAATATACGGAAGAGAATTTTCTTGTCGGCAATGTGGATAAGTATACAGTCGTAATCTGGATGGAGGGTGAGGATCCGGAATGTGTGGACTCCATTGTAGGAGGAAGTGTGGAGTTTTCCATGACAATCGATGCGATGGATCATGAGGAAAGCGGCCTGCTGGTGAAATTTATTCAGGATATCAAGGATACCATCAGTGGTGATAAACCGATTGGTGCTGCAGGGAACGAGGCACCCAGCTACTATGGGTCTGGTGACGTTACGTGGGAGAACCGTCGCAATCAATAAAAAGAAGCTATTATTTTTTTCGGCAAACACTCCGATATATTGTGTGTAGTAGAAAAGATACAACGATGCCACAACCATCGCTTGTAGGAAGCCGAAATCTTTGAATGTTCCCTCATATAGCTGAATGCGACGGCAGTCAGGCGTGTGAGGCGCAGACAGAGAGAATGCATTGAACGATCGACCGGTTGGTCTGTTTGGAGATGATATCCTCACCGGATACGGTGATGGAGAATACTCTTTCAACCGGGCCCGGTGGGAGTATGATCTGTTAACAGACAAATGCGATCAGCGATCGGGAAAGCGTTGTGATCATGGCGTGATCAGCCAGATTTGCAACCGGCGTCTGAAATGGTAGAAATCATATCATTTCGGAAATGATCAACTGTCCACCGCGACAGAATATTTAGCGGAATATGTACAAGGAGGAAAAACTTATGACAGTAAAAGCCTTAAAGAAACAGATGATGGCCGCTATTGCTATGGTAGTCGTTTCACTGATCGCTCTCAGCAGCAGTACTTTCGCTTGGTTTGCTTCGAACAACAGAGTTACTGCACAGGGATTGCAGGTTCAGGCGACTGTAGAAGGCGGTATCGAAATTGCACCGGGCGTGCTGAGTACAGAAAGCGGAAGCGCAGCTTATTCGACATTGGCAGATATCAATATGGCCAGCGGAGTTGCACTATTCCCGACCTCTACTTTGGCAACTGCAACGGGAAGTGCGATAAGCTCTAACTGGTACCACGCTTCAGCGGCAACCGCAGGAGCCTTTACCGCGAAAGATGGTACTTATTCCATTCTGAGCTTATCTGCAGGTGATTCGTCCGAGAATATTTACGGCAGCAATTCCATAACGCAGGAGACAGACCAGTTTTATGACGATGCCGGCAGACAGTATTATCTGGTGAAGAATTTTAACATCAGATCTGTTTCCAGTTCAAAACTTGCAACTGCGTTAAAGGTGAAAGCCGTTACAGTTACACAGCCTGCTACTCCGGGAAGCGGAGATCTTGATAAATCAATCCGTGTGGCAGTTGTTTGTGGAACCAACAGTGTGATTTATGCCCCGGTTACGGGTGCTACAACGAGTTATAAGGTAGCAACAGCGGTGACCGATGGAACAGCTACTTTCCCCGATGCGGCAAATGTAAATGCGCTTGCAGCAACTACAGAATCTTCTGCTATCGCAGCAACGGTTCCTGCTAAGGGAGTTTCTACCTACGGTGGTGTAGATATAAGAATTTATGTTTATTACGAAGGTGAGGACGCAAATCATTTTTCAAATAACATTACGAATAGCTTAGATACATTATCCGTAACTGTTGATTTTGAAGCAGTTGTTGAATAAAGGAAAGATCTGACGGATCAGTTGTGGTGATCATTAATTGAAAAAAGAAGGCTGTTGAGATGATGAACAACAGCCTTCTTTTTTTATATAAAAAATTGTTCAGCAATCGGAATAATAACTTATATCATAAGGAGTCATGATGATTGACGGAACCGGTCAAAAAGCGTAAAATAATAGTGGACGCTTATGTCTTTATTGAGAATTGCCGATATAAAACATAGAAGAATGCCCTTTTTTAGGGAATTGTCGAAAAGAGGTGAGAAGCATGAAGGAGAATAGGACTGATCAGTCTGCGCGTGATCTATCGAAAGAGCGCAAGAGGATCATGGCGAACACGATCCTGATGGGAACTGCTTTCTCTATTATGCTTTTGGCACTCGGATCGATGGCCTGGTTCGCGAATAATAAGGATGTAAACAGTGACGGAATACAGATTTTATTGGAAGTACCGCAACAGATTCAGATTTCTCCCGGTAGGACACAGGACACGGTTTTGAATGATGTGAACGATCTTTTGGTGCTCGATGAAGATCAGTCTGTACAGGAGCCGAGAAATCGCGAAACAGGTGAAGTTTATGATTGGGCAGAGCTTATTGAGATTGGAAAATATTATCGATTTGGGCGTCTTTTTCCAGCGTCCTCAGATTCCGGTGAGGTGATTTTGTTTACTCCGGATGCTGCTGAGACAGGCAGGGATCTGAAAGAAGATGCAAGGTTTTTTCGCGCAGATGGCGGAAAGACGGATGCTGATTTGAAGGCTGTTCTTGGAAGGACGACAAACGGCTCGGACGATGCAGACGGATTAATGGCGACGGTACACGCTTTTCGCAATGCTTCGGAAAAAAATCTTACGGAGTATTGGGCCGGTTATCGCGGGAGCGTCTCGTGGTATGACACAAATGACGACGGATATTATTTGGACATTCCGGTGTGGATTCGGACGACTTATCCGGTCAGTGTATCGCTAAAAGTGGACGGATATATTACACCGAAGGATGCAGAAATTGTTCCCGAGAATGAAAACGGTGCAGGCGCGGAAGCATTATATAAAGCTGTCAGAGTAGCATTGCTGAAGGAAGTCCGGGACGGCGGGAATGTTTCGCTGAAACCGGCAGTCGATAACGAGATTTTAGCCGGAGATAATTATATGGCACGTAACATCATTGCACTTCGGAATTCAGATCATTTTGACAGCGAAGCAGAGCCTACAGTGGATTCGAAGAATTATACGATTACAAGGGATACAGCCGGGAACATTCGGGATGCTCAATACTATGCACTGAGAGCTTCTGCGCCGGACGAACTTGTGCAGGCTCCGTATTATCGAGGATATAACGTGTATGGCAGAAAATGGATCATAAATGATTCGAGCGTTCCGGAGGAGGTCGATGATCCCAGAGCAATTACGGTGATCGGTCCTGCCAATGTAAATGAATGGAGCGACAGTAAAAAGCTGATCATTCGGATCTGGCTTGACGGAGACGATAAGGATTGCTGGAATGAGACAGCCGGGCAGGATTGGAAGATCAGTTTACGGTTCACGGTAATGGAAAATGAGAATTAAAAACAGGACATAGCCGGAAACGATAGAAAGGAGGCGGATCACAGATATGAAATCATCACAAAAGATAAACAAGCGCAATGTGATCATATGCCTGACCTTTCTTATGATATTGGTGATGATACCGGTTTCAGTAGCATGGTTTGTAAACGGAAAGGAGAATCAGGCAGCAGCGATAGAAGGAAAGAGTGTTTCATTGCCTTATGAATTGGCAGTTTTAAGTTCCGCCAACAAAGGGGCTGTCAGTTACAATCAAAGCGGCGAAGGCGCAAGCTATCAAGCGTTATTGATAAATGACATGGTCGGAGCAACTAACGCGGCGGACGGGAATTTGGAAGAATATTCCTATGTGGATGGAGAATCCGTTAGAACGGGTGAATTCTATACTACGGATGAAGAATTCAAGAATATTATATGGCGGCTTGAAGCAGATGGAAATGCGAACGGCATTGCACCGGGGTGTTGCGGAAACCTTACTTTCTATATACGGCCGAAGCAGGACGGTGACATGGTTGTAAGTATATCTCTGGAATTGGAAGGTTATAGGGCGGATGTGGCTTTGAATGAAAATTTGTCTTTTCATGCGGAGAATCTGCAAAAGATTGAACCGGGAGATGCAGAAGAACAGGCAGCCTGTTATTTGAAGCATCATATTTTATTCTTTAGAGAATGGACAGGAGCACAGGAGGATGCTGAAAGCCCGTTTTATTATAAGGGGTTTATAGAAGATGGGAATTTGGAACTGGTTTTGACAGATTGCACAAAAGACAGGCTCATCCCGGTGACGATCTATTGGATCTGGCCGAAAACATTCGCTCAGCTGACCTGTATTTCCTCGCAAGGCAATCTTGCAGACAGTTCTCCGAACGCAGATGTAGCCGGAGAAGCAACGGTATCCGATTTAAGAGAGTATACGATCAGATGTGCAGATGAATTGTTTGCTTCAGATGATATGATTGAGGAGATGGCAAATTCAAGCGAGACAGGCGGAGAGACGGTTTATACTTTTGATCCGGATAAGGCAAAAGCTAATCTGAAAGATATAAGCTATGCATTTGACTGTGCCGATCAGGAAATCGGAACGAAGATACAATACTTTCTGCTTCGTTTGACAGCGGAATAATGGCTTTATGAAGTAATCGGGAGGTCGAGATAGATATTATGATCCGGAGAGGGGGCGGTAAGGATGCAAAAAGAAAAATTCAGAAAATCTCTGAATGCGTTATCATTGGGTAAAAAAATGCAACTTGCCGCTGCTGTTCTTTTGACGGCAGGATTGATCGCATCATATCCTGTATACAGCTGGTTTCGAATGCAAAGACAAATACAGCGTTATGAAAAAATCAGTTCCCCGACCACTCTATATATTACGGCGGGGCATAGGGAAAAACCGATCTATTTCGATGTCGGTGGAATTGATGTAAAGGGTACATGGAAGGAATTAAACGGAACACAGAGTCAGGCAACC
>Ga0310786_10007296_pt1 | contig 14457 bp, 14 predicted proteins | sample AusTroGonzalo_MG_FD_203881 | JGI IMG/M metagenome (GOLD analysis project Ga0310786, IMG submission 203881) | Bovine rumen microbial communities from tropical cattle in Woodstock, Queensland, Australia - Gonzalo_03 (v2) (version 2) | ecosystem: Host-associated > Mammals > Digestive system >... | reverse complement strand
ACTGAAGGACTACGACTATACCTTCTTCTTCAATGCCAACATGCGTTTTGTAGCACCTGTGGGGGAAGAACTGTTGGAGGAGCGGTTGACGGCTGTGCTCCACCCTGGCTATTACGACAAACCAGAGTGGCGCTACCCCTACGAGCGCAACAAGCAGTCTAAAGCCTTTATCCCAGCCCATGAGGACGACTACTATTACTACATGGGCAGTCTGAACGGCGGAAGGACAGAAGACTATCTGGCGCTGGCAGAGACCTGTAGCCAACATATCCATGAGGACTGGGAACAGGGTATCGTGGCGATCTATCACGATGAGTCGCACCTGAACCGTTATCTGCGTGAACATCGTTGCAAGGCATTGTCACCAGCCTATGCCTATATTGAGGGAGAGGAACTGCCTTTCGAGCCGAAGATCCTATTGCTCGACAAGACGAAACTCGACCCCTATTTCGACAAGGGACGCGACCATTCGTTGTGGGGACGGTTGAAAAAAGGTGTGGGTATCGTGGCAAGTGCTACCTTCTGGAGTATGACGGAACGTGTGGCGAAGATCGGCATCCAGGTACTCTGTACGTTTATCATCGCCCAGTTTGTGGCACCGTCGGCTTTCGGACTGGTGAGTATGATGAGTATCTTCCTGGCTTTCTCGACGATGCTTATCGACAGCGGTTTCTCACAGGCTATCATCCACGAGCAGAACGTCACCAAAGAGGATGAGTCGTCGATCTTCTGGTTTAACATCCTATTGGGCATTGTGGTTTATGGGGCGTTCTATGTCTCAGCACCGCTGATAGCAGCATTCTATCGTGAGCCTGAACTTACACTGTTGATCAGGGTGGCGTTTACGGCACTGATTTTCCAGTCGCTCGTCGTGGTGCAACAAGGACTGCTGTTTAAGGAGATAGATTTCAAGGCAGTGTCGAAGATCACCTTCTGGGCGGTGCTGCTCTCTGGAGTAGTAGGTATCGTGGTGAGTTATCTGAGGCGTGACGTATGGGGACTGATTGTGCAGAACCTCTCGTTTGCCGTTTTGCAAACAGTATTCTTCTGGGGCTATAGTCATTGGCGCCCACAGTTGAAGTTCAGGGTAGCCTGTGTGAAGAAATACCTGAAGTTCTCCATGAACCTGTTGGGTAGTAATATGCTGGCAGCCATTACCGACAATCTGGCTAACCTCGTAGTGGGACGTGCCTATAGCACCACCATCTTAGGTCACTACACGATGGCAAATAAGATACCCTATCTTACATCAGGCACCGTATGCTACGGCATTAAGCGGGTGAGTTACTCGATGATGTCGAGGTTCCAGAACGACAATGCACACCTGGCAAGTTACAGTCAGCGGGTGGTAGGTACGGCTTTTTGGATTCTGGCACCTATTATGATACTGCTCTTCGTGTTTGCCAAACCTTTCATTGCCCTGATGTTTCCTGAGGCATGGGCTCCCGCTGCGATATATCTGCGCTATTTCTGCGTGATCGGTTTCGTGTTTTGTTTCTCGGATGTGAATCAGGATATCCTGCTTGTAAAGGGGCGTACAGACTTACTATTCCGTCTCGATCTCATCAGGAGGACTGTTCTCGTAGCACTACTGGTGATCGGTGTGCAGTACAATGTGGAAGTACTGCTGGCCTTGCTGGTGGCTTATAACGTGCTCAACGGACTAGTGGTTAGTTACCTGGCAGGACGACTGATAGGCTGCAACTTGTGGCAACAGGCTGTTTACGTACTGGGCACACCATTCTATTATCTCACTAAACTCAGACAGAAACTATGAGGATCGTGAAGGTGTTAGGTGGTTTGGGCAACCAGATGTTCCAGTATGCGCTCTATGAAGCCCTGCGCAGACAGCATCCAGAAGAAAGGGTGCTGTTGGATCTGCATTGTTTCAACGGTTACCATAAGCACAGAGGCTTTGAACTTGACAAGGTGTTTGGTGTCAGATATGAGGAAGCCACGTGGCAGGAGGTGGCGAAGATCGCTTACCCCTACCCCAACTTCCAATGCTGGCGCATCGGTAGTCGCTTGCTGCCGCCGAGAAAGACGATGCTCTGCGAACAGTCGAACTTCGCGTTGGAGCCTGATGCTCTGACGAGAGAGGGTGACACCTATTACGACGGCTATTGGCAGCATGAGGACTACTTCAAGGCCATCCGAGGGGAGTTATTGAAGATTTATCACTTCCCGACCTTTGAGGATGAGAGGAATCGGAAGTTGGCTCAACGGCTTAGTGAGACAAATAGCTGTAGCCTGCATATCCGCAGGGGTGACTATCTGACAGATCCGCTACGTAAGGGAACCACTGGCACCGACTATGTGGTGAGAGCCATCAACAGGATGCAGGAAATGGTGAAGCCGGATGGCTGGTGTCTCTTCTCCGACGATGCCAACTGGACCAGGGAACAGATCATCCCTCTGCTGCCTGAGAGTGATATCACCTTAGTGGATTGGAACAACGACAAGCAGAGTATAAACGACATGCACCTGATGTCGCTCTGCCGCCATCATATCATTGCCAACTCCTCTTTCTCCTGGTGGGGAGCGTGGCTCAGTGAGCGACAAGAGAAATGTGTCATAGCCCCAGACTTCTGGATGACAGGTCGAAACGTATGTTCACCTGCCGCTGAGGGATGGATCAAGATATAGAGCCCATGAAGTTCTCAGTGCTGATAGCTGTCTATGCCAAAGAGACACCTGCCCATCTGGTGCAGAGTCTGGAGAGCATCTTCCATCAAGAACTACCACCCGATGAGGTGGTGCTGGTGGAGGACGGTCCCTTGACAGCAGAACTCGACGCGGTAGTATCCCGTTTCAAGGAGGCACACGAAGAACTGCATATCGTCAAATTGCCACAGAACCAAGGGTTAGGGTTGGCACTGAAAGAAGGACTCACCCACTGTCATTACGACATCGTGGCTCGTATGGACTCTGACGACATCTCGAAGCCACAGCGTTTCAGCAGGGAGATGACTTGGCTGGAGACACATCCAGAGACGGATATCGTAGGCTGTTGGACGGATGAGTTTGCTGATGAGTCAGGAAAGGTGATCAGTACCCGTCGTCTGCCCGAAGATCACGAGTCACTGCTGCCGTTCAGTCGTTATCGAAACCCCATGAACCACCCCACAGTGATGTTCCGGAAGGCTGCTGTGGAACGTGCTGGCAATTATCGCCACCGCGAACTCTTTGAGGATTACGATCTCTGGGTACGTATGTTACAGCAGGGAGCCCGGTTCCACAATCTGCAGGAGTCGCTACTCATGTTCCGTTTGTCGCCTCAGTTATACAGTCGGCGCGGTGGCAGGCACTATATCCGTCAGGAGATAGCCTTCCAATGCTGGATGCATCAGGTGGGACATATCAACGGGTTGCGCCTCGTGGCGAATATCACAGTAAGAACCCTGATCAGACTTTTGCCTGAGGGAATGCGAAAATATGGCTACTTATTTTTCCTCAGAAGGCAATAATTGTCAGAATATAGCGTTATGAATAAAAAGAAGTTGAACTAAAAGGTACTGGATGGAGAGAAACTTTACGTATATTTATGATGGTATGAACGCTTTTGAGAAGGAGGTCAAGCGACTGCTTGATTTTCTTCTGGCCACGGTATGCCTGATTATCTTCTCTCCCCTCTTCCTGGCTTGTTATATTGCCGTGAAACGTAATCACGACGGGCCTGTGATCTTCAAACAGGAACGTATCGGACGTTTCGGACGCCCCTTCTATATCTATAAGTTCCGCAGCATGCGTATAGATGCAGAGAACGACGGACCACACCTGTGCAGTGACAACCGCGATAAGAGACTGACGAAGACGGGACGTTTTCTCAGAGCACACCATCTCGACGAACTGCCCCAATTGTGGAATATCTTCACTGGCGACATGGCTTTTATCGGACCGCGCCCAGAAAGAGAGCATTATATCAAGATGATTATGGAGAAAGATCCCCGTTATCAGTGCTTATACCAGATACGGCCAGGCATCACCTCGATGGCAACACTTTATAACGGTTATACCGACACGCTTGATAAGATGCTGAAACGTCTGGAGATGGATCTCTACTACCTGGAGCACCGTTCATGGTGGCTCGATGCAAAGATCCTCGGTCTGACGTTCCTGAAGATTATGTTTGGAAAGAAAATCTAATATTTCTGGAAATACAGGCTCTCACTGTCGCTTTCAAGATGCATATCATCTGAGGTAAGCTGTCTGATCTGGAACTGCTCCTCCACCAGACTATTGATGCCATAAGCGCGAAGATCCTCTCTCTCACTCTCTGTCACAGGCAAATCACCTGCATCACGGTCTAACACACGGAGATCATAGACGATCAGCAGATTACCCTCATGGCGGAACTTAGCCATCAGATCAGGGTGAACACTGTTTACATCACGGAATTCGAGTATCTTACCCTGGAACGACCAAGTGAGTCCGGGTCTGCCCGAAAGCACCCAGAAACCATCAAGATCACCATTGTTGGAACTCTCGGATTTGCAAGCCGTGAGCAGACCCATACCTATTATAATATATATAAGAATACGTTTCATCATCATTTCTTCTTACCGATTATACCTGTTTTAATAACTGATAACTGTACACCGTAGCTCTCACCACGCAACTTTCCATTGTCCATAGCGAAGGCACCCTTCACAAGCCAGCCATGACGCAAAGCGTAACTCGCCTCTGCCAACAGACTGACATTCTCCACTGGTGTGGGAGGCAGATAATAGTAGGAACCGAAGCTGCGCTGCCAAGTAGCCAACACACGATAGTGCAGACCATCAATAGGTGAGCCGTTGAAACCCAGATGCCAGGCTTTGAAGCGGTTGTGCTCCACTTCAATCTTTCTATCATCGTTGTAAAGCGGCGAACGGTAGAGCGGATTACCCATCACCTGTCCCCAATGTTGCCATCCTGTAAAGAGGTGGTGATTATAGTAGTTATCGCGTCCACTGATCTGGATATCGACATTCGCCGTATGATCGTGATACACTGGACCACCCTGATATTTCGAGTAGAGATATTCCACTACAACGCCTTCCAACCAGCGAGTTTGTTTCAACTTCAGTTCAACACCCAAGAGCCAGTCCTTGAAGTCATAGCGGAAGTAACCATCGCCGCTCTTGCTGAAGTGGGTCATCATCGAGTGATCCTCAAAGAACTGATCAGCATAGACGCCTATATTCCATGTGGGTTGGTCGAAGTTCAGGCGCATCACCCAAGACCCTAACTGGTTACCCTCCACATTCTTGAAGTTGCCATCAGTGGCATCCGAGCCACCAGGAATCAGCGCATTCCAGAAAGCTTTCAGGCTACTGCTGTTCTCATAAACCGTCTCCACGCCGTTCTCGTACGTATATGACTTTCCTCCGAACTGGCTGGCCATCTCAAGGCCGAATTCAAAGGTGATATTCTTTGGACCGATGCGCAAGTAGCCTGCCTTACTGTGGAAGAGAGTGTTCTCAGTGTAACGTGTGTTGGGAGCCTTGAAATCCTTCTGCCACCCATCATCGGTGGTCTTACCATAAGCGATATGACCTTTCAGAGCCAACCAGTTGCGCGTACCGGGTATCGACCAGTAGTCAGGAAGGGCGATCCTTACCTGAGGTACAGGACGGGCATTGATGCCAAGCGTCTGTGAACCTGAGCTCAGTTCCTGGTTCTTCAGCTCCATCGGCTGTTCCTTAGCGCCTACGGTGAGGACACCTTTGAGCCAACGACCCTCAAAATAGGCCTGCTGGATGACAAGTGTACTGGTGAAACCTGCTGCCAATGCCAGATCGACACCATAGCCCACCCCCCAGCGGCGCCCATCATCGTTGGAGAGCGGACGCTGGATGGCGCCTCTGATATAGCCATTGGCTTTCTTCAACGAACTCAGACCATACTTGTTGGCATTCAGCCATAAGGGGGAATGATCACCACCAGCCAAGGTGCCTTGCAACTCAGCCCGATACTGCAGCGAATCAAAGAGTGAACGCTCCTGAGCAGAAACAACCCCAACGCTGCACAGACATAATAAAAGAGGTAATAATCGTCTCATAACTGCGGACAAAGGTAAGGCAAAAAGATCAATTTACCAAAAATATAAGCCTAAAAATTCGGATATAGGGATTTTCCCCTACCTGTTTAGGGAAAATCCTTTGCAAACCTCCCGTTTTTGTCGTTCCTTTGCAGCGAGAATCAAACAAAACGAATGTCGAACAAGTAAAATGATACAATTATGAAGAAGATGTTTTTCGCACTGATGACCATGCTGACAGTCAGCATCTCAGTAAAGGCAATGAGCTACGAGCAGGCCCGCAACGAGGCCCTCTTCCTCACTGATAAGATGGCTTATGAGCTGAATCTGACTGACGAACAGTACGAGGCAGCTTATGAGATAAACCTCGACTACCTGATGGGGGTGACAGGACGCAACGATGTGTTCGGAACCTATTGGGAGCGTCGTAACCTCGATTTGAGCTATATCCTGCTCGAGTGGCAGTGGAACGCCTTTGTAGCAGCCACCTATTTCTATCGTCCACTCTACTGGGAGGCTGGTTACTGGCACTTCGGTATCTATCGTCGTTATCCACATCGTGACTACTTCTACTTCGGTCGTCCTCACTTCTATGTGACCTATCATGGCGCACATGCCTGGCATCGTGTAGGCGGACATGGTTACTATCATGGACATAGAGACCACTTCCGCGCCCCGCACAGAGAGCATTTCGGCATGCACGACCGTTGGAACCGTGGCGATTTCCGTGGCCCACGCCACAGCTCTACCCGCATCACAGGTCATCACGATGGACATAACAGAATCGGTACCAGTGGCAGTGGAAACTTCAGTGGTCGCCGTCCCAACAACGGAGGCATGTACAATCGCCCTAACAACGGAGGCATGAACAACCGTCCCAACAACGGAGGCATGAACAACCGTCCCAACAACGGAGGCGCAGACCGTCGTCCTAATGGTGGTAGCGGAAGCGGCAACTTCAACGGGAATCGTTCGGGAAGTACCTCACGCTATGAAGGTCACGTGAGTCGTTCGCAAAGTGATCGCGTAGGTCAGAGCCACGGGATGTCCAGAGGACGCTCTGTAGATTTCAGCAGTAGCCGTGGCAGTAGCACCCGCAGCACAGGATCCTTTAGCGGATCACACAGTAGAGGTTCATTTAGTGGTGGTAGTTCACGCGGAGGTGGTTCGTTCTCTCACAGCGGAGGTTCATTCTCACATGGCGGTGGTTCTCACAGTGGTGGTTCGTTCTCACATGGCGGAGGCGGTTCACACGGTGGAGGCTCTCACGGAGGACATGGTGGCATGGGAGGCCGTCGATAGGTTCATAGTTCCAGCACACGTACTTCTGCATTCATCATGCGCTGTATCTCGCTCATAGTTTTGCCATAATATACTGCCTGTACGGCCTTGTTGATAATGCCGTGGCCTACAGCCAGCACCTTCTTTCCTGGGAATGTCTTCTTGACATAAGCGATGAATTCGCCAGCCCTGGAAAGAAGGTTTTCTAATGTCTCGATATCATCGGGCCATACTTCGTTCTTAAGATCAGGGATGAAGCGTCCTGTAAAGCCACCCCAGTCGCGTTCACGCAACAAAGGCGTGGTAATAACCTCCAGACCGTGAGGCTCTGCTATGATGCGGGCGGTATCAATAGAGCGTTTGAGATCACTGGCAATCACCACATCGATGGGGCGGTCTTTCCACGCCTCACTCACTTCCAGAGCCTGACGGATGCCGTTCTCATTAAGTTCCCCCTGCGTCTGTCCCTGCATGATTTGATTGGCATTATCCACCGTCTCGCCATGCCTTACTAAATATAAAGTTGTCATATTTTATAAATTTCTTGCAAAAATACGAAAAAACTATAAACTATAAACTATAAACTACAAACTTTTTGTATCTTTGCAGTCGCAAACCCCTAAAAAGACCATAAAAGATTATGAAGATATTACAAAGTTCGGTATTCCGTTCCATCAGCGCCATCGCAATCGGCTGTCTGCTTATCAAGTATCCAGATAACACGGTGACGTGGATCACGGTGGCTATTGGTATACTGTTCCTCCTGTCTGGACTCATCTCACTGATTGTGTATGTGCATGAACGCAAGAACGTATCGGAATTCAAGATTATGGATATGAATGGCCATGTGATTGCCGGCGAGAAACCCACTTTCCCGATTGTGGGTGTGGGTAGTCTGATTCTCGGTGCGATGCTGGCACTGACACCAAACGTGTTTATCACGGCTCTGATGTATATTATCGGCGGTATTCTGATCCTGGGTGCCATCAACCAGTTCATGAACTTAGTGAATGCCCGCAAATACGGCAAGGTCAGTTTCGGTTTCTGGGTATTCCCGTCAGTGGTTCTTCTGATTGGACTCTATGTGATCATCAAGCCTATGGCTCCTGCCGGTATGGCGATGCTCATTCTGGGTTGGTGCTCATTACTCTATGGTGTAACGGAACTGGTTAATTCACTGAAGTTCCATGCCGACAGACGGAAGTTCAGACAGGCGCAGGAGGTTCCTGTAGCAGAAGAAATCATTGAGGAATCTGCAACAGCAGAGGTTATCAAGGCAGAAGAACCTTCTGATAATACGCAGCTTTCTGTTCCAACTTCATCGGATACGCTCTAGAACTGCTGGGCATCCGATAGAGTCGCAACTGACGCCCTTCGAACTCGAAGGGCACTGATTCACCAACCTTTGGAGGTATCACACCAAACTGGTTACAGGCTATCTCTGTGGCCAGTTGTCCTGCTGTAACTACGCTTTCGCAATAAGGAATTCGTCGTAACATCTGATGAAGATCGGTCTCCTCCACAATCTCAAGGTCTTTATCTGAAGCCGTCCCCGTGGTGCGACGGATACGGGTGGCTGTATCGAAGAGGGCTATCCCTTGCTCTTTCAGAAACGGGATCAACAAGTCGAGACGGAAACGTTTCTGGGCTGCATCTACAAAATAATCCTTGTCGCGGAAGAAAAGCAGTCCCGCGATCCTCCACATGTCATTGATATAATTCGGATAAAAGAATCTCACAGACCATCGTTTCTCCGATGGCGGAAAGGTGCCAAGCATCAACAGCCTGGCATTTTCCGGGAGAAACGGCGAAAAAGGATGAGACTCTATCTCCATCAACTTTTCACTTTCATTTCTTCCCTCACTTCCTCGGAGAAGCCAGAGATATAGGTACGCAGGATGTCGATACCCCGTTTGTTCTCACGTCCCCAGGGAATAATCAGGTCGGCAAACTTCTTCGTGGGTTCGATAAACTGCTCGTGCATGGGCTTCACATCATTCTCATAATGATCGAGCACCATATCAACGGTACGTCCACGTTCCACCACATCACGGCGGATATTTCGAATCAGACGTACATCGCTGTCAGTATCCACAAAGATCTTCAGATCCATCATGTCACGCAGTTTCTTATGGTGCAGCGTCATGATGCCCTCCAGGATGATAACAGGCTTCGGCTCAATATGAACCGTTTCTGGCAGACGATTAGAAAGCACATAGGAATAGGTGGGTTGTTCCACAGCCTCGCCATTCCTGAGTTTCTTGATCTGCTCAGTCAACAGTTTCCAGTCAAAGGCGTCAGGATGGTCGAAGTTAATCTGCTTCCGCTCCTCTGGCGTCAGGTCGGTGGTGTCGTTGTAATACGAGTCTAAAGGTATGATTGCTGCACAATGGGGAGGCAGCGCTTTGGCAATACGCTTCACGACGGTGGTCTTGCCAGAACCAGAACCGCCAGCGATTCCGATGATAATCATTCGTTATTGTTTTATTTTGAGATATACAACTGTAGGCAGATGATCACTAAAGCCGTTGAGCCACTCACCTCCACTATGGGTGCGTAAAGGCGTACCAGCATGAGGACCATCCTGATGGATCAGATAGTCGCGACGGAAGATCTCGCACGAGTCAAAACCCAACGTACCTGTCTCCGGATGGAGCAGCGAGGGAGAGAGGATGATCTGGTCGAACAGATTCCATGCACCTCTGAAACTCAGCGTACCATGACCTGATGCCAGCACATTCCACCAGGGATTATAGAGGTCGCCCTCTCCCACCTCACTGATTTCACGCTTGGCACCCAAGCATACTGACATCGAGGCATCCTGTGGATCATCGTTCATATCACCCATAATCAGGAGTTTCTGATCAGGATCCTCTTGTAACAGCGAGTCCTTCACGGCCTTTAACTGGCGCCCACCCTCTTCACGATAATAAGAGGTGGCACCTCGTGACGGCAGGTGATTCACGATAATCGTCACGTGTTCACAGGCCAGCATACCACTTACCACCAGGAAACCTCTAGTGGCTTTCAACGAGTCTTCTGGCTGCTTATATATATAAGGTACGAGTTTCACATCTCGAATTGAGAAGAGCGAAGGGTTATAGAGCAGACCACAATCGATGCCTCGCTGATCCGGTCCTTCCACATGTATATACTGGATATGACGCTGTTTAAGAGGTGGCTCGTTACAGAGATCTGCCAGACATTTGGCATTCTCCACCTCAGCCACGCCGATGGCTGCACAGCCTTCTGCCAGACGATCGGAAGCCATCTCTGAGAGCACACGGGCGAGGTTATGCAACTTATTGGTGTATTTCTCCGTGGTCCACTTAAACGTACCTTCAGGCATAAACTCATAATCATTCTTCCCCTCATCATGACAAGTGTCGAAGAGATTCTCAAGATTATAGAAGCCAATGGCATAATTACTGCCTTTCAAGGGTTTACGTGCCGTACTGACCAAAGAGATCAGTAGCAGACTAAGGATCAAAAAGGTTATTTTTCTCATATATCGTTGTTTTAGTCTGCAAATATAAGATAAAAATCCGAGCATGCAAAGAAAATCGGCAAAAAGTTTGTAGAATCCAAAAAAACTTTGTACCTTTGCGGCCAAATTTGGCCCGAGTACCGGCTGCACCTCAGCAGAAAGCAAGTTTTCTGCCTTTGGTTTGCACGGTTCTTGCAGCCCGCTTTTAGAGAAATATTTAGTTTTAATTAATTTTTTAAGTTCAAAATGAAAAAAGGTATTCATCCAGAAAACTATCGCCCCGTCGTGTTTAAAGACATGTCCAACGGCGATATGTTCCTTACGAAGTCTACTGCAAAGACAAATGACACCGTAGAGTTCGAAGGCGAAACTTACCCAGTGGTAAAAGTCGAAATCTCAAGCACCTCTCACCCGTTCTATACTGGTAAGAGCAAGCTCGTTGACACCGCAGGTCGTGTCGATAAGTTCATGAGCCGCTACGGTAAGGCTGCGAAGAAATAAGAGATACTCTTAAGGATTTAGAAAAGGTGCGTTCTTGGTAGTTGCATATGCCAAAGCGCACCTTTTCACATTTATCGAAGTAAAAAAAAGTAAAAACATGCTTTTTTTCACTTCTTTTTTGTATCTTTGTACCCAACTACACATTTATATAATACAAAGATTAAAATGAAAACCATTTATGAATTTGCTGTCAAGGACAGAAAAGGTAAGGACGTATCTCTGAAAGAGTACGCCAACGAGGTGTTGCTGATTGTCAATACGGCAACCAAGTGTGGATTCACCCCGCAGTACGACGAGCTGGAGGCACTCTACAAGAAGTACCATGCCGAGGGCTTCGAGATTCTAGACTTTCCCTGTAATCAGTTCGGACAGCAGGCTCCCGGCACCGACGAGAGCATTCACGAGTTCTGTAAGCTCAATTTCGGTACAGAGTTCCCACGCTTCAAGAAGATCAAGGTAAACGGTGACGATGCCGATCCCCTTTACAAGTTTCTTCAGGAGCAGAAAGGTTTTGCTGGATGGGATATGAGCCACAAGATTGCCCCTATCCTCGACGAGATGCTCTCCAAAGAGGATCCTGACTACAAACAGAAGCCCACCATCAAGTGGAACTTCACCAAATTCCTCATCAACAAGAAGGGACAGGTGGTAGCCCGTTTCGAGCCCACAGAGAAGATTGAGAACATAGCAAAGCAGATTGAGGAGTTGCTGAAATAGGAAGCGATTTCATCTTCATACTAACAAAAAAAATAAAAGGCCCGTTTCACAACGAGCCTTTTACTTACTTAAAAAACTAAATTAATCAACCATAAACCTTAACCATTAAAATCTTTTTCTGCTGCAAAGATAACACACATTTCTCAAATTGCTGTTTACTTTTAATTAATTTATGTTTAAAATGCGTGATTTCACGTTTTTTAGACACAAAATCACGATTTTTAAACAAAAATCGACCTAAACAGAAGAATTTTATCGTCAAAAACTTGCAGGTTCGGGAAATAAAACATATATTTGCACGGAATTTAAACATAATCAAGATGAACCTATACGTACTATTAAACCTTGCCATCGTGGTATTTGCCATCATTTTCGCCTTTTTCGGCAGGCTCATCTATATGCGTAGTAAGCGCCTCAGGGAGAAACTTCGCATGGGTTATGTGTTTACCAATATCACCCACGAATTGCTCACTCCCCTTACCGTGCTTTCTGCCTCTGTTGACAAAATGCGTGAAGAAGCGCCTCAGTTGTCGCACGACTATGACCTCATGCAGATCAACATCCAACGTATGGTAAGGATGCTCCAGCAGATTCTGGAGACCAGTAAGTCGCAGTCCGGGGAACTGAAACTGCTCTGTGCCCAGGGCGACGTGATGCGCTATATCCGAGAGACAGCCCAATACCTGGAGCCTCTCATTGCAAAGAAAAAGATGAAATACACTATCGAATGTCAGCCTGAGAGTATGATGGGTTGGATCGATACTGACAAACTCGACAAAATCATCTATAATCTCGTATCCAATGCAGCCAAATACTGTAGGGAGAACGGCGAGGTAAGCGTACGTGTGACCACCAACCACAACTATGACCGTATCCGCATCGTGGTAAGTGACACGGGATTTGGAATCCCTAAGGACAGGATGAAAAACCTCTACCGCCCTTTCCAAGATGGCGACTACCGACAGAACAAGAACATCGGCACAGGTCTGGGACTCGCCCTTACACACGACCTTGTATATCTGCATAGAGGCACTATCAAGTGCGAGAGCGAGATTAACAAAGGTACCACTTTCACCATCGAACTGCCCATCAACAAAGAGGCATACTCATCTGATCAGATCTACGAAGACAGCCAGATCACCTTTACCAGTTCAAAGAATCCACTCATTGAACAGAAAGAGCCGCAGCCGGAGATCAATGCCGTCCTCAACCTCAACGAACTGCCACAGGATCACGACACGGATCTGTTGATTGTGGAGGATAATCCTGAACTACTCATGTTGATGCACCAGCTCATGAGTACCTATTATAATATATATATAGCACAAAACGGCATCGAAGCCCTCGACATCATCCACAAAAAACAGATCGACCTCATTATCTCCGACGTGATGATGCCTGAGATGGACGGTTTCGAACTTACCAAGCAGTTGAAAGAAGATCCCGACTATGCCCACCTGCCCATTATACTGCTCACTGCTAAGCGCGAGTTGGATGATGAACAGAGAGCCTTGGTTCTGGGAGCCGACGACTACCTGACCAAACCCTTCAAACTGAAAGAACTCAAGATCCGGGTGGATAACATCATCCAGAACCGCAAACGCATCAGGGTAGAGAACAAGCAACCGGAAGAGTTGCAGGAGGAAGTGTTGTACGCGCCCACCCCTGATGAACTATTCATGCAACGAGCCCGTCAGCAGGTACTCAACCATCTGGAAGACGACGACTATGACCGCGATGCCCTGGCCTCCGACATGGGCGCCAGTGCCTCTACCTTATATAATAAGTTGCGTGCCATCGCCAATATCAATGTCACCACTTTCATTCGTAGCATCCGGATGGACGAGGCCAAACGCATCGCCACCGAGAACCCTGACATCCGCATCAGCGACCTCGCTTATCGCGTGGGGTTCCGTGATCCACGCTACTTCTCAACCACCTTCAAAAAGCATTTTGGCATGCAACCGACGGAGTTTCTTGACAGTCTGAAACAAAAAAGTTGAAAATAAATACGAATTGACGCGGTCAATTCATATTTATTGTGTATCTTTGCACGCGGATATTACCTATCTAAACATTTTAATTTATGGCTAAACAGAAAAAATTCATCCTCCAAGAGAGTGAGATCCCTACACAGTGGTACAACATTCAGGCTGACATGCCCAACAAACCCATGCCGCCTATCCATCCTGCTACCAAGCAGCCGTTAGGTGTTGATGACCTGGCACACATATTCCCACGTGAGTGCTGCGTACAGGAATTGGACACCGAACATCGTTGGATCGACATCCCTGAGGATGTGCTCGAAAAGTACAAGTATTACCGTTCTACACCGTTGGTACGTGCCTATGCCCTCGAAGAGGCCCTCGGCACCCCTGCCCACATCTATTTCAAGAACGAGAGTACGAACCCGCTGGGTTCACATAAGATCAACTCTGCCCTGCCCCAG
>Ga0310786_10007294_pt1 | contig 14461 bp, 10 predicted proteins | sample AusTroGonzalo_MG_FD_203881 | JGI IMG/M metagenome (GOLD analysis project Ga0310786, IMG submission 203881) | Bovine rumen microbial communities from tropical cattle in Woodstock, Queensland, Australia - Gonzalo_03 (v2) (version 2) | ecosystem: Host-associated > Mammals > Digestive system >... | reverse complement strand
GTGTGGCTGCGCATAAGATGACAGAAAGATTTTTCATAAGGCACATAGTTTAAGAGTTCCAATCAACATCTTCGTGAACGAAATCATCGATTCCGGAGTCATAGCTGTCGCAGACAAGCTCACCGGCCGCAAGCTCACTCCAGGTGGCCTGCGGGGCCTGGTAATACAATCTTTCTTTCATATTGAGGTTCGTTTCAGTGCTGGCAAGTATCTGCAAATATAATGATTATTACAGAATTAATATCAAACCCGCAGCCTCAACACTTTCTGGGAAGCTGTCTTCTAGGAAACAATGGCATTGACTAGTAAAACACAACAGGCTCATTCTCTGATACTTGCGTTCCGACCTCTGGGAAAATCTCCCAGAGGTCCTTTGCTATCTCGCTGACTATCAGCGCTATGGCAAAAACGGCACTAAAGGGGATGAAGAGCAAGATCGTAAGCTACTTGATGCCGGAGATAGAAAGGGGAGCGGCGTAGCCGCGCGGGGAAATCCTTTCCCCGTCCCTAGGGGGTGCAGGGGGATTGTAGTTGTTCCGCCTCGGGCATACGAAGCAAGCAGGCCAACCGGCCTGCTTGCTCGTGCCCGAGGCGGGACTCGAACCCGCACATCTTTAAGGGACAATGGATTTTGAGTCCATCGCGTCTACCATTCCGCCACTCGGGCTTGATTGGGGACTGCAAAGATATCCATAAATTTACGAATTAGCAAACAAGGGGGTCGCAGATTCTTCGGGCTTGTATTTTACGGTGTTTTGGCGTATATTCGCATATTATGATTTGCACAAGCATAAAGAACAAGACATATTCTGCCATAATGCAGATTCTGCCCTCCCTTGAGATGGCGGAGATCCGTCTCGACCTCTGCAACCTGTCGGACGACGATATCGAGGAGCTATTTGCCCAGACCGATGTTCCCCTCATCGCAACCTGCCGTGCATCGGCGCTTGGCGGAGATTGGGTCGAGGCGGAGCGGCGTCTGAGCCTCGCAGTGCAAGCGGGATCGCGCTATGCAGACCTGGAGATCGAGGCTCCGTCGGACGTCAGCCGGCGCTTCCAGAAGCTCTGCCACGAGTGGGGCACGTCCCTCATCCGCTCGTTCCACGATTTTGGCGGCACGCCGGACGAAAAGGGCCTCCAGATAGCGCTGGCGAGGTGCTTCCGCTACGGAGCCGACATCGCCAAGATCGTCACCACCTGCCATAGTCCGGAGGACGCGGCCCGCATCGAGGCACTTTACAGCCTGATACTTGAGGATGTTGATTCGATGGAGGGGCGCCTCATAGCCTTTGGCATGGGCAACGAGGGCAGGCAGACGCGTATCGAGTGCCTGCGCCGCGGCGCACCGTTTACCTATGCGGCCCGCAACGCAGAAGAGGCAACAGCCCCCGGCCAGCCCATGACGGAAGAGCTGCGGGAGCTGATTTATGGCGAGCGCGAACCCTGGGTCCGCACCGGCCTGCGGATGCCGGCGTCCAAGAGCTTCGCCCAGCGCGCCATCCTGGCCGCTGCACTGTCTGAGGGCGTCTCACACCTGTACGACTACACCCCGTGCGAAGACAGCGAGGCGGCCCTGCAGGTAGCCCGCTCGCTCGGAGCAGACGTGCAGACGGACGGCAGCACCCTCGTCATCAAGGGCATAGGCCCGGTTACGCAAGACCTTGGTCTGCAGCTGCTTAACGTAGGAGAATCGGGGCTGCTGGCTCGCTTGTGCATACCTGTACTGTCGGCCTTGAACGGCATTCCGTTCGCGCTCGAAGGGTACGGCACCCTTACCCGCCGTCCTATGAACGCCGCGGCCTCCATAATGGCTGCGTTCGGAGTGCTCATCGGCAACCTGGACGAGTCTGCCGGGCGCGAAATCCGCGTTCCGCTGGAGGTCAAGGGACGCCTCATCCCCGGCAACGCCGAGGTCAGCGGAGAAAGCGGCTCACAGCTCATCTCCGGCCTTTTGATGGCACTCCCGATGTGCGCCAAAGACAGCTCGCTGTACGTAACCGAGCCCCGCAGCATACCTTATATGTACATCACCCTGGACGTCCTGCGCCACTTTGGCGTCTCCACCCGCAGCGAGATGGAAGGCGATGCAGAGTTGCTGGAGAACGAAGACTGGAGCGGCTGCACCGGCATCAGCTTCAAGGTTCACGGAGGCCAGGCCTACAAGGCCGCAGACCTCGCCATAGAGAGCGACTGGAGCGCCGCCGCCAACTTCCTGGTGGCCGGAGCCATCTTCGGCAGCACCGAGGTTGAAGGGCTCGACATGAAGTCCATCCAGGCCGACCTGGCCGTGGTTGACGTGCTGCTGGAGGCCGGCGCGCTGGTCTCTCAGCTGGAAGACGGCACCGTATGCGTGCGCCGCTCGCCCCTTCAGGGTTTCAGCTTCGATCTCAACCACGCTCCGGACCTCTTCCCGATAACCGCAGTACTTGCCGCATTCAGCGCCGGAGAAAGCCGTATTGCAGGCCTTAACCGCCTGGCTGGCAAGGAGTCAGACAGGGCTGTGGCAATCATGGAAATGCTTCACCAGATGGGCGTGGAAGCCGAGGCAGATGGCGACATCCTGGTCATCCAGGGCGAAAGCCTCACCGGCCGCCTGCTGAACGGCAGGTTGCTGAAAGGCGGCGCTTACACCTCCAGGCACGACCACCGCATGGCCATGGCCCTGCGCGTCGCCGCCCTCGGCGCAGACTCGCCAATCGACATAGACGACGAGGCCTGCGTGGCCAAGAGCTTCCCTGAGTTCTTCGAAGTCTTCTGAAAAAGAGGATTTAAACCGACGCGACAAACTCCTGCCATCTGGCCTCCCACTGTGCCAGATGCGCAGCCTTTTCCTCATCGGACAGGAACGAGTATTCTATGCTGGCGCGGCAAAGGCCACGGAGTTCGTCCAGAGACAGATCCCAGCCCACGGCAACGGCCAGGTAGTCCCCTACCAGCACCGAGTAGGCCTGGTAGGCCGGGTCGTCGGAACAGATCACAACGGGAATACCGCTCTTGCGATAGTTGTTGGCCGGATGGGTCGAGAAGTCGGAGCAATAGCCCAGGGCGGCGTTACTCACAGGGCAGATCTCCATGCAGATTCCCTTGCGGCGGACCTCCTCATGCAGGTCGGGATAGCGGTACAGGTTGAAGCCATGTCCAAGGCGGTCTATGCCGCAGCGCAGGGCAATCTCTATCTCCTTGTTCTTGCCGTGCAGGCTCTCTCCTGCGTGCAGGGTAAGCCGCAGGCCCGGATGCGAGGCAACTAACTCCCGCACACGGTCTTCGTAGCGCGAGAGCGAATAGCTGCGGTCTTCGTCATTTACTATGTCGATGGCAACTACAAGGTCGTGGGTGCCGTCCTTTACATTCTCCCGCACGTACATGGCATTGTCCATCAGGCTGTCGAACAGGGGGTCCCACACATCGTTCTTGCCTCCGCAGGCCACGATGCGGAGAGTGAAGGCAGGGTCTGTCCTGCGCACCTCCTGCAGTGCCCTCAGATACGCCATACCGCGCGCAAGGGCGTCTTCCCGCGTACCGAAGAAAGGAGAACGCAGCTCCAGATACTCCACCCCGATGCTATGGTAATACAGCATCACCCGGGTGTAATAGTCCTGCACGAGCGAGGGGCTGGTGCAGATGGCGCCGCACTTGGTAAAGATCCCCTCGAACCAGTCCCAGACGTAGCTGCCTTCTGCCGCACCAAGAACGGTCCACTGGCGGCGGAAGTCTTCTACCGTAACACCATCAGCAAGGCATTCCGACATCGTCCGGCTGCCATAGGGTGCGCCGAGTCCGAAGTAGTGGATCTGCCACTCCGGGGTGATGACGAGCTCCGGATGGTCCTTAAGGAACTCCACCTGAAGGTCCATGGGCAGGATGGCGTCTGCGTGTGCGTGGAGGTCTGCCCCTTTGGGCATACGGCGCAGGAAATCGTAAAGCGGCGTGTCATAGACGTTAAGGTCGCGCAAAAAGTCGATGCTGGTGCCGAACTGCGCCTTGAAAGACGATTTGAGGCTCTCGTAATGCCCTTCTGCTGCTCCGTTATACATAGTTGGGGGATTTTTTGGTTATGGTAACGTCGTGGGGATGATTCTCTTTGAGCGATGCGGCAGAGATACGCACGAAGCGGGCAGAGTGCAGGGCCTCGATGTTGGCGGCGCCAACGTAGCCCATACCTGAGCGCAGGCCGCCGGCGAGCTGGAAGAGCACGTCGGCCACCGGACCCTTGCAAGGCACGCAGGCCACCACGCCCTCCGGCACAAGCTTGCCGCCTCCTTTCTGGAAATAACGGTCTGCCGAGCCGGCCTGCATGGCGTCTATGGAGCCCATTCCGCGGTAACCCTTCATGCGGTTGCCGTTGATTTCTATGATATCGCCCGGAGCCTCATCCGTGCCGGCGAACATCGATCCGCACATTACGGTGTCTGCACCGGCGGCAAGGGCCTTGACCACATCGCCCGAATAACGGAGGCCGCCGTCTGCGATTACCGGCACGCCGCCGGCCGCCTCTGCCACATCGGCGATTGCCGTAAGCTGGGGCACTCCCACGCCGGCAACGATTCGGGTGGTGCAGATGGAACCGGGGCCTATACCCACCTTCAACGCGTCCGCCCCTGCGGCTACGAGGTCACGCGCAGCGGCGGCGGTGGCAATATTTCCCACCACCACATCCAGCCCCGGGAAGGCCGCCTTGACCTTCTCCAGCGCCGTAAGGACGCCTTTGGAATGGCCGTGCGCAGAATCCAGCACCACTGCATCCGTGCCGGCATCGGCAAGTGCGGCCACGCGCTCCAGCAGGTCTGTAGTGATGCCTACGCCGGCGGCAACCTTGAGGCCGCGGGACTTGACGCCACGCACCTGGGCGGCCTGTTCTTCCGCAGGCATGTTCTTATGGATCACGCCAATTCCGCCGGCGAGGGCCATTGCCACGGCCATTCCGGATTCGGTAACGGTGTCCATTGCGGCAGACACGAAAGGGATGCTCAGGGTGATGTTTCTGGAGAAGCGGGCCTGCAGGCTGACGTCTTTGGGGAGGACCTCCGACCACGAGGGAACGAGAAGCACATCGTCGAAAGTGATGCCTTCTTTTTCTATACGGTCATTGAAACTGGGCATAACGCATTATCGGATGAATAATGCGCACAAAGTTAATAAAAAAATCCTTTATTTGATGCCCCAGTCGGAGCGCTTTACAGAACTTTCGACCTTTTCTTCTATGCGGTCGTCCAGGGCCGGGAAGAAGTCCATGCCCGTAAGGGCCTCGAGCTCGTTTATGCTCATGGAGCAGTCTTTGAGCATGTAACGTTCTTCGTCATTGTCCATTACAAAGGCTATGGCGCTGTACGAGCCGTCCTCCCTGCGCACCATCAAAGCCTTGAAGAACGAGTCTGGGATGGTAACGCGCCTCTCACCTATCGTGCCATATTTGTTGCTGCCAACGATGGGGCCGGTAACCACGAACACGCTGCCATAGCGCTTGGCCCAGCTGCGTACGCGCTTCTCCAGGTACTGCCAGTCTCCGGCGTTGAGAACCTCGTTCTGCGGGCAGATATTGGTAAAGTAGAACGTCTCCGCCATGGTGGTGCTGCTTGTGGCGGCGTCTGCCGCAGGCATCATGTGACCCTTGGTCCAGCCGGAGCCGGAATAGTCTTCCCGCATGGCCTGGGTGCAGCCGCGCAGGTCGGGGTCCATCTTGAACTCGATGCCGCCGCGCTCGTGCCTGCCGGAGGCTTCCTCCGCGGTAAGCTCATAGGCCACCCAGTCCGGGATGAGGGTCCTGGTGTTGTATGTCGATACAAAAGCGCGGTGCTCCACGACGCGGCCGCCGGTGGGCGCGGGGAGTTCGAGGGCGCCGTCTGCGGTCTGGACGACTTCTATCGGATCTTCCGCGGAGGTGGAAACGGACCCCTCCTGACCGTTTATGGCAAAATATGCTATTCCGCCCAATGCTAACAGGGCGCCCGCAACCGTTTTCCAAGACTTCTTCTTCATACTGCAAAAATACAGAATTATATTAACTTTGCACTATGAAATTATTCAAGCGCACGTTCCTGTGCATCGCGGCCATACTGCTCGGCATTGCATCTAATGCACAGAGCTGCCCCCAGCTGTACAATATGGGCTTCGACCTATGGAGCAAGCATAAAGGTGTATGGTATCCTTACGACAAATCCGCCACTGCGGAGCAGAAGTGTGTATGGGACAGCGGCAATGCCGGCCTGGCACTTGCGGGAATCAACAATGTAACCCCTGAATACAAGCACGTGGCGGTAAGCGGCTCCGGCAAGGCCGCCGCACGTCTGGAGAGCAAGAAACTGGCCTGGGCTTTCATCGCAGGCAGCCTGTTCAACGGTAAATTCGTCCGCCTGGTAGAGATGAAGGGAGCGGAAACCAACCTCGGAGCCCCGTTCTCCGGACGCCCCAAGAGCCTCTCCGGCTGGTACCATTACATCCCGGCCAAGATCAATCATACCGGAAAGAAGTACGAATCCCTGAGAGGCAAGACAGATGAAGGCCTCATAGAGCTGCTCCTGATGGACTGGACCAAGCCTCACAACCAGATCACCCATAAGACCGGCTTCATAGACCCCGACACGGACCCCCACGTCATCGGACGCGCCACCCTGGTCCTCAAGAAAGGCACTTCCGGGTATGTGCATTTTGACATACCTCTCAAATACAACAACGGCAAGACTCCGCGTTATGCCGTTGCCACCATCACCTCAAGCCGCTATGGCGGTTACGATACCGGGGGCGCCGGATCCGTCCTTTACGTAGATGAATTGAAATTCAACTATTAGTATGAAGGTCAAGCAAAGATTAACCATAGCGCTCATTGCCGCCCTGGTGCTTACAGCGGTGGGAATATTCCTGCTCTTCCAGGGTGCCGCCTTCAAGTACGGCATCATTCTGCTGGCGGCAGTGGCACTTGGATTCCTCATCTGGAAGGCCTTCATCAAGGACGGACAGAAGGAACTCGCCCGCAGCGAGGAGCAGGCAGACGCCCTGCAGCAGCAGGTAAACGACCTCAAGCGCAAGCTCGACGAGCTGTCGCACAGTCCCCTCAACGTAACCTCGCTCACGCCGGTGATGCATCTTGCCGTGCTGAACATTGACACATCGTTCACGCGCTCTTACGTGCGTGAAGATTCAGACCGCGGGCTCACCTTCAAGGGGGCTCTCCGTGCAGATATATGCGCCGAGTACGGCATACGCCTGGAAGACGTGCGCTTCCGCTACGACAAAGACACGGACACCCTCTGGCTCTCGGACTTCCACCCCGGACTGCTGTCCTACTCCAAGAAACAGCTCAACTGGGACATCGCGGTGGCCCTCCACAACCGCTCGCTGCTGGGCTTCAAGCTATCCCCCATAGACGACTCCGCTGCGGAAGAATTCACACAGGAGATGAAGGAGACCATACGCTCCGAGGTGGAGCAGGAGATAGACAGGCGCAGGATAGCCGAATTCGAATGGCTTGCGCCCATTGTGTCGCGCCAGGTTACGGATGTGCTCCGCACGGTTGCCGGAGGCCCCGGAACCAAAGTGTCTATCCTGGAAGAACATACTGAAGCCCCCGGCTTTCTGCCCCTTTCCGAGTTTTACCAATCAGAAAAGCAGTGAAGCACTTTTTTTAAATATTTTTAATTTTTACCCCCGTCATCCTTGCAAGGATGCGGGATTTTTTCTAACTTCGTGCGGTCATAATGGCCCCTATAGGAAATTTTAACCTATAAAAATATATGACTCAAACTCAGCAAGCCGTCTATGATGCCCGTTCTCTGGGCAAGGGCAAAATGCTCGTCCTCGGCCTCCAGCACATGTTTGCCATGTTCGGAGCCACGGTCCTGGTCCCTGTCATTACAGGGCTTTCGATGTCCGCCACCCTGCTTTTCGCCGGTCTTGGCACTCTGGTTTTCCATTTTTGCACTAAGTTGCGGGTCCCGGCTTTTCTGGGGTCGTCTTTCGCTTTCCTGGGCGGTTATGCCGCAGTCGTATCGACCGGTGCCCAGCAAGGCCTCAGCACCTCGGAATCATTGCCCTATGCCTGCCTCGGAGTTTTTGCGGCAGGCATTATTTATTTTATCCTTGCCGGTCTCTTTGCAGCATACGGAGCCAAGAAGGTGATGCGCTTCTTCCCGCCCATCGTAACGGGACCCATCATCATCGCCATCGGCCTTACGCTCAGCGGCAGCGCCATCGGCAACTGCAACCAGAACTGGTGGATAGCACTCGTGGCAATCGCCATCATCATCGCCACCAATGTCTGGGGCAAGGGCATGATACGCATCATCCCCATCCTGCTTGGCGTGCTCGGCTCGTATATCGTGGCCGCATGCTTCGGGCTCTGCGACTTCACTCCGCTCAAGGAAGCTCCCTGGCTTGGCGTTCCCTTCCACTGGGAGAACACGGCCTTCAGCATCCTGAAGAACCCCAACTGGGGCCTCGCGGTTAGCGCAATCATCGCCATTGTGCCCATCTCGCTTGCAACCATGATGGAGCATATCGGAGATATGTGCGCCATTTCCTCCACCACAGGCATCAACTACCTTGAGGACCCCGGCCTGCACCGCACCCTTATGGGAGACGGCCTCGCAACCATGCTCGCATCTCTGTTCGGCGCTCCCGCAAACACCACTTACGGAGAGAACACCGGCGTGCTCAACCTCACTAAGGTTTACGATCCCAGGGTCATCAGGATCGCGGCAGTGTTCGCAATCATCCTGAGCTTCTGCCCCAAGTTCAGCGCGCTCATCAGCTGCATGCCCGCCGCCACCATCGGAGGCGTCTCGCTCATGCTCTACGGTATGATTTCCGCCGTTGGCGTACGCAACGTGGTAGAGAACCAGGTAGATTTCAAGAAGAGCCGCAACGTCATCGTGGCAGCACTCATACTGGTGCTTGCAATTGGTATCAAGTACGGCGCAAACGACTCCATATCAATCGGTTTCACAAGCCTCAGCGGTCTTGCGGTGGCAGCCCTCGTGGGCGTGATCCTCAATGCCGTGCTGCCTGGCAAGGACTATGAGTTCGGTGCCAATCCTATGGGAGACAAGGCTGTTGACTTTGAAATGAACCCCTCGCTCAGAAAATAATCCCTATATATTAACCATAAACTACGTTTTATGCTTAGAAAAGCTATTCTAGCCGTTGCACTTGCAACACTCGCCCTGGCTCAAGGAGCCAAGGCCCAGACCAATCTTCAGGTGTTCTACGATTTTGCCGGCGACCGCCAGCACGTGACCACCACCCTGGAAGGTTTCTATGCCGACAACTGGGGCAACACCTTCTTCTTTGTCGATCACGACTACAACAGCAAGGCTGCAGACAACCACGTCTATGCCCCCAACGGCACTTATTGGGAGATCGCCCGCTGCCTGAACTTCTGGCAGGACAGCCAGCTGGCACCGTTCAGCGTGCATCTCGAGTACAACGGCGGCGTTTACAACGGCTTTACCGTGAACAATGCATACCTCTTCGGCGTAGATTACTTCCTTCACTCCGAAGACTTCCTCAATACCCTCAACTTGAAAGTCCTTGGCAAGTTTATAGATTATGCCGGCGCCACCAAGCTGGACGGCACCCCTCGCAGCAGCCTGGTTCCCATGCAGTTTACCGCAGTCTGGGGCATGCAGGACCTGTTCGGCGTCAAAGGTCTGCGCTTCAGCGGCTTTGCCGATTTCTGGTGGGAGAACCACACCGTTTACCGTTTTTCTTCCCAGGAGGAACAGGACAAATGGATCCGGAAACAAGAGCAGTCCGGCAAAAGCTGGCCTGAGATTGAAGCTACGATGAAGGATACGGTAAAGGATTCCGATATCGTGTTCATCTCCGAGCCTCAGCTCTGGTACAACGTCGGCCAGCACTTCAATGTCCCCAACCTCAATGTGGGCGGAGAGGTGGAACTTTCCTTTGACTTCGGCAGCACAATGGGCTTCCGCGCCCGTCCCTGCCTCGGTATCAAGTGGATCTTTTGACCAAAGGCCTCCTAAATTTTTCATAAAATGAAACCGGCTTTTGAAAAACTCTTCGGCTTTGACAGCGCGAAGCACTCGATTCGTACCGAAATCCTTGCAGGTCTGACCACCTTCCTTACGATGGCCTACATCCTGGCCGTCAATCCCAGCATCTTCGGAGCGCTTGAAGGCATGCCCGGCGGCAGCGTGTTCACCGCAACCGCACTCGCAGCACTTGTTGGCACCATGGTTATGGCCTTCTACGCCAAGAAGCCCTTCGCACTGGCTCCCGGCATGGGCCTCAACGCCTTCTTCGTATTCACCGTATGCCTCGGAATGGGCTACAGCTGGCAGTTCGCCCTCACGGCGGTCTTGCTGGAGGGCGTCCTCTTCGTCATACTCACCGTAACCAAGGTGCGCAGCTGGCTGCTGAACGCCATTCCCGGCACCCTCAAGAAGGCAATCGGCGCGGGCATAGGCCTGTTCATCGCCTTCATCGGCATGCAGAACGCAGGTATCATCATCCATAACGACGCTACGCTGGTAGGCCTCGGCAAGATTACGGAAGGCACCGCGCTGCTGGGCATCATCGGCCTCGTGATCACCGCAGGCCTCGTCATGGCCAAGATTCGCGGCGGAATGCTGTGGGGCATACTCATCACCACCATCATCGGCCTGTTCATCAAGGATCCCGCAACCGGCGAGGCCATCACTCAGCTCGCCCGCAACGAGGCCGGCCACATCAAGCTCCTCTCCCTGCCGGACAGCATCGCCCCCATCTTCTGCAAGTTCGAGTGGGCCCACGTGCTCAGCTGGGACATGCTGGTAGTGGTATTCACCTTCCTGTTCATCGACATGTTCGACACCATGGGCACCATCATCGGCGTGCACCAGGGAGCCGGCCTCATCAAGAAGGGCGGAGACGAGATCGAGGGCGTAGAGAAGATGTTCCTGGCCGATTCCATCGCCACCATCGCCGGCGCATGCTTCGGCACCTCAACCACTACTACCTACGTAGAGAGCGCATCCGGCGTGGGCGAGGGCGGCCGCACAGGCCTCACAGCCTTCTCTACCGCCATTTTCTTTGCGCTGGCCCTGTTCTTCAGCCCCATCTTCCTGGCTATCCCCGGCGCGGCAACCGCTCCCGCTCTCATCATCGTGGGCGTAATGATGATGCCGTCCGTCAAGACCATCCACTGGGAAGACTACAGCAAGGCCATACCTGCATTCGTCACCATCATCATGATGCCTCTGGCCTACAGCATCTCCGACGGCATCCTGCTCGGCGTTATCTCCTACGTTATCTGCCACGCTATCAGCGGACAGTTCAAGAAGATTTCCGTTACGATGTGGGTGCTTGCGGTGCTGTTTATCTGCAAGTATATCTTTATCTAGAATAGAAGTGCTATCCGGTATGCGCCAAATGCCACTACCCAGGCTATGGCGCACTGGAACAGCACGACGAACACAGCCCATTTGCCGCCAAGCTCGCGTTTGACGGAGGCTATTGCCGCAACGCACGGGGAGTAAAGCAGGCTGAATACCAGCATGGCCACTGCGCTTGCGACGGTCAGCGTGCCCATTACTCCAAGCACCTCCATGGTCGCAACAACGCTCTCTTTGGCCAGGAAGCCGGAGATGAGCGCAGTGACGATACGCCAGTCGCCCATTCCGAGGGGCGCGAACAGCGGCGCCAACACTCCGGCCACCCAGGCGAGCATACTGCCCTCGCCGTTCTCCACCATGTTGAACCTCCAGTCGAAGGTCTGCAGGAACCATATTACGATGGTGGCGATGAAGATAACGGTGAACGCCCTCTGCAGGAAGTCCTTGGTCTTGTCCCACAGCAGGTGGGCGACGTTGCGCGCCTGCGGCAGGCGGTAGTTGGGCAGCTCCATCACGAACGGAGCGGCCTGCGCCCGGCCATGGCGCCACTTGTTCACCAGCGCCACCAAGAGGCCCATGCAGATTCCCAGCAGATACAGGCATACGAGCACAAGGCCGCCGTGCCCCGGGAAGAACGCGCTCGTGAAGAAGGCGTAGATGGGCAGCTTTGCCGAGCAGCTCATGAACGGGATTAGCAGGACCGTCTTCTTGCGGTCGCTTGCGGACGGCAGCGTGCGCGTGGCCATCACCCCGGGAACGGAGCATCCGAGGCCGATAAGGAGCGGCACGATACTGCGTCCGGACAGTCCCACCTTGCGCAGGAAATGGTCCGTTACGAACGCCACCCTCGCCATGTATCCGCTGTCTTCCAGCATCGACAGGAAGAAGAACAGGATGATGATGATGGGCACGAAGCTGCATACCGAGCCCACGCCTCCGAACACCGCGTCCACTACCAGCGAACGCACGGCCGGCGTCACTCCCCATCGCACGAATGCACTGTCCACAAGCGTGCCCAGGCCCATAATGCCACGGCTGAGCAGGTCCTGAAGCGGCGCGCCCAGCACGTCGATGGTGAGCCAGATGACGAGGGCCATCACGACGATGAATATGGGGATGGCGGTCCACTTGCCGGTAAGCACCTTGTCGATGCGGCGGCTCCGCAGGTACTCCTTGCTCTCGTGCGGCTTCACTACAGTCTGCGCGCAAAGATTGTGGATGAAGGTATATCGCATATCGGCGATGGCGGCGGCACGGTCCAGCCCGCGCTCGTGCTCCATCGTCACTATTATACGCTCGATGGCGTCGCGCTCGCCCGGCTCCAGCTTGAGGGCATTCTCCACCCAGTCGTCGCCCTCTATGAGCTTGGTGGCGGCAAAGCGTGCGGGGATGCCGGCGGCAGCGGCATGATCCTCAATCAGATGGATGACGCTGTGCAGGCACCTGTGCACCGCTCCGCCGTGGTCCTCAGCCCCGCAGAAATCGTTGCGTGCCGGCGGCTCCTGGTATCGCGCCACGTGCATGGCATGCTCCACAAGCTCGTCCACGCCCTCGTTCCTGGCGGCGGAAATGCCCACCACCGGAATGCCGAGGATACGCTCCATCTCGTTGATGCGTATGCTGCCTCCGTTGCCGCGTATCTCGTCCATCATATTGAGGGCCAGCACCATAGGCACGCCGAGCTCCATCAACTGAAGGGTCAGATAAAGATTGCGCTCGATGTTGGATGCGTCCACTATGTTGATGAGGCCGCGGGTGTCCGGACGGAGGATGAACTCACGGGAAACGATCTCCTCTGCCGTGTAGGGCGAGAGGGAATAGATGCCGGGCAGATCGGTGATGGTCGTGCCGGGATGTCCCTTGATTACGCCCTCCTTGCGGTCCACCGTTACGCCGGGGAAATTGCCTACGTGCTGGTTGGAACCGGTGAGTACGTTGAACAGGGTGGTCTTGCCGCAGTTCTGCTGTCCCGCAAGGGCAAAAGTTAGCTTGGAGCCCTTCGGGAGGGGATGTGCATGGTCTTTAGAGTGGTACTTGCCGCCCTCGCCTATACCCGGGTGGGCGTTATGGTCGTGCAGATATACGTTGTACGGAATATCGCTCTTTGCCGATGCCTTGCCAGGCTCCGCATCATGAAGTGCCACTTCTATTCCGGCCGCATCGTCCTTGCGGAGCGTGAGGGCATATCCGTTGATCTGTATCTGAATTGGGTCGCCCATCGGCGCCCTGTCAACCACCTTGAGCACGGCGCCGGGAATGATACCCATATCCAGAAGGTGCATCCTTGAGGCACCTTCTCCGCCTACGCCCTTTACCTCAGCCCACTGGCCTGCGTTCAAATCGTTTATCGTCATACCTTTCTGCTTGCTGTCCGACGCATGCCCCTTCCAGGGCATACTTTGCAGCTTACAAACGCAAAGATACTCCGTTCTTCCGCCATCGGCAATACCTAATTATAAGGATTTGCCAGAATGGGGACCATTTGGCGCAGGTCCCTGGTTGGCTTGGCGCAGGTCCGTTTTTTCTGCCACCCCCTGCGCCACCACAAAGCTTACGTTCAACAATAGCGGCGCAGGTCCCCCAACTTTTTTCGGACCTGCGCCAAAAAAGTTATGTATATTTGCAAGGTATGAGTACGGTTGCCATAATCCTCTGGGTCTTGTTTTACCTGACGGTACCGGCCGGGGTAATCTGGCTATGCCGGAGGAGCAAGGCTGCGGCAAAGGCCGGGGCCATACTCATACTGTATTTCATCGGCCTGATTGCAGGGAATCTGCTCATATACCCCTTCCCGGATATCGCCAAGGCTCTTTTCCCGGTGCAGGATGCGCTGACCAGCGTCACCATCCCTCTGGCGCTGCCGCTCATTCTCTTCGCCTGCAACTTCCGCGGCTGGCCGGTGCGCAAAGCCCTTACCTCGCTGATTATCGGACTATTATCGGTTGTGGCAATCACCATTGCCGGCTTTTTCCTTTTCGGCAGGCACCTGGGCGCTGATGCCCCCGCCATCGCCGGCATGACGGTTGGCGTATATACCGGCGGCACCCCCAACCTCGCAGCCGTCAAGATGATGCTTGACGTTCCCGAAAGCACCTATCTCATAATGAATTCGCTTGACATGCTGGTCAGCTTTG
>Ga0310786_10007293_pt1 | contig 14463 bp, 16 predicted proteins | sample AusTroGonzalo_MG_FD_203881 | JGI IMG/M metagenome (GOLD analysis project Ga0310786, IMG submission 203881) | Bovine rumen microbial communities from tropical cattle in Woodstock, Queensland, Australia - Gonzalo_03 (v2) (version 2) | ecosystem: Host-associated > Mammals > Digestive system >... | reverse complement strand
AGGCTTTGATAAACTTCTCCATCGGCCGCATGGGGTGCTGTACCCCTTGGGTGGCACCGAGTCCGAGGGAGATAACGCAATGCAGCTTCTCATCTTCAGCCACCTGATAGCAGTCGGGCTGCTTCTTGAACGACAACCCCACCCAGCAACTGTTGAGCCCCAGCGTCTGCGCCAGCAGCACGAGGCGTTCACCGTAGTAGCCTATGGCTTCGTCGGCCCCTTTGGGACCCACCATGGCGAGGTAGTTGCTCACCCCGCTGAACTTGCCGTAGGTGGCCATCTTGCTGCTGAAAGCCCGCGGTTCGTCGGTGACCAGCTGGATATGCAGATGGCCTTCCTGATTACAGCGTGCAATCTCTTCGTTGAGTTGTTTGATAACATCTGCCGCAATGGGCTTCTCCTGATATCGCCGCACCGAATGCCGTGCGACGATGGCTTCCTGTAGGGTCATATCATTTATCTTTTGTGGGTTCCATGTGGTGGGTGACGAGGGGCTGTGCGCCGAAGCGGTCGGGCTTATGACAGGACTTCTATCTTGACGGTGCGGAGGTCGGCGACACGGTCGTAGAGGCGGACACTCAGGCTTTGGCGGACGCTTACCTCGAGGGAACAGTCCATGCCGTAGTTCTGGCTCTCGGGCTTAAGGTCGAAGTCCTTGAGGATGCGCATCACGTCGTTCATGGCCTCGTAGGCGAAGAGGAATCGGTAGCGGGCGTCGATGGTCTTCTCGATAATCTGTGCGTGCTCTATGGCGTCTTTCGCGGCGGTCTTGTAGGCGTTGGCCAGGCCGCTGGCGCCGAGGAGGATGCCGCCGAAGTAGCGCACCACCACGATGAGGGTGTCGGTGAGGTCGGCCGAGAGCAGCTGCCCGTGGATGGGACGGCCGCCGGTACCGCTGGGCTCGCCGTCGTCGTTGGCGCGGAAGGCGTCCTTGCGGGGCCCGAGGATATAGGCGTAGCAGTGATGGCGGGCATCGAAGTAGTCCTTGCGCAGCTGCTCCAGGTGCGCCTTCACCTCGTCGAGGGTACGCACTGGGTAGGCGAAAGCCAGAAACTTGCTGCCTTTCTCCTTGTAGAGGCCCTCCGACGGGGAGGCTATGGTCTTATATGTATCGTCGAACATGGACTTTTCAATAGTAGATTATTTTACAACGTGTACTGAGTTTCCCCATTTCATATCGGCGGGTCCAGTTGCCTTGGCGGTCATAGCGGTAGGAATAGTAGGTCTTCTTGCGGTCGAAAATGTCGAGTTTGTCGGCGCAGCATTCGCCCAATATATCGCCCTGCTCGTTCAACACAGAGCAGGTGACTTCATGCTCAAATACACTGCGATGTATCTCATAGTAGAGGTTCTGTGTGTCGTCGTAGACATTCGACCACCAGTCATTCAAGCATCTGTCGCGATACCAAAGCACTGTCACCATTCTGCCAAGGGTGTCATATTCTCTAATTAAGAACACCCCTCCGTCATCGCGATAGATGACTAACAGCAACCCTTCGGGTGAGAGTAAACACATGTCGCTGTCGATGGCAACCTCTGGAGAGGCAGGAGTGTATGTATAGGTCTGCAGACGGTGGTCAGGCAGGTAGAGGTAGCGCGTCTCTTTCTTGAGGGTATCGTCTTTATAATTGCGTTCCGTGACGAGATGTCCGTCACGGTATATGTACTCGTCGCGCCAAGTGTGTACCCGCGAGGTGTCGCTCGTACGGTTCCATCCCTTGACTTCGGCCAGTGTGCCGTCGGGGTTGAAGAGGTACTCGTAACGATGTAGGCCGTCGACATCCTCCTGTACCATCTGCTTCACACGGCCTTTGGGCTGCCTGCCGTAGTAGACGTCCAGCATACTGCGCACCAATGCATCGGGGTGTGGGGTGAAGATGGGCTTGCGTTGCAGTATCTTCTCTATCAGGCGCATTTCCACTTCCTCAGGCTCGCCCTCCTCGCGTTTGTATATCTGCGTGCCGACCACAGAGTCTACCGTCAGAGGCAGGTTAAGGAAGGCAGTTGCCATCTCAAAGGTTGTCGTGCTATCTTCGAAGTCGCAGTGATAATGGTCGACATATTCCCACATCTTTTGTTCTTCCTTCTCCCAGACCTCTGTTTTTTTATTCCATTCCACTTCCTTGCGGTGGGCTTCGCGCAGCATGCGTTTGTATTTTACCTTCTCGCCACGCAGGTGCTTGACATAGCAGTCGAGAATGACGCCTGACATGTCGTCGGGGTGATGGATGCCGTTGTCAGTGAAATAGGTCTGCAATCGTGAGCCACGCCAAAGACCCCAGTTGTTGCGCATCCACATGCCTAGCGAGAAGTGTACGCTCCTGCCGCTCTGGATGTAGGCCTTGTCCTCGGGACTGAGCATGGAGTCGAGCTGTCGTATGCAGTCGGGAAGGTCTGTGGGAATATAAATCTGTGGCACGGTATCGACGACAGTCGTGGTGTCGGCCTGCTGTCCGAAAGAGACCATCGGGAGCAGGAGCAGGAACACAAAAAGTATCTTGGTTTTCATGGCTCAATGATAATCAGGCGGTGGGGTGCGATGGGCGGTATCTCGGGGGCGGGGAGGCCGCTGCCGAGGGTCTGGGGGCTGCGGAGGATGCGCACCTCGTCATAGAGGCCGCTGGCGATGAAGGCATCCAATATCTTTCGTCCGCCTTCGACAATAACACTCTGCAGTTTAGCTTCGTAGAGTTCGTGCAGCACCTCAGGGATGGTCTGGTTCTGTAGAACGAGCCATTTCTTTTTATCGCAATCAGAACGAAAAGAACTATCAGATTTCTCTTTTTGTTCTTTTAGTTCTGATTGAGTTAGAAAAGCCAAACGGTTGCGCCTGTCGAGCACCACGGGCTGCGGTGCGGGGCCGAGGTAATGTCTGGGTGTCAAGCTCGGTTTGTCCAGAAGATAGGTCTCCGAGCCTACCAGTATGGCGGCTTCCTCGGTGCGCCAGCGGTGGTTCAAGCGGTTCTGTCTTTGAGAACTTAACCAATATCTTTTATTGCAATCAGAACTATCAGAAAATTCATTTTGTTCTTTTAGTTCTGATTGAGATTTAGGGGCCATGAAGCCGTCGGCGCTCTCGGCCCATTTCAGTATCACGTAAGGACGTTTCTGCTCCATGAAGGTGAAGAAGCGGCGGTTGAGCTCGCGCCCTTCGGCCTCCAGCACGTGCTGTACCACCTCGATGCCGGCGGCCTCGAGCTTGCGGAAGCCGTTGCCCGCCACCAAAGGGTTGGGGTCGTCGTTGCAGCATACCACGCGGCGGATGCCCTTCTCTATGATGAGGTCGGCGCAGGGCGGCGTCTTGCCGTAATGAGAACACGGTTCCAGATTAACATATAGTGTGGCGCCACAGTAATCTCCCCCTCTTAGCAGCGCGTTGCGCTCGGCGTGGTTGTGGCCGTACTCTTGGTGGTAGCCTTCGCTGATGATGTGGCCGTCTTTGACGACAACGCAGCCCACCAATGGATTGGGTCTCACGCGTCCCAGCCCGTTGGCGGCCAGCTGCAGGCAACGCTGCATATATATTATGTCTATCTCTTCCTGTGTCACTTTTTCTCTATCTGCAAAACGTCCTTGGCGTTGAGGGAGGTAACGACAGGTTTGCCTGTCTTAGCTTCTAGTTCGGTGCGGGCGTTACGGGCAATCTCGCCGCCCTGCCGAGCCACTTCGGCATGTTCGCCAAAGGTCTCGGGATTGCGGGCCTCCGAGATATCCTTGGTGGAGAGTTCGGCCAACATGTTGAGCACCAACTCGCGGTTGGTCATGTTGTCGCGAAGGTTCTCCTTCTTCAGTCCCTTGAACTGCTTGTATTCCTTGGCGGTCATGCCCGACCAGGTGCTGTAGATGATATCGGTCAATGTGGCGAACTGCACGCCCTCCTTCAGGCCGTGTTTCTTCCACTCGTCGGTGAGGTCTTTGCGTATCTCTATCGATTTCAGCCGCTGGTTAATCCAGTTGTCGGAATAGCCAAGACGCTTGTAGTCTGTTAACGCCTGCTCGATACTAAGCTCTGGGTCTTGTATTTGGTCCAAACGGTCGGCAGCCACCTGTGCCATCCACTGCTTGAATGGTTCGGCCTTGGGCGAAGGGATAGACTGGATAAGGCGGAAAAGATGCTCGGTATCAGCGACATCCGTTAGTCGCATTTTCCCGTCAGGGGCGGTCATCTTCAAACCGTGACAGTTTGTCACGGTTTCATTTCCTTCAGCCTTGAGGCGTTGTTTAAGTTTACGCCAATAGGCTGTAGGGTCTATACTGTCTGTCAGCACCGCCACAGTGTCGACGATAGAAAAATACCATTTCTCTTGCTCGTCGTCCCATACGGTGCGTACTTTCTTCTCCTCAAACAGTTGTATGGCTTGCTTCTTGGTCATGCCGAATGTGTTGTTTCCGACTGCAAAGATACGAAATTCCAGCCACCTGGCAAAATAAATTTGTCCACATCGCAGAAAGTTTGTACTTTTGCAACAAAATAGAATTCCACTATGTCCTACCGAATAAGAACCAGGACAATTAGCAAAATCGTGGCTGTCGCTGTATTAACCTTCTGTTTCACCATTACAGCGCAAGCCAACGAAGCACTGCCTGTTGTGCAGTCGGAAGTGCCGTATGTTGTCCAGGATGTGTCGCATATCTCCGATAGTATCATTACCATACGTGGTGTGATAGTGGAAGATTCTACGGGAGAACCATCTCCGTTTGTGGGCGTAAGAGTACTTAAAGACAGGAAAGTTCTTAAAGGCATGAAAACCGTTGCAACAGGCGAGACAAACTTCGACGGCGAGTTTATAATTAAGGTACCGCAGGATACATATATAATTGAAATTGCTTGTTTTGGTTACTTGCGGGATACTATTGCCGAAACACGATACAATGCCGACACTATGCTCGCTCCCATTCGTCTTGTTGCTGCCCCGAATAATAATTGGGAGTCTATCGAAATTGACGTACATTGCGTACCTATTTGGGATGGCGAGTTTTTTGAAACCAACAAATTTAAGAAAGACGGCATCCAGGTAAAGGTACGGTAGCCTTCCGCGGAGAGTGCAATGCCCCCCGATAATGCGGGGGACATTGTAAGTGCGGCAAAATGGTCGCGCATTGATGCGAGGTGATGAAACGGTGCTGTAAATGCGTTTTGCAGTGACGCGAAGTCATTTTTCAGTGCTGCGACACGGTTTTGCAATGATGCACGGCGACATTGCATGAGAACAACGAAAGCACGCTCCATTACGGGGCGTGCTTTTTGTATGTGTTGCCGATAGATGATTAGAACTCGGCGGTCTTCGGGGTCCTCGGGAAGGGGATGACGTCGCGGATGTTGGCCATACCGGTGACGAAGAGCATCAGGCGCTCGAAGCCGAGGCCGAAGCCGGCGTGCGGGCAGCTACCGTAGCGGCGCGTGTCGAGGTACCACCACATGTCTTTCATCGGGATGTTCAGCTCGTTGATGCGGGTCATCAGCTTGTCGTAGCTCTCCTCACGCACAGAGCCGCCGATAATCTCGCCAATCTGCGGGAAAAGCACGTCGGTGCCCTGCACGGTCTTGCCGTCGTCGTTCTGTTTCATGTAGAAGGCCTTGATTTCCTTCGGGTAGTCAATCATGATGACGGGCTTCTTGAAGTGCTGCTCCACGAGGTAACGCTCGTGCTCGGAGGCCAGGTCGACACCCCAGCTGACGGGGAACTCAAACTTGTGGCCCTTGGCGACAGCCTCTTCCAGTATCTTGATACCCTCGGTGTAGGGCAGGCGCACGAAGTCGGTGTCGATGACGCCACGCAGGCGCTCGATGAGGCCCGGGTCAATCATCTTGTTGAGGAACTCGAGGTCGTCCATGCAGTGGTCGAGGGCCCATTTCACGCAGTATTTGATGAACTCCTCTTCAAGGGCGGTGAGCTCGTCGAGCTGGTAGAACGCCATCTCGGGCTCGATCATCCAGAACTCGGCCAGGTGGCGCGGCGTGTTGCTGTTCTCGGCACGGAAGGTAGGGCCGAAGGTGTATATCTTGCCCAGCGAGGTGGCGCCGAGCTCGCCCTCCAGCTGTCCGCTAACGGTGAGGGCGGTGAACTTGCCGAAGAAGTCCTGCTCCCAGTCGATGGTGCCGTCCTCCTTGCGGGGCGGGTTCTCGGGGTCGAGGGTGGAGACATGGAACATCTCGCCGGCACCCTCGCAGTCGCTGGCGGTGATAAGGGGCGTGTGGAAGTAGAAGAATCCGCGCTCGTGGAAGAAGGTGTGGATGGCCATGGCCATGTTGTGGCGCAGACGCATCACGGCGCCGAAGGTGTTGGTGCGCAGGCGCAGATGGCCTATCTCGCGCAGGAACTCCATGCTGTGGCCCTTCTTCTGGAGGGGGTAGGTGTTGGGGTCGGCCTCGCCGTAGACGACGATGCGCTCGGCCTGCACCTCGACGGCCTGGCCCGAGCCCTGGCTCTCCACCAGCTTGCCTTCCACGCCGATGCAGGCACCGGTGGTGATGCGCTTCAGCTCTTCTTCGAACTTGGCGGGGTCGGCGACGACTTGGATATTATGGATAATCGAGCCGTCGTTGACCGCCAGGAAAGCCACGTTTTTGTTGCCGCGCTTGGTGCGCACCCAGCCTTTGACACAGATGTTAGTCCCTATAAGTCCACTGACATCCTCTTTCAACAGATATTTAATCTCGTAACGTTTCATATATTGTATTTTGTTATTTCAAAACCAGTTGTCGTATATCCATTAACGACACCCTGCTGTTTTTATTGCATGAAACTAAAAAACTATTGGAGGCCGCTGTCTTTCAGCGGCCTCCAATATAGATGCCATGGATTGGTGTCATCCTTATTTGACGATAATCTTGCAGGCTCCCTTGCCTTCGTGGCTGCGGGTGCCAACGATGTGCATACCGCTGTTGAGGTCGCTGGCGCGGAGTTGCACCTTGCGCTGGCCGGCTTGTACGGGAACAGTCTTCACCACCTGTCCCAGCGTATTAATCACCTGCACCTCAGAGGCGTTCGTGCCTTCGCCCAGCTCCACGGTGATGGTCTGGCTGCGGTCGGCCACCGACGGGAAGACATTGATGGGAATCTCGGCCACCTGCTGGATGCTGCTTGACTGATGGTCAAGACGGTAAAAATACATCTTATGACTGTTGGCTTGTCGGGCTTCAACTATGAGATAATATACACCTCCCAGTTTGATGACGGCAAGATCATCGTCGAAACTTAAGGCATCAGCCGGCAGCGAGATGGAGTTCACCACGGTTCCATCTTCGTTTTTCACCTCTAACGCCTCAATCTTTGTTCTTGTGTATCTGTATGTTACGTCAACGCTATCATAGTAGCCGTCTATCCACTCATTCTGTACATCATCCCAATAGCCATCTATCCACATATTTACGCGTTCTGTGTATTCATACGTGTATGCTCCGTTGTACCGAGGAACCACATATTCAAACTTGCTGTCGTTGTTGAATAGTGTTTGTGTAAATACAGAAGACGGCATATCTTCAGCGATAGCACTGTTGTTGTCAAAATCCACATAAATCGAGTAGGAAATATTTTGTTGTTGCTCGGTTGTATCACCCCATGTATATTGTAATACTCCATTATGATACCTTTCTTCTGTGTAATAGTCCGTGTATGTTCCAAGGTCAAGTGTGAGAGTTTTTGCCAATTGCAGACTGCTGTTGTAAATCAAGAAAGTATTATCATCTTCATCTCCAAATATCAGCATGGTGCTATGATCTGAGGTGAAATCTTTGTGGATGTATCCCCCCAGATAGTTCTCCATTGACGTGACAAGCGTTTGTGCGTTGAGAGTCATTCCAAGGCTGGCCATAGCCGCCAAAATCAATACGTTTTTCTTCATATTTTTTGTTCGCAGATTTCCCGCTGCAAGCCCGGGTTCTAATTATTAAGGCGGGTTCTATTTATTCACTTTTTGGTCATCCAAACAGACAGAACCCTTTAGTCTGCCGGACAACCGTTGTTTAACAATCAGTTTACGGGTGCAAAGATACGACTTTTTTTTTCATTTGACAATAAGTTATTTACCATATTTTTGACAGTGGGGGTAGTCATTTGATATTCTGTCTATTAAATCGCAATTAAATTGGGTTGGTATTTCTTAATCTGCACTAGTCTGCACATGTTGTAGACAAGGTTTGTCAGTGCAATGTTGGCTTTGGCCCTCACCATTCCCACTCCCCGGAACACCAAACCTCCCATTGTCTGCTCCATGAATCCGAAGACATGCTCCACGCGGCTCCGCACCTTCGACTTCTGGCGGTTGCGCTCCTTCTGCTCCTCCGTCAACGGATGGCCTCTCGTGCCTTTCTCGCAGATTATCGGAGTCATGTGTTGCTCTCACCACATCCTCCATCCCGGCATATCCCGCGTCGAGTCACGCCTGTTCCCCATAGGCTTCCTTGGGCGGCTCTGTCAGTACGCGCGCCGTCTCCTTTCCCTTCCTTTATCTTCTTGTTCCCCTCGCGGGTGTTGCGCTGACGTGGGGCAATGACAAAACTCGCGTCGACAATCTTCCCCTCGTTCACTATCTTCTTTGTCAAACAGCCCAACATTTTGATTCCTACGGTATTTCATATACCGTCTTATTTTTCTGTCAATACTGCAAAAATACGAAAAATAATCGATATAACCGAATGAAATTTAGCTGTTTAATTTATAGAACTCCCCTATAAATTGTCTTTGGGTTACCTCTGGGGGCTCTGCTGACTTTCATATACCGCACAGTAAGTCTGCCCCAAAAATTATTTTGCCATGTGGCGAATAAGTTGTACATTTGCCGCAGGATAGGTGGAGAAGGGGGATTGCGTTATCCCTACAGGGACAGGAGAATAAACTACGGACTATATCCATTAATATATGAAAACGACCATTCCTTTTACACATGACGAGCAGTTTCTGAGGCGGTTCCGCACCAAGGACCGTGTGGGTCACCTTACCACTGACGAGGTGGAGCAGTTGCGCCAGGCTGCCGACAAGGGCGACGCCTATGCCCGGTATGGCTATGGGCGCTGGCTCTATTACCTCAATCCCTACCCGGGGGCATTGCTCGATGCCGAGAAACTCTTCTATGCAGCCCAACAGGAGATTCCTGACAGTTTGGCAGCTTATGCACAGATGTTGCGCTATGGCGAGACAGAGCTTTACCATCCGCCCGTTATGGACATTGAGGAGAACTGGAGGCTGCTCGACGAGGCCGTGGCGCGCGGCAGTGTGCTGGCAGCCACACAGCAGGCCCGGCACCGTATCTTTGGCAATTTCTGCGAGGCCGAGCCTGAGCGGGTGAAGGAGGAGATAGAGCAGCGGCTCGAAGAACAGCCTGACAGCGACCCCATGTGGTACACCCTGTTGGCTTTCGTCAACGAGCGGCTGAACCTGCAGGACGAAGCCATCAGGCAGTACGAGAAAGCCATCACCCTCGGCGAGACGGAGGCTTACGGCTATCTGGCACTCATCTACAAGGATCGGGGCAACGAGGCCCTCTACGAAGAATACATGGAGGAGGGCTGCGAGCACGACTCGACATTCTGCTGCTTCTATCAGGCCGACACAGACGATGACCTCTACGACGAGCTCGACGAGGAGGAGCAGCAACAGCTGCATCAGGCCGTCGCCGACCGCCTGGCCAAGGGCCTTGCCTGGGGTGACGGCACCTGTGCCTACTTCCTATGGCTCCATTATCACTATGGCGGTCTGGGATTTGAACAGGACGAGATGAAAGCCAGGGCCTACCTGAGGCGGGGTGTGGAACTTGTCGACGGCGTCTGCATCTCGCAGATGCTGGAGTATATGGAGGACGAGACCGAGCGGGATGAGCTGCGTCTCCGCGCCGCCCGCTATTCGCCCAACGACAAGGACGCCCTACAGGAACTCCGGCAGGCCAGCGACCCCGCTTTCCTCATGCTGCACAAGGAGGAACTGGAGAAATACTGGCAGCCGAAATTCCTCAAGGAAAACATAGAGCGGCAGCCCGACGCTCAAGCCCCCAAGACGCCCATCGACCCGATGGTCATCATCATCTGGCCGGGAGGCCATCTGGAACTCGACAGGGCGGATGTCTATGAGATGAAGTCGCGCCGCGAGATGGCACAGGAAATCATCGGTGCCGAGGGACTCGACGCGGTGTACTATTCGCCCCTGCTGCAGAAGGTGGCCAAGGCGGCAGAGCTGGAAATGGACCTGGCGATGTTCGTCGACCGCGATGCCTACGCCAAGAACCTGGCCGACAACGCCATCGGCACCATGCTCTATGGGCAGGGGATGGAAATCCGCGGCCCCATCATCATCACCCAGTCCGACCCCGTCCACGACTGCCACAGTTTCAAGACCCTCGAGGATATCGTGCGCACCTACGTGGAAATCAACAACCACTGCGGGGGACTCCTCATCATCAATGACGAGGACGACGGGAGATATGACGCTTACGCTTAGAAAATTAAGATATGAAAGAAGAAAAGATTGCTGACAGGATTGTTGCCTTGGTGGATGAAATGCGTGCAAACTCCAGGGAGCATGGCATGTGGAAGAATGTCGCGATAGCGAAAGAGTGCATCCGGTTGCTCCGCGAGCTGGATGACCCCGAGGAGGACTCCCAGGGCAAGGCCATGGCTTGCAATGCCATCTGCGAACAGCTGTCCGAATATGACGTGCCACGTTTCGTGCTGGGTATTCTGGAATACGAGCGGGAACTCCTGCATGAGGCCGAGAAGGAGGGCTGCGGTGACCCCGAGGCTCTTGAGTCGGTCGACTACGACATTCGCCGCCTCACCGACTATATAGACACCCAGCATGTCAGCGCCTCGGAATTCAAGGAGCGGTATGACCGCATGCTCAATTTCGACCCTGTCGAGCGCACCCCCGAGTGGGAAGAGCTCTACTGCGAGGTAGAAGAGGAATGCGACCGCCGGCTGGGCGATGTCCCGCGCGGCATGGGCTTCTGCTTTGCCTACTGGAGTGCCCGCCGTGAAGTCCTCGAAGCGCACGGCATCCAGTGGAAATCTCCCCACATCATGAACCCCCATGTGATGTTCGATTAACGATAACCAAAACGATAACGATAACCAAAACGATAACGAAAACGGAATTATGTCAATAGCATGTCACATCAACGTTTATAACAGTCATGTGGACCGTGGCGCCACGGTAACCACCACGCCCCTTGAGCACTACGAGGTCGACGAGAGCGGGATTGTCGTGGGCAAGCCGCTGCCCAAATTGTGGTCGAAAAACACAGTGACGGCCTACGACGGCAATCAGCTCGACTTGGAGATATATGGCAAGACCTATACCATCAAGATTGGCGAGGAGGTGGAGGTTGCCAGCAGTTCCTCTGACGTGGGCATGGGTGTCAGCAGTTGCAAAGCCTATTGCGTCAAACTCATAGGGACAGAGATTGTCTACAGAGGAGGCTGGCAGTGGGGCGACACCATCCGGCAGGAGCTGGCAGGACCCATCGGCGACGGGGAGGTGTTCTATCCCAACGGCGACCACTTCAAGGGCGTGTTCCATCTGAGCTATGCCAGCATCAACGGTCCGGCCTACGCCGCCAAGGGACGCTACACCTTTGCCGACGGCAGCTACATAGAGCACGCATGGATCAACACCTCGAAGGACAAGAAACCCGAGTGGTGGGGCCTGGCCGGCGTCTTCCGCATCAAATATCCCCCGCGCTCAGAACAGTACCCGTCTTTAAACACACCCGATAGTATCGCCATGTTCCTGCATGGCGGCCGGCGCTATGGCTTTGAACTGTTCCTGGGGAAGTCTTACTCTGGTGAGGATAGTCCGTGGGTGAGAGAATGGTACGCAGGTGACGAAATCGTCCAATATAAGGGACCCGACGACCTCTTCCGGTATGAGGTACTGGACTGGCATCTCGACGAGACGAGCCGTGAGGACTGCACCACGCTCTGCATCACCCTCCGTGCCATCGATGGCAAGATATACAGGGTGGAACAGAGGGGCGGCGACTATGAACTCAACAAGTATGACAACCGCATCTACAAGCCCTCCACCCGCGTCACGCTCTGGCTGCCCAATGGCGACTCCATCGACCACTATGGCGACGATGTGAAGGACTTCCAACCCTACGACGGCTACGTGGAGGTTCACCAGGCAGAGACGGCCCAGTGGCGTCGCGAGCATTGGGAGAAGGGTAAACTGCTGGAGGCCGGTGAGTGGCGGCGCGACTTGCGTGCCTCGAAAAAGGTGACACTGCCCGACCCCACGGGCGCGGGCGCTGAGATGCAGGCCAATGTGTGGGCTGACGGACACATCAGCTACAACCACAACGAGTGGGTCTATGACGGCGAGGTGAAGAACGACCGTCCCGACGGACAGGGGGTGCTTGTGGGCGACGACTACCATGGCAAGCGCCGCTATGAGGGCAAATTCATTGATGGCCAATATGTCAGCGACGAAGAGCCGTTTACGGGTAAGGTCATGCTGCACGTCAAGAGCGGTAACAAGAGTTGGTCGGCCTACAGCTCAGGCAGCTGGAAGTACAATGAATACGACATCGAGGCCAAGCTCGGCAAGCTGGACATAGACGGATTCTGGAACTACGAGATTACGAAAATCACCCAGGAAGCCATCACCATATCCTTCTACGACGAGACATACATGCTCACGCCCGACCAGCCGCTGCACCTGTTCAAGTCAATCGACGGCGACGAGTACAGCGACGGCTGCGTGTATGACGGCGACGACTATTCGGTAGATCTGACCTGGATGAATACATAAATAATTGATTTTCATTATGGAAAAAGCAAGAAAAATCATCGCGTTGCGCTACACCGGTGAGGTGGACGCCGAAGGACTCCCTCACGGCAAAGGTGAGTTGCGTTATGTTGTGGAGCACCGTCCCGACGACACCTTTCCGGGGCAGGGCGACTTGTGCTACGAGGGTGAGTTTGTCCATGGTCTCCGGCATGGCGACGGCGACCTCCTCTCGCTGGGGACGATGTACAACCCCGTGAGTGAATACGAGTGGTATGCCGAAGGTGACTACGACAGCTGTGGCCGTTTCATCCATTCTGCCCATGCGCCGGGCTCGTATCAGCGCACTGTCAAGTGTTGGTACCCAGCGTTCCAGGGCCTCTGGCAGGACGACATGCCCCTCAAGTCGCGCTGGGGCGACGGCTCCATCAAAGATATCTCCAAAGCCCACTGGAAGGACATCCGCATGACCGCCCGCGAGAAGGTTAGGGAATTGGAAATTGAGAAGTGAGAATTGAAAATTGAGAGACCCCCCCTCCCCCTGCGGGGACTCCCCCTTGGCAAAGGGAGAGAGGGGCGAAGCCAGTGAAATTGAAAATTGATGATTCAAATCACTACACAACCTGCCGATAATCCGCTTTTTGGCCAAAGCAAATGGTGGGGGCAGCCGGATATGCCCGAGGAACTTGACTATCCTGAAATTACGCTGGTTGACGAGGACGGCGAGGAGTACCAGGACCCGCTGACCTTTATCTGCCAAATCCGTTGCGAGGAACTCGCCGCCTTCGACCCCGAGGGACTGCTGCCCCATGAAGGGATGCTTTGGTTCTTTGCCGCCCTCGACTATTTCCTGGGCGACATCGACAGTCCGGCCTATCCGGGCATGGGCGACTGGCAGCAGAAGTACTTCCGGGTGCTTTACTGGCCTACCGTTTCCTCCGACGACCTCCACACCCACAGCATCGTATACGATGACGGGTCCCCCGTGGGTCTGCCCGCCGAAGCTATTACTTTCTCGGCAATTCCCTGCGTACCCCCTCCCCCCTACGGGGGACTCCCCCTTGGCAAAGGGGGAGAGCTGCCACGCACAATGCCTTCCCCCTGCGCGCGGACGGAGGGGGAATCCCCCTCTGAGACTCGTCTTCTGGGAGAACCATACCTCGAGGAGGTCCGGGAACAGAAACCCGGCATGATTTCACTGCTGCAAATCGATGAGGACGACCGCAGGAACCTTGTCTTCCACGACTGTGGAATGCTCAATTTCCTCATCACCCCCGACGACCTCAAGTCTCGCCGGTGGGACAAGGTCCAGTGTCACCTCTTTTCATTTTGACTCTTTCCGTCGGTCGTAGTATTCGGCGGTGGCGGCACACACCGTGTAGTTCCGTATGAGCTTGGTCTTGTTGCATATCTCCACGTTGTCCTTGTACCCGTAGAACCGCTCGCCACGTTTCTTCACCCATCGGGCGTCGATGTCCTTATCTTCGATGACGTTGCTTTGGCTCGGCAATAGGAACTAGTTCCCATTGCTCTCGCTTTGTGCAATGTTGTGGCACTTCTTGTGGGGATTGTTGTTCCAGAGTTCATCGCCCTTGCCCTCCTTTATCTTCTTGTTCTCCTCGCGGGTGTTGCGCTGACGTGGGGCAATGACAAAACTCGCGTCGACAATCTTCCCCTCGTTCACTATCTTCTTTGTCAAACAGCCCAACATTTTGATTCCTACGGTATTTCATATACCGTCTTA
>Ga0310786_10007292_pt1 | contig 14465 bp, 9 predicted proteins | sample AusTroGonzalo_MG_FD_203881 | JGI IMG/M metagenome (GOLD analysis project Ga0310786, IMG submission 203881) | Bovine rumen microbial communities from tropical cattle in Woodstock, Queensland, Australia - Gonzalo_03 (v2) (version 2) | ecosystem: Host-associated > Mammals > Digestive system >... | reverse complement strand
CTCGCGTCGCGGGCTTGTTGGCACCTCTTGCGAACACGGCAAGCGGATAGGGAGACGTAGAGTTGGAAACTGCCTTGCTAAATTTATACGTATAGGCGGCTCCTCCGTCCGTGACGTTCGTCGAGGCATATGTCCTGTTCGGCGCGTCAAATGAAATGATGTGGCGTTTGAGGTCAGCCTGGTTAAGGTTCAATGCCTGGCGCTGCCCATCCACATCAGTGCAATCCCATGAAAACCTCAAATCCGTCTTATCGCCGACATAGCTTATGTACAACGAGAACATCGGGTATGTGGCAGTATGATCGCCCCAGCTTCCGAACGGCTTGGTATCATACTCGACCTCCGTCAGCTGGAAATCTACTTCCATCTTCGTATTCGGCCCGGCGCAATGACCGAGGCTGACGTATGCATTGCCTTCGGATTCTATATAGCCGTCTTCCGCATAGGCGGTGAGACATACGGCGAACGCCACAAGCATAGCGGCGCGTGACGCGTGCAACATTGATTTTTGCATGGAGGCACTCCTTTTCGCTTGATAACGTGAATTTTACCAAATTCCCCCGCAAAGCACAAGTGACCGTGAAAAGCTTGAACGTCAGATCCCCCTTTCCATTGTGCACCAATTGTACACCACTGGATGCGGTCAAATCAACTGTTTTCAAGGCTGTAAAATTAGAATAGCAGTCATGCAATCGACAGCGACAAGTCCATCTCGTCAACGGCAAACGGCTTCGCGGTTTTCCACCCGCCGCGCGTGTAGTCGGGAAACTCGACCGGGCGCGAACCGCTGTTCACGGACCGCTCCGAAAGCTCGACTACCGAACTGTAGGTCGCAAGGTCGTAGACGTCGGTGTCCATCGGCAGTCCGTTCTGGAGGCAATGCACCCACCTCAAGTCCATTATGAAGTCCATGCCGCCGTGCCCCCCGACCTTCTTGGCGATTTCGCCGGCAGTCTTCCAGAACGGATGCCTGTATGTCTCGCGCACTTCCGCCGCCTTTGCCGCGTCGAAGTAGTGATGGGCGCCGTTGTCGCCCACCTTGGTCTCGAACCCGACGCGGTAGGTGTCGTCATTGATGCCAAGTATCGTGCCCTTCGTTCCGAGGTACTTGTTGCCACGGTCATACGGCGTCGGGGTGCAGACGTTGTGCACCAGCTGCAGCACCTTGCCGTTCACGGTGCGCATCAGGCACGTGTTTATGTCGCCCTTCACCATCTTCGCGCCGTGCCGCCAGTCGCCGGCGGGAAAGTTCGCCTGCCCGAAAGCCTCGAAGCTCGCGCTCTTCGTCTCCATCGAGACGAGATAGTCGAACCTGTCGCCGCGGTTGATGTCGAGGCATTTCCCGGCGGGGACGAGCCCGTGCGTGGGGTAGTAGTTGCCATGGTGCGTCTGGTGGCGCTTGATGCGCCAGAACACGCCGTCCTTCGGGTTGTACTGGAGGTTGCGCTGGTCGTGCGTATAGCAGACCTCGGCCTGCACGATCTCGCCCAACATCCCCTTCTTGATGAGGTTGAACGCCAGCATCTCGTACTCGCCGTAGCAGCAGTTCTCCAGCATGTAGCAGTGGCGGCGATACTTCTCCGCCGCTTCAACCGTCTCCCAGCACTCGTCGAGGCTGAACACGCCCGGCACCTCCTGCATGACGTGCTTGCCCGCCGCCATCGCATAGACGTTTATCGGGCAGTGCAGCGGACGCGGCGTGCAAGAATAGACGACATCGACTCCGTCCCAGTCGCAAAGACCCTTCCATGCGTCTTCGCGCCCGTCTCGGCTCCACTCCTTCGCCACTGGATGCCCATGTTCCTTAAGCCACTTCTGCACGGCGTCGAGCCGCTCCGGATTGATGTCGGATATCGCAGTCACGCTGCATCCCGGCATCAGGGAAAGACGTTGCACCGCCGGGGCGCCGCGCCCGCCGACGCCAATGACGCCGACGCGCACCCGCTTCATCGGCGGCACGCGGAATCCGTGCATCGGAGCGCCCGCGCCGCCGCCGATTCCGCCGACGCCCGCGGCGCGGCTCATGCAGCCCGCCGCCACGGCCGCCGTGCCCATCCACGCCGCTCCCTTGAGAAAGTCCCGCCTGTTCGCCATGCCCGGCATATCGATCCTCCTGTCTTTCGTTTTGCCGTTTTCCTTCAGACCGCATCCTACGTTCAGACGGCACGCGGCCTGAAGCGATGCTCGCCGGCGATTCCGCCCTTGTCCACGTTGTGCACGCGCACTAGGAGCTCTCCGCCCTCCACCTTGCATTCGACCAGCGTCTGGTATGTCCTGCCGCCGCGTCCACCGCCCGTGATCTCCGCCCACGAGCGCGTAGCCGTTGCGGCATCGTGACGATAGCTGTGGATGTGCCCGGCTAGCACAAGCTGCGCCCCGTTGGCCGTAAGCACGGGGCCCCACATGTCTGCGCATTCCTTCTGCCAGACGGCATAGTCTTCCAGCACCGTGCCCGGATTGGCCCCGGGCCACAGCTCCACCAGCGGAATATGGACGAACGCCACGACGTACGGCGCCTTGGCGATCTCGGGGCGCAGAAACTGGTCCTTCAGCCACACTGTCTGCGCCTGGCGATACTGGGTGAAACGCGAGAACCCACCGTTCGCAGGATGGCAGTCGGGCTTGTCCTCGCCGGTGTCGAGGCCTATCAGCGCGACATCCCCCATGCGAAAGGCGAAATTGCGGTCGAGGGCCGCGTCCCGCGTCTTGCGCTCGCAGGGAAGCCGCGTCATCATAACCTCGCCGAGACGGTTTGCCGCGACGCCGCGAAAGTCGTGGTTGCCGCGGTTGAGGGCTATGGGCGTGTCGGCGGCATAGCCGTCGTTCTCCGGAGGAACGAGGTAGTTGAGCACAAGATCGTCCTTCGTGTTCATGAGGCTGTTCGGCACGTCGCCGTTCCACACGACGAGCGGCACGCCGATCTTGCGGTAAAGCCTCGTTATCCGGGCCATCTGCACGAAGTCCGCATGAGTGTCGCACATCATGGCGAAGTGCGACGGAGCGTTGGCGCCTGGCGTGACGAACGAATGAACGCTTCCCCATACGGTCTCCGACGGCTTGGTCCAGTATCCGACCGGATGCTCCAGCTTTGCCGCGCCGACACGATACCAGTAGCGCGTGCCAGGCCTGAGTCCGGTCATGCGGACGCGCAGAACCCTGTCGTCTATTCCGGCAAGCGGCAAGCCCTCCGCCATGAACCGGACGGGGCTCTCCATCCCGGGATTGTCGGCAAGCTCTGCAAATCCGTTAGCGAGGGCCGTCACGGCAAACGCAACGCCCATAGAATCGGGCGCCGGCGCCTGCAGTACCGGCTCCCCCTCCAGCAGCCCCTCCGGCCGTGGAATCTTCATGGCGTTGTACTTGTCCCACGCCTTCTGCTCGCCAGGCTGCATTGCCATGCCGCATTTCGCGGCCGCCGCCGCGCCAATCATGGCCGCACCCCTCAGGAATTCTCGCCTTCCCGCCGTACCTGCCAACTTGTCCATTCCGGTTTTCTCCTCTCAGCTGTGTTGCTGCATTATATCACACGAACGACCTGGCCGAGAAACGAAAAGTTGCCGCCAGCAACGTACTGCATGGCCGTCGAAGAGAAACGATCCTCCACGGCAAGATGCAGATGCCCGGCAAGAACGCCTTTCAAGAGCGGCTCCGCCTTCAGGTAGTCGATGAATCCCTGCGTCGTGGAATCGGCCTTCTGCCGGACGAAGTCGGGAAGCTTCAACTCCGGGTCGTTCTCGTCCGTGCCTTTCTTCCACCACCTTTTCCCGGCCTTGCAGATGCCGCGCGTATAGAACGGAACGTGCTGGCAGAGGATGATCGGCCTGCCCCTCGCCGCAATGCGGCGGAACGCCTTGATCTGGTCTTCGGAAACAGTGCCGTCAGCGTCGTCCATTGCGACGAACACGACGCCGTTCACCTCTTTCGCGGCAACCGGAAGTCTAAATGGATAGGCCTTAGACAGCATCTTGCGCGTCTCCTCCCGCCCCGGTCCGGCAGTGCCGGCCTTCTTCACGAGCCATCCGTAGTGCGAATACTCGTGGTTGCCGAGAGCTCCGATACAGCCGCCCGGCAGAAGACGCTTCGCAATGTCAAGGTTCGCCTCGGAGACGAAGTCGATCAAGTCGCCGGTATGCAGAAGGAAGTCGCAATGCCGCCCCGCGTATGCGACGGCCTCCGCCAACGCCTCTTCCTGCTTCGCGCCGAAGATCGGCGTGTCGGCGCGCGACATCTCCTGCTTCCACTTGTCTTCGTGAGGATATACGGCGGTAAGATGCGTATCCGATACGTGCAGCACAGAAAACGGCTTCGTGGCACCGGCCGCGATGGAAACGGCCTTTGCCTTGAGCTTGTCGCCCGTCGCACCGCCCGCTTGCACCGGCATCGCCGCCATCGCAAGCGAGCTCCAGATGAACTCCCCGCGCGTCATGTGTTCTACCTCGGGCTAGCGAATGTTTATGATTAGGCCGTCCGGCGGCGGCATCATCTTGAGCCAGTGGTAGTCGAATGTCACCCCGCTTCCCGCCCCCGTCGCGTCAAGATGCCACACAAGTTCGTTCACGCCGGGCTTCACGTTCTCAACGGTTAAATCCACCTGTATGGATTGGCCTGCCGAGATGTCTGAGCCAGAAGCCGGCCACACCGTATCGCCGTTCAGCGTCAGCCGGACATGACTCGCCGCATCGCCCGAGACGGATGCAATCCGCGTGCGGTAGCGATAGCCGACGATTCCTGCGCGCGTCTTAGGAACGTCAAAGCAGAGCGAAATGCTGTCGCCCGGCCCCGAGAGAGCGAGCGGCGCGCCGTCCGCAGTGCCCACCCGCCAGGAGCCGCCGAGCGAAATTGCGTCGAACGAGAGCGTGCCTTCGCACCCTTCTGGCCTCGTGACCGTCAGCACAAGTTTTCCGTCCGCGTTGCGACGTGCGTGCTCGCCACACAGCAGAACTGCGCGTTCATCCGCCTTCGCAAGGTCGAACGTGCCGACCGTCGAACCATTCGCCGTCACCGTGACGGGGCATGTCGCGCCCGTGCCGTCGAAGAGAGGCGCAATCTCCAGCATGCGCGGGAGCCCCGAGTTCTCCGCGGTGAGCGGCACCTCTATCGTCAGGGTGCGGTCGGATGCCGTCAGCGACTTCTTCATCTGCCGCCACGCCATCGTCGCGGGATTGAACGTCGTCTCCGTAATGCCATCCGCGCCGAGCTCGTCCGCACTGCCGTTATCCACGCCCACGCTGAAGTTGCCGCCGTACGAACCTGTCATGAGCGAACGAACCTCGGCCTCGGAAAGAACACGCTTCCATGCCTGGACCTTCGCTATGGCGCCGCGGAACGCCCTTTGGGCCCGGTACTCGCTCTGCTTCGCTCCCGACTTCTCTACGCCAAGCATGATGCCGCTGTAGGTCGATGCAGACGTGTTCATCCTCGGGAACGACATGCCGTCGCCGATGTGGCGATGCATCAGCACAGGCCGGACAGCGGACGATGCGGAAGCCTGGCAATACCAGATGTCCGCGTTGGACAGCTTTCCGTTCGTCGGACTGGGATAGACGGAGACGACGCAGTCCACCCAGCGGTTCGACTCGATGCACAAGCTAGAACTCGTTCCCACATCCGTCGATCCGTAGGAGACCTGATTGCTGCTGGCCACATAGATGGCCGGATAGGCTCTGTTGGAATTGGCTGGAGACCTCAGACGCAACACAAAGCCCTGCCCCTCCGTTGTCAGGCCCTCGTTGCCATAGACGCCGTTCAAGAGTATGGTGCTCCAGTTTTCGTCTTTAGGCTCGACCCGGCCCTCCCAGAGGAAGCGCACGTAGAACGTAGCCACCGGGCCTTCCACGCACGCATTTTTCGTCTCCGTGCGCACAAGCATATTGTCAGACGTCGAAGCAAACGGCTGGGGGAAGTAAATGCACGTTTGCGCCGCGTTTGTCACGCCTGGCACCGCCGGGACCGGAATATCATACTGCCTGAAGTTCGGGCTGTAGTCCGGATAGTTGGCAAGGTCCTTGGAATACATCGTATAGTAGCAGGACGTTGAAGTGTTTGTGTACGGCCTGTCGGAAAGGCTCATCGCATTGCCGATGTGCCAGCTCCCGGCATTCTGGAACGGCCCTACCCTCTCCGACGACATCTCCATGTCGAGCACCATGCCGTCGAGCGCACCGCCGCGCTTGCGGAAGACTGCCATCAGCGCAACAGGACGTGTCGCCGCCACTCCTATCGTCGGCGTGATGATGGATCCCGCGATAATGGCATCCGTGTCGCCCGTCCATTCCACAAACACACAGCCATCGTCCGCCTTGGCGACAAGAAGCGCCATCTCAGCACCGCACTGGTTCACCGCCTGGGTGACGGACGATGCAAACGCGCCGGCGTCTGCAAGCGCCACCTTGCCGCCGACAGATGCCGTAGCCGAAACATCAACCAGCAAAGTCTCGTCCGACGCGAACGAATATCCGCCCGAAAGCGTGTAGGAAGACGCGCTTGCTCCGTTGAAGCGAATCGCGTCAACTGCCGCGTTCACCATTATCTCGTCCGCCGTCAATGGGCGGTTGTAGAGGCGGAAGGCATTGTATGTGCCCTGGAACGCCATCTTGTACGTCGCATCATACCTGCCGCCGGTGCGGTTGCTGCTGGGCCACGGCTCGCCGCCGATAACGCTGGGAATGCCTGAATTGCATGTTGGCTCGGCACTATATGTTTTGACTCCAATTGAAGTCCCGTTTCTCCAAAACTCAACGTTCTTGCCTTTGTTCGAAACCGTTATCGCCCCTTGTGCATACTCATTTGCAAGAAGCGGACTGGCCCCTGGATGCATTCCGCCTTTGTTCGAATAGAAACGGAGGTATCCGGCAGTACTCGAACCATCGTTGTGTTCTATGCCAATTCCATACTCGTTGCCGCCGTTGTACTGGCTAAAGAAACTTTCGCGCAAACTTGTCTGCGCCGGCGTGCAGGCAAACTGGATTGTATATTCTTTCGTTGCCGTCACGGCGGAGATATTGTTGCCAAGCGTGACCGGCTTGCAGTCACCGGAAACCGACCAGCCTTTTGCGCTCCACGAAAGCTCGCTTGCGCACGTGCCGTCGTTGCCGTTGCCGGAAAGGTCGGCCCATGTTGTCGCATTTGGATCGTACGTATCATAACCAGCGTTGTCCTTGCCGTCGTAGAGGGCTTTAAGCCCCGGCGTGACATACGAAAGCGAGGTAAGCCCTCTCGGCGCCGCCTTGAACACTGCAGTAAGAGAACCTGCCTTGGTCGAAGCGACTGTTATCACCGGCGAGAAGAACGTGCCTTCTGTGATGGACTCCGTATCGCCCGTCCAGCGGTAGAATGTATAGTTGGCATCCGGCACAGCGGAAATGACATGCGTTTCGCCGACATTGCCATAGGCGAACATCGCCGTAGCCGTCTGGGCAGCCGCGCCGCCATCGACCTTCACACTGCCGCCTGCCTCCGCAGTCGCGACGAAATTCACCTGAAGATATCCGTCGTCGTCGAAGGAATAGTCGGAGAGCTCGGGGTAATCTTCCCAACTTGCGCCGTTAAACCGGATCGCGTCCACGGCCGCATTGATCTTGATCTCTTCCGCCGTCAGCGCACGGCTGTAAATACGGAAAGCATTGTATGTGCCCCTGAACGCCATCCTGTACGTCGCATCATACCTGCTGCCTGTGCGGTTGCTGCTGGGCCACGGCTCGCCGCCAATGACGCTGGGAATGCCGGAATTGCACTTCGGAGTTGAACCATATGACTGAGTTGCTATCGAAGTCCCGTTTTTCCAGAATCCGACGTCCTTTGCTCCGTTTGAAATCGTCACCGTCCCCTGCGCAAACTCATTCGCACCGAATGGATTGGCCTGCGCCAGCTTTCCCCCTCCGTTTGAATAGAACCGAAGGTAGCCTGAACTGCTCGAGCTATCGTTGTGCTCGATGCCAATTCCATACTCGTTGCCGCCGTTGTACTGGCTAAAGAAACTTTCGCGCAAACTCGTCTGCGCCGGCGTGCATGCAAACTGGATTGTATATTCCCCTGTGGCCGTTACAGACGAGATGCCGTTGCCGAGCGTAATCGGCTTGCAATTTTCGGTGACAGACCAGCCATCCGCTCCCCAGGTCACGTGGCTGTCCACTGTGCCGTCGAGCGCGGTGTCGCCCGCAAGGTTCACCCACTTCGCCGCGCTGCGATTGTGAGTGCCGAAGCCCGCGTTGTCAATGCCGTCGTAGAGGGCGACAAGACCTTGCCGCACATACGACCGCGAGTTGATCTCAGCCGCACATGTCATTGCACCAACCACCGCAGCGCATGCGATGACAGCTCGAATGATTGTTCTCATGTCTTCTCCTTTCATTATCCCCTTATTACGAATGTCGCGCAGGGCGCGAGCGAATCAAGACCGTAGTAGTTCGCGCGAACGCCGTCGTCGGAAAAGATGAGCTCGGCATGGCCGGCCGCGTCCGCGGTGTAGTAGCGTTTCATCCCAAGCTCGTATTCGGCATAAAGCGCATCGACTGAGGCGTCAGGCTTTGTCGCCGGACTGACGCGGCAGCGACCGAAGTCAGACGGCTTGTCGCCGACCACGGCGGGAACCCCCGGGATGTCATCGCCTTTCACCGTGCGCGTGATGGAAGTCATCACGAACTCCGTTATCCGCCCGCCGTCGCCGTACCAGTCGCGCAATTCGAGGCGATGGGAGTGTCCACTCAGGACGATTGCATTCCGCTCGGCAAGCATCCGCCTCACGCGACGGCGCGCGGCATTCCAGACAGGAATCTCCGTCTTAAGTTCGTCGGCGGAGAGTTTTTTGCCAGTCGCCACCCTGTATTGGGGGCGGCCGAGAAAGAACCAGCAGCGCTGATTCCTGCTGCCGTTCGTAAGCACCGCGCCATGTGTGCAGAAGACCGTGTAGCGCGCATCGCGATGCTCGGAAAGCAGCTTCTCGACGCGTTCGACGTCCGGACGGTTGAAGTCGGCGACAATCCACAAGTCGGGACCATTGCGGAACGAGAACGTCAGGTCGTCGATTGGACGGGCGAGTTCGCGCGAATGCCAGGCGCAGATGTCGCGGCGGTAGTTCTCGAACTCGCCCTGGCGATGCGTGCCCCTGCGGACGTCGTGGTTTCCAGCGACAGTCAGGAAGGGAATCTCGCCATACGTGCGCTTCATGAGGGCAAGGGCGTCGGACAGCATCCGCGCATGGGCCTCCGGCGACTCGCAGTCGCCCTCTACAAGGTCGCCAAGCTGGAGCGCAAAGGCGGCGTCGGGGCGGCGGATTTTCCCCGACGCGGCGACAAGCGCGGCGCTCCGCCCGTCCACCCCCCACATCGAGGAGAACGACTCGAACTCGCGGCGGTAGGTGTCGAAGTATCCGTCCGATGCGTGCAACCGCCTGAACTCGGAATGGAACGTGTCTATCGGCGGGCGGTCGTAATGGACGTCGCCAAGAAGCGGCACTGAATACGAGGAACTGGACGGCGCCGTCCGGCAGCCCACAAAAGCTCCGGCAGCCCACGCCGCAGACGAGCAGACGAAGGCCCTGCGCGTGAACACAGGAGCACCGTGCCGTTGTTCCATTTGCTTTCCCATTGTTCTTGCCAAATTATACATCACCGGGCACGACCAAATCAACCGTTTTCGGGTTGTAAAATCAAAACAAGAAACTTGTAAGTTTCACCACATGATTTTTGGTATAATCTTCAGCATCGAATGAAATCGCCCTTTGTACTGGCAATGCTGGAACCCGTGAGCCTGCCGAGGCTCGAGGGCATAGCGCGTTTTGCGCGCGAGCAGCACTGGAACCTCATGCTTGACGACAGACTCTGCGGCGGAATATCCAACTGGCGCGGCGACGGAGTTATAACGACGCTGCGCCACGATTCGACCCGCCTTGCGGCCATCCGCAAGTTCCGCAGCGCCAACATTCCCGTTGTCGACCTCACTGTCGAATGCCTGCGGCTCAACCTGCCGCGCGTGACATCGGACCACTTCGCAATCGGACGGCTCGGCAGCGACCACTTCAAGGAACGCGGCTTCAGGAACGTCGCCTGGTTCTCGTCCGGCTGGTCGGAGGTCCACCGCCGCCGGTACGACGGATTTTCCGCTGGTTTCGACACGCCTGTCCCCCGCCTGGGGCTGAAGACGCTCCGCCGACACCTCGCGGAAATCCCGAAGCCGGTCGGCGTACTCGCCTACAACGACACAGACGCCGCGCAGGTCATATACGCCGCGCGGGAACTCGGACTCGACGTTCCGGACGACGTCTCGGTGCTCGGCATCGGCGACGACCCGTTCCTGTGCGAGAACCAGTCGACCCCGATATCGAGCGTCCGGCAGGATCTCGTGCGCGGCGCATACGAAGGCGCGGCGCTTCTGCAGCGGCTGATGGACGGCGAGACGGCGCCCAAGGAGCCGATCCTGATACCGCCGGCAGGGCTCACCTCCCGCGCATCCACCGACACCTTGGCGCACGGCGACCCCCTTGTACGCGCCGCGCTCGTGTACATCAACCGCCATCTTGGCGAGGCATTCGGGGCGCCGGAAATCGCCAAGGAAATAGGATTGCCGCGGCACAAGCTCGACCGCCTATTCGCGGAGAAGCTGGGCCATTCCGTCGGCCGCGAGATCCACGACCGCCGCATTGCTCGGGCAAAGCACATGCTGTCCGACGCCAATATGCCAATAAGCCGCATAGCCTCAGAATGCGGATTCTGCAATATCGCCTACCTGTCGAACGTGTTCCGCAAGGCGACAGGGCTATCGCCACGCGCCTGGAGCCGCAGCTTCGTGCACACATCCCCCCGATAGTCAACGACCGGTGCGATGGGCTGCCAGCCGTTCGACCAGTTCGCAGGGCGGCGGCGCACCACCAGGCATCGTGCACGCAGCCGAACCCGCCGCGACAGCCCATCTTGCCGCCCCCCGCTCGTCCGCCGACTTGTCCGCCTTAGCTTTAGCGGAGGCGGAAGCCTTGGCGAAGGCGGATTCCCCAAACACCCTCCAGCAATACTCGGCAAGCAGCGTGTCGCCGGCAGCTGTCGTATCGACAACATCTACTTCCGGCGCGGCGACAAACTCGCCGTCGAACCATGCGCCCGCCCCGCCGTCCGATATCACCACGTGCGCGGCCTTTTCGCGCAATAGCGCAGTCGCTCGCTTGAACTCGTCCGCAGTTTTCGGCACAAATCCTATAAGCGGTTCGCACTCCTCTGCATTGGGCTTGATGAGGTCCGGACCCGCCTCAAGCGCCAGCTTCATCGCCTCACCGCTCGCGTCGAGCACCGTCGTGCAACCAAGCGACTTGAAATGCGCAACGGCCTTAGCGTAGAAATCTATAGGCACCGCCGGCGGCAGAGAACCAGAGAGGATGACGACATTGGAGTCACGGGGCATCTGGGACGAACAGGACAACCGAGACAGACGGGACAACACGGTCTCGCAAAGCACCTCTTCTTCCTTTTCCCTTTTTCCTTTTTCCTTTTTCCTTCTTCCTTCCCCCAGCATCGGGAACGCCGCGCGGTTGAGCTTAACCGATCCGCCCGGCCAGGTTATCATCTCGTTGCGCCTGGTCTCGCCGGGAACGCGCACGAAAAGGTCCTCAATGCCGTATTTCGCCAGTTCCTTGGCAAACGGGCGGTCGTTGTCCTCGCCCAAAAGACCACCACACGCGACATCCGCCCCGCGCAGGGCAAGCCAGCGGGCGACGTTGACAGTCTTGCCGCCAACGTTCTCATCCTCGGCGACATCCTTGAAGATTTCGCCCTCCCCCTTCGGCGCGCGCGGCAGCTTTACCGTCGCGTCGAGCGCCGGGCTCATGCAGATGCATAAGAATTTCATGCTCATTGCCTACACTCTATTTGACTTCATTCTGCTCTTGTCCGTGCCTTGAGCTTGCGGATGACGGAAAACATCACGCTTGGATAGTCCGTCGAGAATCCGTCAAAGCCAAGGTCGAACAACTTGAAGTACACTTCCTCCGTCTCTCCGCCCTGGAACGGAATTGAGCAGACGGGGATTCCGTGGGCGTGGAACTCCGCAACCATTTCCTTCAGCACTTTTGTCGAAGGCACGAACGGATCGACAGGGTCGGTCGGGTCGTAGTAGGAGTGGATCGATATGCACGAGATATACTTGAAGTCCTTCTCCCGCAGCTTCGCCATTGCATCGCGGAACCACTTGTCGGTGCGCTCGCGTTCCGCAGCCCCGTGGTCCTTGGGCCATGCTCCCAGCCACAGAAGCGACTTGCCTCCAGGCATGACCTTGTTCCACTCGAATATCTTTTCATGGCTTGGCCCGGTGTAGTAAACCTGGTCCTGCACCCCTGCCTCGACCGCCTTCTTCGCTATGTATTCGGGCCCCGCGCCCTTCTCGTCCACAAAGCACAGCCACGTCGGATGGCCCTTCATCGCAGCAAACGTCGCCTCGATGGTCGGGATGCGCTCGTTGGAATAGTCGGCGGCGGCGGGATTGACCTCCTTGAGATACGAACCGACGTCAACGTCCTTGATCTCGTTCCACGTCAACTCATTGGAAACCAGCCTTGACGCCATCTCCGGTGAAATGCCGCGCCCCGTCCGCTTCAATGTCTTGTCGTGGAGCATGATGCCAACGCCGTCCTTCGTGCGGCGGCAGTCGCATTCAAGCGCGGAGCCGTTCTCCCAGCACCACTTGAACGTCTCAAGCGTGTTGTCTGGGCGCTCCAGCTTCCCGCCGCCGCGATGGACATGGCTCAGATACAGAAGGTTTGCGCCGTCGATCTGCGGCGAGGTATGGCAACCGCACATCCCCGCCGCAAAGAACACCCCTACGGGAAACTTGACTGTTGATAGATCGATTGCGCCACACCGCGCCGACATGACAACCGCCACGGCGGCGCCATACGCAAGAACAGCACTGAATCTCATAGTGGTTCCTTTCCTTTTCCCCGTAGCCGACATGCCGGATATTATACCATATCGGCCCAGGAACCCAAAGCACCAAACAAGAAATCAGCGTCATGTCTCCGTTCTGACAGACCTGAAGTGCTTGTCCATCGCCGCCGCGAAGAGGTCGATGCCCTCAAGAGTCTTGGTGATGTTCTTCTTTTCAGGGGTGTCGGGAATCGTGAACTTCCACGGCGCGGTGTAGATTCCCTTGAGCCGCTTCGGGTCAAGGCGGGTCTTGCAGAAAGAGACGAGCGCCTCCGCCGCGTCGTCGGCTACAATCTTGTCGATCAGTTCCATGCTCCGCATTATACATTAGACGAGGGCGCAGAGCAAATCGTTCGCCGCTCAAATCAGCGACAGAAGCGCGAGGATGATGCCGCAGAGGCCTTCGCCTGCGACGAGACCGGCAGAGAAAAGCGTTCCTGTCTCTTCGGCCTTCGCAGACCCTTCACCCTGCATGCGAGAAACGCCCCAGCGCAGAAGACCGCCAGCGAACATCGTTACGCTCAGTCCAACCGGAAGGTACATGCCGATTGCAACCGGCATCACCGGCACGCGCAAGAGCGCAAGCGCCACCGCTATCGCCGCGCCGATGCCGATGAAACTCCATGGCAGCCCACCGTCCATGATCCCCTCGACGATGACCTTCATCAGCGTTGCCTGGGGCGCGGATATCGCATCGCTCCCGAACCCCCACGCCTTGTGCAACAGGACGAGCACTCCGCCAATCGCCAGCGCCGACGCGGCAACGCCGACAAGCTCTCCGATCTGCTGCTTCCACGGCGTCGCCCCAAGGACATGCCCCGTCTTCAGGTCCTGCGCGGTGTCGCCCGCAATCGCCGCGACAATGCACACGACGCTCCCTATCGCTATCGCCGCGACCATGCCCGACGCGCCGACGGCTCCCGTCTCCTTCAGTGCCAGGGTGGATACTACGAGCGTTGCGATGGTCATGCCGGATATCGGATTGTTCGAGCTGCCGACGAATCCTACCATCCTGGCCGAAACCGCCGCAAAGAAAAACCCGAAGAGGGCAATCAGGATCGCGCCGAGAAGCGACACCGGCACGGCCGGGACAAGCCAGATGAAGACAATTATGCAGGCAAGGCATCCGATGACGACCTTCACCGGAAGATCGCGGCCTGCGGCGCATTCCGCACGGTCTTCTTCGCCTGACGCGCCCCTGCGGGGCTTGAACGCCCGGAAGAACGCCGGCAACGACCGGACGAGGGAGACGAAGCCTCCCACGGCTATCGCCCCCGCACCGACATAGCGCACGTAGCCGCTCCAGACCGCCTTGACCATTCCGGCGTCCCACATGGCGGCCGCCTCGGGAACCGTCGCGACGACGATCGGCATCAGCACCATCCACCCGAGCATCGCGCCGAAGAACAGGAAGGAGGAAACCTTCGGCCCGACGATATAGCCTACGCCAAGAAGCGCAGGAGAGACGTCGAAGCCGACCGCGCCGCGTACGGCCCTGACCGGCCAGACGAACGTCTCGGGAACCCACTTGAGCCACCCGGTGACGAACTTGACGGTCGC
>Ga0310786_10007291_pt1 | contig 14466 bp, 28 predicted proteins | sample AusTroGonzalo_MG_FD_203881 | JGI IMG/M metagenome (GOLD analysis project Ga0310786, IMG submission 203881) | Bovine rumen microbial communities from tropical cattle in Woodstock, Queensland, Australia - Gonzalo_03 (v2) (version 2) | ecosystem: Host-associated > Mammals > Digestive system >... | reverse complement strand
TGATAGAATCAATAAATTTACATATAAAATAAATGCAACAAAAACACCTGTTTCATATCCAAAAGTAGAACATTTATTAACAGAGCCTGAAAATCCTTATGAATTTGCATTAAATGTAGAATATTTATCTTCTTTGAAAAATTTAAATGTAAATCCGAGAAGCAACATAATAAAATTATGTGTGAATAAAGAAAGAAATCTTGCTGCAGTTTATTTCAAAGCAGAAAATAGTAGTGAAGATAATATGATTCAAGACGGTGTAATAATGCCGATACAAATAAGATAGTGAGTTATAAAATGAACAAAAAATTACAAAATTTAATTGAGAAAGGAAATAACATAGTTTTATCTGGAGCTGCAGGAACCGGTAAGAGTTATCAGGTGCATAAAATTATTGAGAAATACGGCAAAACAAAAAAAATCGCTTTAACTTCTACTACCGGCATTGCAGCAACAAATATAAACGGTCAAACATTGCATTCATTCTTAAATTTAGGAATGATAAAATCAGACGACTTGAACAAAGAAGTTTCAAGAATAAGATATAATCCATGGGCGAGATGGGAAGAAGTTGAAAAAACAGAAATTCTTATCATTGATGAAATTTCAATGTGTGATGGATTTTTGTTTAATATAGTTGAGGAGGTGCTGCGAGCAGTTCGCAACAATTCAAAGCCTTTTGGTGGTGTGCAGGTCATTTTAGTAGGGGATTGTTATCAGCTGCCACCTGTTGAAAGCAACACAAAAGGCTTTTTCTTTGAAAGTGAAGCTTATGCATTTGGAAACTTTAAGCCGGTATTATTAAAGAAGGTTTACAGACAAAATGATCAAGAATTTATTGATTGTTTGAACAGAATCCGAATTGCAGAGCATACAGATGCAGATATTGAATACTTACAGAAAAGACAGTTCCCAGATATGAACTATGCTCTTCTTGATACAACTTGCTTATATCCGACAAATAAAGAAGCAGATATTTTGAACGAATACAGGCTTAACGATTTGGAAGGTAAACAAATTGAATTCAAATCTAAAGATAAAAATTACACAAACACTAATTTAACAGGTATTCAAAGAGATTTTAATAAATTTATGAGAGCACCTGAAAAACTAAAATTAAAGCCGGGAGCAAGAGTTATTTTATTAACTAATATTGTTGTTAATCGTGGCTTGTGTAATGGTTCTATTGGTGTTTTTGTACGTCAAAAAGGTGATTTGCTTGTATGTAAATTCAATGGAAGAGAAGAATTTATTCCAAAGACAGTATTTGAAGTGCATGAAAAATCAAAACTTGTATTTGAGAGAGAACAATATCCGCTTGCTTTAGGGTGGGCCGTATCTATTCACAAATCACAAGGCATGAGTTTGGATTCTGTTGCGATAGATTTTTCAAGAATATTTGCACCACATCAGGCTTATGTTGCACTTTCAAGGGCCAGAAATTATGACGGCTTATATTTGAAAAACCTTACAAGCAAATGTATTTTTATTGATCCAAAAGTAGTAGATTTTATGAAAAGTTTAGAGGGTAAGAAAAATGAAAAAATTACTAAAACAATTTAGTTCAGATGAAAGAGTGTTTAATATTGAAAAAGGCATTGAAACCATTCAAACAGAAATAAAAAACAATGAAAAAATATCAAAATTCATAATAAAAGAGTGCCGCTCCGAATCGAAAAACGGAAGAACAATCATTTTTATATTAACTTCAGGAATGATTGAACTTCATGAGATTTTGAGTAAAAATGTAATATACATGCACCTTACAATAAGAGTAAAAAAAGAATTTGAAAAAATTAAGAAAGAGTTGGATTTAATCAATGAGTAGTATTTTATTTGATAAAATTTTCGGTGATATTATTCCTGCCGGAACGAATACAAATCAGAAAAACATTATGATTCCATGCATTTTTCATGACGATAAAAATGCAAGTCTTTGCATTTCAACAGACGAGAATAAACCTGTTTATAATTGTTTCGGATGTAATGAAAAAGGCTCTTGGATAGGTTTTTATATGAAGAGGAACGGCTTAACATATCCAGAAGCATTAAAAGCACTTGATATGGATAAACCTTTTGAACAAAGACCTGTAAAACAAATTATTGCAAAAGAACCACCGCAAAGAGTAGATACAGATTACACCGATTATTGCTATAAGGTTTGGAATGATACAATTATGCATGATGAATTCTATGAATTTTATGCTAAAAAATTATACGAATTAAGAGGAATAACATTCCCGACTGCAGTCGCATGCTTTATTAGTTATGATCCGAGTAAGGGATGGATATTCCCAGTGATACGTTACAAGGATAAAAAGTGTGTTGGTTATGAAATAAGACACAAACTATTTCAGCATTTCAAATTCAAGAACGGTAAGGAAACAAAATGCTACAAGGCCGATAATACACCGTCATGCCTGTGTTGGATTTATGAAGCATGGGATAATAAAAAATGCATTGTTAATGAAGGTTTTGTTGATGGATATTTTCAATATCAATATCAATATGAAAAAGCACAAAAATTCAAAGGTGAATTTGCACAAGTGGACTGTAATATTCTAACAAGTTCATGCGGTGTCAAACATATTCCTGAATTAGTTGAACAGGCCAAATTGTGGAATGATTTTGACGAGATAATTTTCTGTCTGGATAATGATGATGCTGGCCGGGATGCAAAAGAAAAATTATTAGCACTACCTCATGAAAATAAATTCAGATTTTTTAATTTGCTTGAAGATGGTGAAGATTTTGAAGAGTTTTATAAAAGAGTTTTAGTTAAGGAATTATACAAATGATTTTAAGAGATTATCAACAAGAAACAGTTGATTTAATATTAAATAACATTGATAAAGGAATAAAAAAGCAATTAATAAACAGTCCAACAGGTTCAGGAAAAACAGTTATTGCGAGTGAAGTTGTAAAACAATTAGTTGAACAAGGCCGCAGGATTTTCTTTGTTGTGGCTAATGAACCGTTAATAATGCAAACTTATAATAAATTTATCGGCATTGGTTTATTTCCTTCTATAATAAAGGCAGGTTTTGAAAGATATTATAATGAATTTGCAAAAGTTCAAATAGTAATGATTCAGAGTTATTCTGCAAGGGTTGAGAAACTTCCTGACTTAAATCCTGATGTAATAATTGTTGATGAGGTTGATTTCGGTTTCAATGGCCAGATGTTTAAGAAACTTGTAAAAAAACATGAAAATGCTTTTATTGTCGGATTAACAGGAACACCGATTACATTCAAAGGTTATTTATTGCCGGGATTTGATTTTTATCATGAAGTGGTAACAGTCCGAGAACTGCAGAAAGGAGGTTATTTATCAATTGATAAAAACTTCATACCGGCCACACCTGATATGTCGAATGTCCGAGTTATGACAACAGGTGAATTCAATGAAACAGAACTTGATGAAACATGTTCGCAAAGTTATTTCATAAATGATATTGTTGAAACTTACAAAAAGGTTAATTGCGGTTACAGAGGGATTGTATTTGCAATTTCAATAGGGCATGGTGAGAAACTTCAAGAAGCATTTTGCAAAGCCGGTATTAAAACAGGTTTAATTCATTCAAAAATGAAAAAGTTTCAGGTTGATTATTGGATGCAAGCACACAAGCAAGGTAGAATTCAATTATTAGTGAATGTTGGCAAATTAACCAGAGGTTTTGATGATGTTGAAATTATTGATTGCATAATGGCCCGACCGACAATGTCGCTTGCTTTGTATCTTCAAATGGTCGGAAGAGCGGCCCGATTAGATTCAGAAGGGAAACACTTCTTCCGTCATTTTGATTATGCCGGAAATATTGAAAGATTTGGTTTGTGGTCAGAACCTCGGTTATATTCACCAGATCAGGAAGTAAAAAGAGAAGTTGAATTCAGGCCAATTGTGTGTCCGTCATGTTTTTCAGTAATTTATGAAAGAACAAACACATGCCCTGAATGTGATTTTATTCTAACGCAGCAGCAAGCACAAAGAGAAAGAGAAATTCAGGATAATTTAAGAGCCAAAGAAATTATTGAAATAAAAGCAAGCACAGGTTCAGCCGGTGCAATAGATGCCTTAACACATTTATTAGGACATAACGGAAACACTTTTTATTACACAAAATTATTAAGCATGAAACCTGATTCAATTCCGAATGATACATTCAATTCAGAAGTAATAAGACTTTCAAATTATGCACGTAGAAAGCAATACAACCCGAATTATGTATATTATAAAATGCGTGAAAAAATGTGCTTGACAATTTAATTATAACATGTTAGGATAATAGAAAAGAAGGAGGAAAGTATGTCAAATCCAAATAAGTCTGTTTGGTTCAGTAACGGCAATAAAGAGTACGTGCAGGAACAAGCTGACAAAGAAAACAAAACCTTTAACAAAAAAATCAATGAAATAATTGATGCTGATCGTAGTAAAAAAGAAAAGAAAGAGGTGTAAAATGACAGCAACAGCAACACAGAATTGGTTAGGATTTTCAGTTAATTTTGAAAACGTAGAGGACAGAACTTCAGAGAGCAACTTTGAGTTATTACCGGAAGGTTTCTACAAAGCTGAAATCAAAAATGTAGTTCAAAGTGTACTTGGTGCAAACGATAAACCGGCACTAACAATTACATTAGAACTTGAAGAAGGTAAAAAAGAAATGGTTCACAATTTATTTTTACCTCAAAACGGTGATGAACAAACTGCAATTGATTTTAAATTGCAAAACTTAAGAAACTTCTTCACAAGATGTTTATATTCAAAACTTACAAAAGATGAATATAATGCACTTGATGCCAAAGAAAAGAATGATGCACTTGCTAAAATGCAAACTTCATCTAAAGGGCCGGCACAATTTATAGGCTCAAAAGTTTTAGTTCACATCAAACAAGAACCTTTTATTGCTCAAGATAAAGAAACAAAAGCAATTAAATTCACAGAAAAACCAACAGCATATTTAATTAATGCTATGCCAAAATCAATACTAAAATTAATCAATGAAAAAGAACAAAACGGTGTTGATATGAGTAAAATGCCTGTAATTTTATTCTCAAATAAAGTTGCTGCATGTGGCTTTGGTTTTTATAACGACTTTGATTCAGAAGCAGTATTAAAAAATTCAAAAGCATACGATTTTATTCAGGCAAATACTGAAACAGATTCTTCAACTGCAGCAGCAACAACAGAAGCTGCAAAACCTGAAAAAGCAGTTCCACAATTTTAATTCCTCGTTAAACTCCGCAATATAATTGACAAATCGGAAAGACGGTTGACACTCGGACAGACGAGATGTTTTTAAGATTAAGAAAGAGGTAAATACATGGACTATAATGAATTATTTGGTGAAATTAAACCAAAAAGTAATTATTCGACACCAACTTTTACCATAATATATGGGAATATTGGCTGTGGAAAAACTGTTCTTGCAACAACTTGTTCTGAATTAGGTCAGACGGTTTTAATCAATTTTGAGAACAGAATATCACATATTGATGAAACAGAAACATTGAGAATTGTTCCGACATCTGCAGGTGAAGCCAGAGAAGATAAAGCATGTACTTATGAACAGTTTTTGAATTTTCTTACTTTTATTGAACAAGAAAACATTAAATTCAAATATCTTATTATAGATACACTTGATGAGATGTTTGTTAAATTTTTACTTGGCATGCTCCGTAAAGGTGAGATTCAAGATAAATATTATGGCCGCCCTGAAGTTTATAATAAAATCTGGGAAATAACTAAAAAAATTAAAGATTTAGGAATTTCAATTATTGCGACCTGCCACCAAAAGCAGAATGAAGAAATAGATCTTCTTTTAACAGATGCATTAAAATCAAAAATAAATATGACGGTTGATAATGTTTTTTATTTGAAAACTGCTGATGATGATAATAGAGTTTTGACATTAAAACCTACCGGCAGCATTGTAGGTAAATTGACCGTCAAAAAAGAAAAATATAATGATGTACCTTTAGAGTTGATAAATCCAACTTGGAAAGATATTATTGAGGTGATTAATGCTTAATGTATTAGAACAAGAAGAACAGAAAGCTTTTGTTACTCGTTGCCACATGGAAAATATAGGTGTTATAAGCATAGAAAACAGTTTACAGTTTCCTGTAAATGCAGTTCTTGATATTGTAAAACCTTATGTAAAAATAACGGCATTAGAGAGCATAAAAACAAGGTTACAGAAACTTATGAGCATGCTAACAAGCAAGAGATATTCTCAAGGCATGCTCAAAGGCTGCCCTGATTTATTTCTTCCACAATTTGATTTGTTTATCGAAATGAAAAGAAGAGATGGTGGAGTGGTAAGTTTGGAACAGAAAAAAGTTCATGAATGGCTGCGACACTTGGGGTATAAAGTAGAAGTTTGTCATGGTGCAAAAGAAGCATGGCAAGCGGTAGAAAATGAAAGGAAAAAGTAAAATGGAAGTTTTAGATGTTTTAAATAGATGTAGATTAGAAGGGAATGTTTTGTATTTACCAGATGTTCAAATGGACAGAAAACTATATCTTGATGTTGCTAAAAAAATTGAATTAATTGGCGGTAAATGGAATAGAAAAGAAAAAGGTTTTTTATTTAAAGAAGATCCTGCAGAACTTTTTGAAAGCATAAAAAACGGTGACAATAGAAATTTAAAAAAAGAATTTCAATTTTTTGCAACACCAGAAAAATTATGTGAAAAACTTTGTGAATACATTCCAGAAGGTACTGAAACAATTCTTGAACCGAGTGCAGGGCAAGGAGCAATAATTCAAGCAATAAATAAATATAATCCAAATATAAAAGTTAGTTATTGTGAACTAATGGAATTAAACAGAAAACAATTAAAAGGTGATGCTGAATATTTACAAGATGATTTCTTAACTCTTGACGAAAACTTAAAATTTGATGTTGTTATTGCAAATCCACCTTTTAATAAAAATCAAGATATAGAACATTTTTATAAAATGTTAAAGCATGCCCAAAAAAGAGTTATTTCTATAATGTCTAAACATTGGGAACATTCTTCTTTCAAAAAAGAAACCAAATTCAGAGATTTTATTTATTCAAGTAATGCTAAAGTTATAGAAATTGAAGCCGGTGCTTTTAAAGAAAGTGGAACAATGATTTCAAGTTGTATTGTAATATTTGATAAAGAAAACGAGGTGTAAAATGGATATATTAGCAGTAGATATAGAAACAATGCCAAATCCTGAAATGATTTCAAGATTACCAGAAGTTGAAGCAGATTCAAGATTAAAAGATGAAGCAAAAATAAAAGCTGATATTGAAAAGAAAAAAGAGGAACAAATAAAAAAGATGGCTTTAAATCCTCTTTACGGTAAAATTGCTTGCATAGGCTATTATGGTGACAAAATCAAAGAAGTTGATTTGAGAGATGAAAAGGAAATGATCCAAAGATTAATGGACTTGTGGAACGATAATCTTATTGTCACATGGAACGGTAAAGCCTTTGATTTTGAATTTATTATTAAAAGAGGTGTAATATTAGGTCTTTGTCCTTTAACGGCTCTTGAACGATTTACAAGCAGGTATAGTAAATATGAATTACACATTGACCTTATGGAAAAATGGTGCGGTTTCGGTAAGTTCGCAAAATTGAATGAAGTTGCACAGGTTCTTCTTAATGGTGAATGTAAAGAAGAATTTGATGTTGAACAAATCCCGGAACTAATAAAAACACCAACGGGCCAAGAATTAATAAAAAGATATTGCTTGCAGGATTGTAAATTAACTTATGATCTTGCTAAAAAGATGGGGTATTAATTATGAGTTTAGAAAGTCCAAATTATTACAATTCTGAAGATCGTGCGTTGTATGATAAATTATTCTATCATAATAATGACGGTAAACCTTTAACAGAGCAAGAAGAAGAATTCTGCAAGTCAATGTACCACATGGAAGAAGTCGCTTGTGGGTTAGATGGAGATTAAGAAAATGTTTGATACACGAATAATTAGAAGGCTTGCTTATGACGGCAATTATCAAAGAGCCATTGAATTAATTGTTGATATTATTGATGGGAAGAAAAATTATTTTGAAGTAAAAGAAGATATTGAAAATCATATCAAAAAAAATAATTATAATAAAATAAAAAATATGACACTTGATGAGATGGCAGAATGGCTTTGGCTTAATGCAGGGACACTTTATATTATTAAGACAGTATCAGATTTTAAGAAGCAAGATGGGTTTAAAGATTGGCTATTAAGTGAAATAGAGGAGTGCGAGGGCTAATAAATGAAAATACAAACAATTAAATCAGCAATAATAGATTCTTATGGTAATAAGTATGTTTATAAAACTACTACCAAGATAAATAAAAATAAACAAAATTCTAACATTTTAGTTACATGTAATAATAAACCTATATACAAGGTAACTACTAACGGTAAAAGTAATAAAGAATATGACATGGGTTTATTTGGTAATTGGATTTTAAGAAAATGAATGATAAAGAATTAATTCATTTAATAACTGAATATGCCTATTTAAGAGATAAAATTAAATTAATTGCTTTCAAAATAAAAGAAGAATTAGAAGAAAGGGAAAGAGATGCCAATAGACAAATACACATTAAAATTAAGACAGGCCATGACATTAAAGGACAAAATCAGATACACTCAAAGAAGAATTAATGAGTGGGTTGAACATTTTGGTGAGAACGGATGTTATATTTCTTTTTCAGGTGGAAAAGACAGCACAGTTCTTTTACATCTTGTAAGAAATTTATATTCAAATATTGAAGCCGTTTTTGTTGATACCGGTCTTGAATATCCTGAAATTAGAAAGTTTGTTAAATCTTTTGATAATGTAACCATTTTAAGGCCCGATAAAAGATTTGATAAAGTTCTTGAAGAATATGGATATCCTATTATTGGCAAAGAGGTCAGCAAATGTATATATGAAGCAAGAAGAGGTTATCAATATCAAATAAACAAATTAAATGGTGATCGCAAAGATAAAGATGGAAATCCGAGCCGATTCAATTATACTCAATGGAAATTCTTACTTGATGCACCTTTTAAAATTAGTGATAAATGCTGCACAGTAATGAAGAAAAGACCTGTGCATAAATATTATAAATCTTCTGGGAAAGCACCAATAATAGGAACAATGGCAGAAGAGAGCCAATTAAGAAGGCAGCAATATATTAAAAATGGTTGTAATGCTTTCAATAATAAAATTCCAACTTCTACACCTATTGCTTTCTGGACTGAACAGGATATTTTAGAATATATTGATACATATAAAATACCGATTGCAAGTGTTTATGGTGATGTTATGAAAGATAATAAAAATAAATATTATACAACAGGATGCCAGAGAACCGGCTGCATGTTTTGTGGGTATGGCTGCCACAGAGAAAAAGAGCCTAACAGATTTCAAAAACTAAAAGAAACACACCCAAAACAATATGAATATATCATTAAAAATTTAAATATGGGTGAAGTATTAGATTTTCTAAACATAAAATATTAAGAAAGGATAAAACATGAGTAAATACAATTTTGAACAAAAAAGAAACGATTATATGAGTCCACCGGAACTTGTAAAAAAGGCCCTAGCAGAAAAAGGAAGGACAGTTTTTTATTGTGATGTTTGCTGTTCAGAGAAAAATATACCGGCCGTTCATTATTATATAGAAGGTCAAAAAGACGGATTAAAAATGCCATGGTATAAACTTAATTGGTGTAATCCACCTTTTGATGAATGTGCAAAATGGATTAAAAGAGCTTATGAAGAGCAGCAAGAAGGGAATGAAACGGTCATGCTCATACCTGTAAGAACAGAAACTAAATATTGGCATGATTACATTCTTTTCAACCCAAAAGTAAAAATCGAATGGTTAAGAAAAGGCCATTGTTTTATTCATCCTGAAACTAAAAAACCAATGGATGTATTCAAAAATGCTATTGCTTTAGTTTATTTTAATGCTTGACTTTGTTTTAATAACATATTAGGATATTAAACAAAGAAAGAGGTGGAATTATGATGTTTTTAATCCTTGATAGAAATCCTGTAAAATCGGCTTCATTAGTTCCTGATAAACTAAAATTTAAGCAGCTTTTAGAATTAGCACAAATGATTTCTACTATTACCGGCTCTGTTTATAAACCTGTAAAACAAGGAAAAGAAATTCAGGAATGGATAAAAAAATATCCTGATTATACAAAATTCTATTATAGAACTTTGTATGCTTGGTGTATTGAAAATATTAAAATGCAAGCAAAAACGCTACAAGATTTAATGACAATTTATTTATCATTAAAAAGTGCAAAATTTATTCATTATCCTGAAACTGCAATATTCAGGTATAATAAAAATTATAAGGGTACGAGTTGGCAAAATAATTCAGAATTGTCAATTAATACCGCAATATACGAATATAAAAAATATTTATGTTGGAAAGGTTATCATGATCATTTACAAAGCAACTAATGTAATTACAAATGAATGTTATATCGGCCAAACAACAAATACTCTTCATAATAGAATTGTGGATCACAAATATGAAGCATTCAAAAGAGGAAGAAACGATAAATTCCATACAGCATTAAGAGAGTTTGGATGTGAAAATTTTGTCTGGGAAGAAATAGCAAAAAGTAATAATTACACAAATCTTGCTAAAAAAGAGCGAGAAATGATATTAAAATATGATTCAATAGAAAATGGTTATAATACACAGATAAGGAAAGATAAAAAGCATGCGTAATGAATTAGGCCGCATAGGATCAATCAGAAGATGGACAGAAGATGCTATAAATTGTTATAAAAGGGGATGTGTTTGTTCAGGTTGTCCAATTCAAAATTTAATAAGTTCAAAATGTTTTATGAAAGCTAGTGTTATAGAACTTGTAAAAAAAATAGGTATTCCTAAAAGAAATGGCTCACAAATTATATCGTGAGCCATTAATCGTAGTAAATATTAAGAAAGAGAATTTTTTAAGTAATACCATCTGATTTTACTTCTTATAAAAGGGCCGACATCTGATTTTGTTACCCATGAATATGGCGGCAAGAAAGTAATATCAGGTTTCCCATAACTTGATGTTTTAGGGTGTTTTATTCCAAATTCGTAATGAGTCATTACAGTATCTGGTGTTATATTTATTTTATACTTTTTGCATAAATCGGCAATAAATTTACATGCTGCTTCAAATTGAACTGCAGTTATAGGATAAGGGCCAATATCAGACCTACTATGATAATTAAGCATACCACACAAACTGACACCAATTGAGCCTGTATTCCCACCGCCTGTGTGTTGTGCATATTTGCCATCATAACAATTTTCATTATCTTCTGGTTTGAAAATTCCTTCATGTGTTTCACCTTTTGCATCTATTAAAAAATGATAACATTCTTTTTCATGCTGATTAGGTTTACCTATACCGCCTGTCCAATGTATAATAATTCTTTTCATGGATTAATCCTTTATGATTAGATGCAAAATAAAAGGTAATATAAAAGTGATTACACTTGAAACACCTACAAAAATCCAATATCCTTTTTCAAGCATTGATATTCTTTTTTCGTGGTTATCTTGTATTTTACGACAAGTTAAGCAATTATTTTTAATTACTTTTATGTCTGAATACATTTCAAGTTCTTGTGCTTCTGTTAGTGACATTAATTCTCTCTCCCTACAGCCTTTGTAAGTGCATCAAAACGGCTTTTTAATATTCCGTAATCTGCTCTTAAATTCCCGTTTTCATTCAATAAAAATTCAACTTTTTCTTCTAATTCTTCAAGTTTTCTATCATGTGAAAAAAGTTCTTTATTATTTTCAACATTCTGCATATTTAGAATAATTTCATTAGGAGTGCCGTTCTTAATTGTACCAATTTTATTAAAAGCTTCTGTGGTAACTTCAACATCTTTATCTTTGAAATGAATATCTTTTTTATTGTCTAATTTGTCTTTATAAACTCTTGCTAATACAAAAGTTACAATAATAACTAAAACAAAAAGTAATGGATAAAATAAATGAATATTAATCATGTTCTTTTCTTTCCTTTAATTCAATTGTAGGTTCATTTGGTTTTTGTGGTGTGACATCCATTTGTATTTTAAATGGTTTTCCTTCATATTCAGTTTCTTTTTCGTATATGGTTAAATTCGGTGGCCAGAAGTCAATCTTTATTTTTCTATTCGGACTTTTAGGATAACTTCTTTTTTTCTTTGCCATAACACTTTTATTATAACATAATAAAATAAAACCGTCATTATTTAATAACGGTTTAGGGGAGGAGTTGGAATAGATGTTATTTTTCTTCAAAATATTCAATTCTTTTTATTGCGTTTTTATATGCTCTTTCATCAGGTTTTCCCATATAATCAGGATCCTCTAAATAAGCCTTGGCCATTTTTAAGAAATAACTAGGCTCTGTAAATATATGGCCATAATCAGACCACAGCATATTTACAACATAAGCATAATCATATTCATAGTAATCTTTATTACTAAAGTCTATATTTGAAAGTTTAAGGATATCTTCAACTTCCCATTTTGCACCAGAACCTCTATCTTCTGACCACTTCAATAAAGAAACTGCTTCATCATAGATTGAACGATCCACAATATGACATCCATATTCTTCTTCAAACATAGTTTTTACAAATTCTTCAGGCATTTTCTCACGAAATTTATCTATAAGTTTTTCTGCAAACTTTTTATCTTCCATGAGTTTTTCTGAATAAATTTTATCTGCTTTCTCTATATCGTACATTTTCAAGCCTTTCTAACCGTTTTATTATTTCGGTTTGTTTATTTAATATCTCTTGCAGGTAATCTTTATTTTGATGTTGTAATTCCTGCAAAACATCATCTGCAGTTGCTTGTTCCAATAACTCTTGATAACTTAAAATCTGTATAAAGTTAGCAAAAGTATCTAAATTACTAAGCATAGCAAGGTGTTCTTAAAATTACATAACTGTCAGCAGCCGTTGTTGTAGCACCGCCCATAACAAAGCGACCGTAAGTCCTGCCATAAGGAACTACATTTGACAATAATGGCTGTCCTAGAGAATTCTTTATCGGAATTGCAGCCACTCCGTTTATTGTTGTTGTCAATGGTAACGGATCACCTGTAACCGCCGGTGAAATTGCTCTGCATACAACAAGGTTAAATATTTCTTTGTCACCTACATTTGCTGTATTAGTTAATTGTAAATCTAATGCCGTTCCTGTATTAGTTACGGTTTCAACTTTATGATTTATTAAATTATTGCATCTGCACATTTTTCTTATCTCCTTATTCAAAAAAGTGTGAAGGACATAAAAGTCCCTCACACCTCGCTACTAACTACGCATAAACTCCACATCCACAGTTACAGAATGGATTAGTTCCTGCATTGTAAGTTGAAGCTACAGGATAGCGAACTACGTTAGAAACAGCACTCTGTAATTGCAAAGCTGCCACTTGCTTTTCTAAATCGTTGATTTTGCTTTGAGCCAAAGCATCAAGGATTTTTTGAGTTTGTGCTGTGGTATTTGCGTTGATAGAAGCAGTATTAAGAGCATTGTTATAGTTTACACCATCAATACCTCTTAATGTTTCACAGCAACAACTTTGAATTCTGTCATTAATTGAAGTTTCCATATTTGCTACTTGAGCAATTTGTGAACTCAAAGCCATTTGAATATCTTTAGCAACATTGATATTGTCATATTTTGCTTGGTTTGTTGCAGCGACAGCTTGAGCTGTTCCTGCATTTACTGCACCTAAAATTTCTCTCTGACTTGCTAATTGGTTCTGATTATCAAATCCTCTTTGAACATCATTCTGTGTTGCTAAATTCTGATAACCAATAGCATTTGCAAAGCCGGCATTACCAAAACCGCCAAAGCCACCGCCCCACATTAGGGCCAAAATTGCGAACAGCCAAAGTCCGCCACCAGTTGAAAAATCGTCTGTCATAGTTTTTTGTCTCCTTTTTTATATTTTTATACCGTACTGCGACATAAATTGAGTTAAATCAATACCTCTACTTTGTGCTACATTCATTGCATACTCTTTTAATTCCGCATTACTTTTTCCTTTCAAACTTTCATATAATTGTTTAGCTTGCGGATTTCTGTTAATGGTATTTTGTATAAACATTTGCATCATGGGATTATTTAGCATTCTTAACCCCCTTTATGTCATGAGTAACTTGTTGTGAATTGATATAAGTTTCAAAAGTTTTTCTTAATCCGTCAATTTTATCATTAAGGGCCTTAAAATCATCTTCATAAGGATTTATGTTTGGAACTTCATTTTCTTTTGATTCTGGCTCTTGTAGTGGCTCATTTTTCTTAAATTCTTGTAAAACAGCAAGACCAGAATTTATATCAAATTGTTTTTTATAAATTTCGTTTGTACTTTGGTTATAAAAGAATGTAGGTATTCCATTAAAATCAACTGGAGTAGCAGTTGCTTCTTCTTTGTTGGTAACTGCATACATC
>Ga0310786_10007290_pt1 | contig 14467 bp, 12 predicted proteins | sample AusTroGonzalo_MG_FD_203881 | JGI IMG/M metagenome (GOLD analysis project Ga0310786, IMG submission 203881) | Bovine rumen microbial communities from tropical cattle in Woodstock, Queensland, Australia - Gonzalo_03 (v2) (version 2) | ecosystem: Host-associated > Mammals > Digestive system >... | reverse complement strand
ATCTTTCAAAGAACTCTTTCTTTAGTGTGCGTTCACAGGAGCGTTTCCTGTTAAGCGGGTGCAAAGGTACTACTATTTTTCTAACCAACAAAACTTTTCGGGAGAAAATTTCAAATTTAAAGGGTGTTTTTTACACCTCTTGATTAATATCAATTTCAAACTAAATATTCACATTATTATATTATATATGCTACGCCTATGCTCGGCCTACGCTACGCCTATGCTATGCCTATGCTACGATATTCGTACACCCTTGCTACGTTAATTTCTGATAAACGCTTTGTTTTTCCAACATTTTGCAGTACCTTTGCACCTTATTAAATATAAAGAGCAAAAAATACATGTCAACGATATTACATATAGAAACCAGTACGGACGTCTGTTCGGTGGCCGTCTCAGAGGATGGACAGGTGATCTTCGACCAGGAAGACCACAGTGGTCCTAACCACGCGGAACGACTGGGAACGATGGTTGACGAGGCCCTCTCGTTTACTGACAACCACGCCATCCCATTCGATGCCGTTGCCGTGAGTTGTGGTCCTGGTTCCTACACTGGTCTCCGCATCGGCGTGTCAATGGCCAAGGGTGTGTGCTATGGACGAAATCTGAAGCTGATTGCAGTTCCGACATTGGAGCTGCTCTGCGTACCCATCCTGCTTCGAGAGATTCCTGAAGAAGAAGCGCTGCTTTGTCCGATGCTCGACGCCAGGAGGATGGAGGTCTATGCCGGGCTCTACGACCGTGGTCTGAAAACCGTCAGACCCATTCAGGCAGACATTGTGGATGAAGACACCTACAAAGCATTCCTCGATGAGCGCCCCGTCTATTTCTTCGGCAACGGTGCCCAGAAATGCCAAGCAGCCATCAACCACCCGAACGCCCATTTCATTGAGCACATCGAGCCACTGGCGAAATGGATGCAGCCACTGGCAGAGAAGCGATTCCTCAATGAGCAGTTTGAAGATGTGGCTTACTTCGTGCCCTTCTACTTGAAGGACTTTGTGGCTAAGATGCCAAAGAAACTGCTGTAGATTAAGTGTATAAGAAATAAAGATTAAGAAAATAAATAATGAACATCAAAGGATTAGACTACAACACTCAGCGTGAGAAGCTGATTATGCCCGAATATGGACGAGAGATACAGAAGATGGTGGAGTATGCCTGTGAGCTTCCTACCAAGGAGGAGCGCCTGAAGTGCGCCAAGGCCATCGTCCGACAGATGGAGACCAAGAATCCCCAACTCAAAGAGAATGCCGACTTCGAGCAGACCCTCTGGGACCATCTATATCTGATGAGCCACCGAGAGCTGGACATCGACTGGCCCTACGACGTATCAGAGGCAGACAAGATCCTCAGCAAGCCCAGTCCCATTCAGCCACCAAAGGATGAACTCAGACTGCGCCACTACGGCAAACTGATTGGTAAGCTTTTCGAGCAGCTCAAGACTATGCCTGCCGGTGAGGAGAGAGACGCTCTGACCTATTACACTGCCAACCAGATGAAGCGCGACCTGATGAACTGGGGACACGGTTCGATGGACGACGAGAAGGTGGCAGACGACCTGGCGCACTACACTGACGGCATCATCCAGTTGGACTTGAATGCCTTCAAATTTAATAAAATGTCTGTTGCAGACGATAGTAAGAAGAATAAAAAGAAAAAATAACCCAGAATGGCATCATTCATCATCGAAGGCGGACATCTGCTAAAAGGCACCATCACACCTCAGGGCGCGAAGAACGAAGCACTGCAGGTGATCTGTGCCACTCTGCTGACTCATGAGGCAGTGACGATACAGAACATCCCCGATATCCGGGACGTAAATAATCTCATTCAGTTGCTGTGTGATATCGGTGTAAAAGTATCACGTGGCGATGTCGGCACCTACACCTTCCAGGCAGACAATCTTAACCTCGATTATCTGGAGAGCGACGAGTTTGTGAACAAATGCGCCGAGCTGCGTGGTAGTGTGATGATGATCGGACCGCTGCTGGCCCGCATGGGAAGGGCGGTGATCACCAAACCCGGTGGTGACCAGATCGGACGCCGCAGATTGGACACCCATTTCCTCGGTTTCGAGAAGCTCGGTGCCAGATTCAACCGCATCGAAGGCCGTAGTGTCTATGAGATTGCCGCCCAGAAGCTGAAAGGCAATTACATGCTGCTCGACGAGGCCTCGGTGACCGGTACGGCCAATATCGTGATGGCAGCCGTCTTGGCCAAAGGCACCACCACCATCTATAATGCTGCCTGTGAGCCCTATCTCCAGCAACTTTGTAAGATGCTGAACCAGATGGGAGCCAAGATCAGCGGTATCGGTTCGAACCTGTTGACCATTGTAGGTGTGAACGAACTGCATGGTACGACGCACCGCATCCTGCCAGATATGATTGAGGTCGGTTCCTTTATCGGTATGGCCGCCATGTGTGGCGACGGCATACGTATCAAGGATGTCTCACTGAATGACCTCGGCATCATCCCCGACGCTTTCCGGAAGTTAGGTGTCAAGATCAAGGTGGAAGGCGACGATCTCGTGATTCCTCGTCAGAAGCACTACGAGATACAATCGTTTATTGACGGTACCATCATGACACTCGCCGACGCTCCTTGGCCCGGACTGACACCCGACCTACTGTCGGTGCTTATCGTGGTGGCCACACAGGCCAGAGGCAGTGTATTGTTCCATCAGAAGATGTTTGAGAGTCGTCTGTTCTTCGTCGATAAGCTCATTGACATGGGTGCACAAATCATCTTGTGCGATCCACACAGAGCCGTCGTCGTGGGGCACGACCGGAAGATAACGCTGCGTGGCGGTAGGATGACCAGTCCGGACATCCGTGCCGGTATCGCCCTGTTGATCGCGGCGATGAGTGCTACAGGCACCAGTCGTATCGACAATATCGAGCAGATAGACAGAGGTTATGAGCATATCGAGGACCGCCTGAATGCTCTCGGTGCAAAGATTACACGCGGATGATCAAGCGGGAAGAGGTTTATAAGATAGGACGGCTGGGCAAGACGCACGGTGTGAGGGGGGAGATATCCTTCCTGCTCGATGACGATGTGTTTGACCGCACAGATGCCGACTATCTCATCCTTGACATTGACGGCATCCTGGTGCCCTTCTTCATCGAGGAGTACCGTTTCAAGACTGACAGCAACGCCCTGATGAAGTTTGACGGCATCGACACCCAGGAACGTGCCAGGGAGCTAACGGGCTGCGACGTTTATTTTCCACGGGAACTTGCAGACAGCGATGAAGAGGGCGTCTCTTGGGCAGAATTGGTGGGCTATAGCCTTATCGACAGCAACACAGGGAAGACCATCGGCGAGATTGCCGCTATCGACGATACAACTATCAACATCCTGTTTGAGTTGACCGACGGGAAACTGATTCCCGCCTCAGACGAGCTGATACAACATATCGATACCAAACAACATCAAATAGAAATCAATCTGCCGGAAGGCATTTTAGAATTATGAAGAAAAAGCAAATAGCCATACTCGGTTCTACCGGGTCGATCGGAACACAGGCACTGGAGGTCATTGAAGAGCACAACGACCTGTATGAGGTGTACTGTCTGACAGCTAATAATAAAGTGGAGTTACTGGCCGAACAGGCTCATAAGTTCAAACCTGCTGCCATCGTCATTGCTAATGAGGCGCGTTACGACGCTCTCAAATCGTTGATGAGCGACATGCCTGACGTAAAGGTTTATGCTGGTGCCAAGGCACTTGACGAAATTGTAGAGGCCACCCCTATTGACATGGTGCTCACAGCCATGGTAGGCTTCTCTGGCCTCAACCCCACTATCCACGCCATCAAGGCAGGTAAGACCATTTGCCTGGCCAACAAGGAGACTTTGGTTGTTGCCGGTGAGCTGATCCTGCAACTCGCCCAGCAGTACCATACCCCTATCCTACCCGTTGACAGTGAGCACTCTGCCATCTTCCAGAGTCTTGTGGGTGAGGATCAGAACCCCATTGAGAAAATCCTGCTGACAGCCTCAGGCGGTCCCTTCCGTCTGAAATCGATGGAAGAGATTGCCCATGTGACAAAGGCCGATGCACTGCGCCACCCGACTTGGGATATGGGTGCGAAGATCACCATCGACAGTGCTTCGATGATGAACAAAGGTTTCGAGGTAATCGAGGCCAAATGGCTCTTTGGTGTAGAAGCCAACAAGATTCAGGTATTGGTTCACCCGCAGTCGATTGTGCACAGTGCCGTACAGTTCCAAGACGGTAGTGTGAAGGCTCAGTTAGGTGTACCCGATATGCGCCTGCCCATCCAATATGCATTCTCATTCCCACAGCGTCTGCATTTGAGTGGGGAGCGCCTCGATCTGTTTAAGGCGCAGCATCTGGAGTTCTTCGAGCCCGACCTGAACAAGTTCCGTTGTCTGGCACTCGCCTTCGAGGCTATCAACAAAGGTGGAAATATGCCTTGTATCGTGAATGCAGCCAATGAGATCGTTAACCGTGGATTCTTAGAGGACAAGTGCGGTTTCCTTCAGATGGGTGACATTATTGCAGAGACCATGCAGCGTGCTACCTTCGACAAGGAGCCTTCTTACGACACCTACATCGCCACCGATGCCGAGGCCCGTCGTATCGCAACTGAACTGATGAACAAGTAATAAATTAGATAAGGTAAAAAGATTATGGATATATTCTTAATTAGATTGCTTCAGTTCATGCTGGCAATCGGACTACTCGTGCTGCTCCATGAGGGCGGTCATTTCTTCTTCTCAAAACTTTTCGGTGTACGCGTCGAGAAGTTCTATCTGTTCTTCGACCCCAGTATCGGCAAGTGGGACGGCAGTCTCCTCAAATGGAAACCAAAGAAGAGCGATACCCAGTATGGTGTCGGCTGGTTGCCCCTTGGCGGTTACTGTAAGATCGCAGGTATGATCGATGAAAGTTTTGATACCGAACAGATGAGACAGCCCGAACAACCCTGGGAGTTCCGTTCGAAACCTGCCTGGCAGCGCCTGCTGATCATGATCGGCGGTGTGCTGGTAAACTTCCTGCTGGCCCTGTTCATCTACTCGATGATTCTCTTTTACTGGGGTGACACCTATATCCCTGTAAAGGATATGACCTATGGTATGAAGTTCAACACCGAGGCCAAGCAATACGGTTTCAAGGATGGCGATATCCTCATAGGTACAGACCAAGGGACCTTCAAGGACTTCTCTGCTGACCTCTTCAGAGATCTCTCAGAAGCGAAGCGTGTGGATATCATCCGCAACGGCAAAACTATGAGTTTACAGTTGCCCGGTGACATCAATCTGCTCGGTATGCTGAAAGCAGAGCCTGCCTTTGTCAGTCCTTTCATTCCTGCAGAAATTGACAGTGTGATGGATGCCTCACCCGCTGCTAAGATCGGTCTTCGAAAAGGTGATAAGATTATCGCATTGAACGGTAAGCCTATCGACTCCTATAATGAGTTCACCAACCAGATTGGTATCCTGAGCGATATCATGACAGGCGCCAAGACGACGGCAGATAGCATGAAGCTGCGTACCGTCACCATGGTGGTTGCCCGTGAGAGCAAGACCGACACCTTGACTACGATGCTGACACCAGACCTGAAGGTAGGCTTCTACGTCAAGAGTCTGGCAGGCATCTACAAGCCCGTCACCAAGGAATACGGTTTCTTTGAGAGCTTCCCTGCCGGTATCAAATACGGCTTTAATGTACTCGCCGGCTATGTGGGTGACATGAAATATGTCTTCACTGCCGACGGTGCAAAATCGCTTGGAGGCTTCGGTGCCATTGGCAGTCTGTTCCCCCCAATGTGGGACTGGTATATGTTCTGGAAGATGACTGCTTTCCTTTCCATCATTCTGGCTTTCATGAACATTCTGCCCATCCCTGCCCTCGACGGTGGTCATGTGCTGTTCCTGTTCTATGAAATGATTACGCGTCGCAAGCCCTCAGAGACCTTCATGATCCGAGCTGAGTATGTAGGCTTTGGTATCCTAATCCTATTGATGGTAGTGGCGAACCTGAACGACATCCTCCGCTGGTTAGGTTATATGTAACCTTGCACCTATGGTGACGGTCATGATGACATTGTTTGCCATCGTCATAGTTGGCTATATGGCGGGCAAACTAGGCTATTTAGGCGGTGATTTCGACAGACAGTTGTCGCGACTGGTGATTAATATCACCTGTCCGGCACTGATTCTGTCGTCAGCCATGACAGGCGAGTTGCCCGACCGTTACTTGATTCTGCCCTTGTTACTTATCAGTGTCATCACTTATCTCATTTTGACAGGTGCGGCCTTCCTCCTTCCCCGATACTTAACGAAGAAGAAAGATGATGAAGGGACAATTGGCTTTGCCCTGATGTTCGGCAATGTGGGATTCATGGGATATCCAGTCGTTGCCTCTATCTTCGGACATGAAGCCGTGTTCTATGCTGCCGTGCTTAATGTGGTGAACACCTTTGCCGTCTTTACAATAGGCACCATCCTGATAACAGGAAAGAGCGAAGTGGAAGGGAGGCACTTCCAAAAGAAAGTGCTCTACTCTACCCCAATGCTTGCAGCCTATCTGACGATGGCGATAGTCGCACTTGAAATTGACAACATCCCTGAGATGATCAGTCAGCCTCTGACGATGCTGGGTAACATCACCGTACCTGCTGCCCTGCTGATTATCGGTTCTTCGATGTCGAATCTCCCACTTCGGTCACTGTTGGGCAACGGTTCGGTCTATGTCACCACACTAATGCGCTTAGTAGTGGTGCCCCTGACGATGTACTTTCTGTGTCGCGCTTTCGGCTTTTCTGAGACCGTGGTAAATATCAACACCGTTGTCATTGCCATGCCCGTAGCCACCTATGGAACTATTCTATGTCTGCGCCATGAGAAAGATGCCTCGCTGATGACCGAGGTGACTTTCATTACTACCCTTTGCTCGATGCTGACTATCCCCCTATTGGTGATGTTCTTCTTATAAGCAAGAGATAGACAGCCCCTATAATCACATAGACCATTAATACTTGTAAGAGCGTCGGATGTAACCCTTCGATGCTGGCTCCAGGGAGAGCCGCCATCCACAAAAGCAACTGGTTGAGGTAATCCACCACATATATTAATAAGTACGCGAGAGCGGGTATCAGCAGCACCATCAGCGAGAGATACAGGATCAGGGTGGCAGCAGGTACCACCAAGAGGTTGGTCAGCAGGAAGTAGTTAGAGAAACGCCCAAAATAATAAGCGATCAACGGGGCAACCCCTATCTGGGCTGCACAGGATACTGCCAACATGGTCCACACCCATTTGAAAGCCCGATGATCAAAGAGAAAAGACTGAGACCATACCCTTTCAAATAAGGGATAGAATAACAGGATGGCCAGCACTGCCATAAACGATAACTGGAATCCTATATCAAATAATGACCTCGGATTAAACAATAGCATCATGATAGCCGCAAATGCCAACGTGTTCACCGACATCTTATCCCGATGACCGAGAGACAGCAAGGCATAGACCGTTAGCATAACGGCAGAACGCACCACACTTGCCGACATGCCTACCAGAAACACGAACAACCAGACACAAACGATGATCACCACCTGAGAGGCCACCTGCCACCGTCGTCGGTTGAGTAACAGCGACAGTAACGTATAGATTATACCCAAATGAAGACCGCTCAGTGCCAAGACATGGGAGGCGCCTGTCACGGCATAGGTTTCCCTCAGATCCTTTGTCAGTTGCGACTTATCACCGAGTGCCATTGCAGCCACCACCGCATAGACGCTCCCATCAACCCCGCTCTCAGACAAGCGATCCAGTAACTTCGCCCGCTGCGCCAGAAAATAGGCCTTCGAACGATCCAAGCTCGACTCCTCTGGCGGTTCCTGTTGAGTCCGTTGCATCAACACGGTCCCTAACACTACAAAGCACACAGCGATGATTACCGACTGGAGTTGCGCATACCGTCGGAGGCAGAATGCAATCAGGACTAGAACTACCAACAAAGGATAAAGCGAAAACGGCATAACTATATACTTAGCAACAATAATTCCTGCCATCAGGCTGACAGCAATCTTTACCAAAGGCGCTTTCTCAGACAAACTGTTTCTCATACGATTCTTGATTAACTGGTTGCAAAGATACAACTTTCTGTCTAAAAAGCATAACATTCTTAAAGAAATTTGGTTTTACGAACACTTCTTAGTATCTTTGCAGCCGATATGGAAGTTATTAGTATGCCCATCTGGGCGTGGATCTTATTCTATGTATTAGTGCTGATTATGCTGGCAATCGACCTAAAATCGTTCGGCAGGAAAGGTCAGCATGAGGTGAGTGTCTCTGAAGCCCTGAAGATGACAGCTGTCTGGATTATAGTCTCCCTGATCTTCTGTGGTGGCATCTGGCTCTATGAAGGTGACCAGAAAGCAATGGAGTTTCTAGCAGGTTATTTAATTGAGAAATCGCTGTCGATGGATAACCTCTTCGTGTTCCTGATGCTCTTCTCCTTCTTTGGCATTCAACGGAAATACCAACATGAGGTACTATTCTGGGGTATCTTTGGAGCCTTGGTACTGCGCAGTATCTTTATCTTTGCAGGTACGGCGATTATCCATCAGTTTGAATGGATTCTCGGCGTGTTCGGTGCCTTCCTCATCTATACGGGTATCAAGATGTTCAGCCATCAGGATGACGAACAGGTGGATCCCTCGAAGAACATCTTCGTAAAGCTTTTTAAGAAGTTCTTCCCCGTAACCGACCAGATGCACGATGACAAGTTCTTCATCATTGAGAACGGCAAGCGCCTAGCCACTCCATTGTTCATAGCTCTACTGGTGATAGAAACTACCGATGTAGCTTTTGCCGTAGATAGCATCCCTGCCGTTTTCTCCGTCAGCCGTGACCCGTTCATCGTCCTGACGAGTAACGTGTTTGCCATCCTCGGTCTGCGGGCACTCTACTTCGCCCTGGCTGCCATAGCCAAATACTTTACTTATCTGAAATACGGACTTGGTATCATTCTCAGTTTCGTAGGTATCAAGATGCTGTTAGAGGTAATCTGGGATATCGAGGTGCCCACTCCTCTTTCCTTAATATTTATCTTTGGCGTATTAGTTCTCTCAATGGGACTTTCTTATATCATTTCAAACCGTCATAGTCATGGAGATTAGTAATTACACGAACGACGCATTAGAACTGCTGAAGGAGTTGATAGCCATTCCTTCTGTAAGCCGTGACGAGAAGAATGCAGCTGACAAACTGGCTGAGTATCTGAATTGTTGGAACCTGCCTTTTGGGCGTGAAGGTAACAACCTGTGGGTTGGGTGCCAGGATTGGGACAACAACCGCCCCACCGTGATGCTGAATGCACATATCGACACCGTGAAGCCTGTTGCCTCATGGACCCGTGATCCCTTTACCCCGACACAGGAGGGGGATTTGCTCTATGGCCTTGGATCCAATGACTGTGGTGGCGGACTTGTGGCCTTGCTCCAGACCTACCGCATCATGCTTCAACGTCCTCGCAACTACAACATCCTTTGGGTGGCATCTGCAGAAGAGGAGGTGTCAGGTGCAGAGGGTTTCAGTCGGGTGCTACCTTTGTTGCCGAAAGTAGATGTTGCCATCGTCGGTGAACCCACTGGGATGCAGCCAGCCATTGCAGAAAAAGGTCTGATGGTAATTGACGGTTATGCTTATGGCAAGTCAGGACATGCTGCCAGAAACGAGGGAGTGAATGCCATCTATGAGGCACTCGATGATCTGGTATGGCTGCGCGATTATAAGTTCCGCAAAGAGAGTCCACTGTTAGGCCCTACCAAGATGACCGTTACCGTCGTAGAGAGTGGCACGCAGCACAACGTGGTTCCCGACACCCTGCATTTTGTAATTGATATACGTACCAATGAGTTCTACCAGAATGAGTTCCTCTTCGAGTTCCTGAAGAAGAAGATGAAGAAATGTGAGTTGCATCCCCGTTCGTTCCGCCTGCATTCCAGCAGCATCCCTCAGGATCATCCGATCATCCGCAGATGCCTGGAGCGTGGCATGCAGCCTTACGGTTCACCCACGCTAAGCGACCAGGCGCTCATGCCCTTCCCTTCGTTCAAGTTAGGGCCTGGCGAGTCAAGCCGTTCACATTCGGCAGACGAGTTCATTAAGATCTCGGAGATTCAGCAGGCGATAGAGACATACGTCTATCTATTAGAAGGGCTGACTATCTAGACAGCCAGCCCTCTGGGTTCAATTTATCATTTCCACGTCGCAGTTGGAACTGCATCACGCCTTCGGAACCTAAACGTCCAATAGTCTGGCGTGTGCTGACTTTCTGTCCACGACTGACACTTACCGATGCAAGGTCACAATATACTGACAGATAGTTTCCATGACGGATAATCACCACGGTAGTTCCAGCGTATCCAAAGACTGCACTTACCTCACCATCGAAGATGCAACGCACCGTCGATCCAGGCTGTGCCTTGATATCAATACCTTTCTTATCGAGCGTGACATGACCTTTCACATCCGTCACATGATTCGTACCAAAATGATGCACGATCTGATAACTTCCGGTGACAGGCATAGGCAGACGACCACGATTGCTCTCGAAGTTACCATTCAGACGCAGGTCCTCTGAAGAGACTGTATAGACCGTCTCTGCCGATTTCTTGGCAGCAGCCACTTCCTTCTCGCGAGCCTTTGCCTCTTCCTTCGCCTTGCGCTCAGCAGCCAAGCGAGCCTTCTCTGCCTCACGGGCAGCCCGTTCGGCAGCAGCCTTCTCCTCTGCACTCTTCTTAGCTGCAGCCCTAGCCTCAGCCTTCGCTTTTTCCTCGCGGGCCTTAGCTTCGGCAATCCTTCGTGCATTCTCACGGGCAGCAGCCTCTGCCTCGGCTTTCTTCCTAGCTAACTCCTCAGCCCGTTTCCTTGCAGCCTCAGCCTCAGCCTTTCGTTTGGCTTCCGCCTCAGCACGCGCCTTGGCACGGGCGATCTCCTCTGCTATCAGTCGGTCGATCTGAGCATTTAGTTCGGCGTCACGCTTCTTCTGTTTGTCAATGATGCTGATGATGGTTTTCTGCTGTTTCTTCAATGAGTTGACCACCTTTTCCTGTTCAACCTGTTTACTCTCTAATGACTTCTTCTCCTGTTCGCCACGATAGAGCAGATCGTCCTTCTGCCGTTTTGAAGTCTTCAGCTCCTCAAAAGCCTCCGTCACCTGAGCCTGCATAGCCTCCACAGCCTCGCCCTGAGCCTTCTGATATGCCGCATACTCACGGACGAAACGCAAGCGACGGTACATCTGTGAGAAATTCTTCGCACTAAAGATAAACATCATCTGACTCTGAATGCTGCGGTTACGGTGCATATAACGCATCGATTTCAGGAAACGCTGTTTACGCTCGTCAAGTTCATGCTCCAATACCTTCAGATGGGCCTGAAGGACATGAATGTTACCATCGAGCCTGTTGATATCCCCACGGATGGTATCAATCGTACGGCGCTTATCAGCAATCTCGTTATTGATGACCATCAGGTTCTGTAGGCGTTTCTTCACATCCTGTTCGTTAGCCCGCAGGCGGCGTTCCTGTTCCTTGATCTGCTGACGAACCTGAGCCTGTTCATTCTTCAGGCTGTTAACCGTAACGGCAGGGGCCTTCTTAGTCGTTTTGCTGGTTTTGCCAGTCTTACTGGTGGTACTTGTTTTCTTTGTTTGCTTCGATTTCTTTGTTTTGCTAGTGACGGTCGTTTTCTGCCCAGCAGACTTTTTCTTGGTCTGCTGGGCTGGAGCTGCTGCCACCAGGCAAGCCAACATCCAGAATAATATTAATCGTTTCACGCGTTATCTATCCTATATTTTAAAGGTCCATGAAACGACGTAAGATATCATCGACAGAAACCTCACGATACTTGTTGGAGATACTCGTACGGGGCTCCCACTCTGTATCAGAACCGATTTTGTTCATTGTCATACCCAGTTTCACCTCCTTACCGCCCGTGGTCAAGGTGATCATATGCTTATGGGGGAACTGTGTCTTATTCAACGGTTTGAACTGCTCATAGTCCCAGTTCAACTGAGAATTACCATTTACCCTATCCTTATACATGATATTAGCCATTTTGATCTGAGCCGTATACTTGTCCACCAGCCAACTGTAATCCAGCTTTGAAGACTCCAGATTAAGGATCATGTCATCACCGCTCTCCATCATATTATATGGGCCAGTTCCTTTCTCCTTTGGACTATTAACATTCACACTCTCTGGCACGAAAAGTTCATTCCAGAAAAGCGACTGGATCGTATTAAAATCTACACCACTATTACGCAGGAAGTCAACAGACATCCAGGGCACCTTCAAATACTGTTTGTTGATACGGTCCATGATGAGCACATACTCCTTTGTCATCTCAATACGACCAGCCTCTACAAAGCCGAACGCCATCAGCTGCAAACGAATGACATCATGGCGTCGCATTCTCAGGTTACCAGTCAGCGTGAGCTTCTGGGGACCATACTCAATAGAAAACTTCACCTTCGATGTCAAGAACTTACCTGTCTGGGCATTCTCCTGAACGTTTGAGACAAGCTCGCCCTTCTTAATTGTGAATTTATTGTTCGTTGTGGCATTCTTGTGTGACTTACAAGATACCAATACTAACGGCAATGCCAAAACGGCGACTTTTACAATACTGAGCAGTTTCATTCTTTAATATACTTTTTTTGTTTGATTTTCTTTTGGAGCAACTGATCCTCAGGTTTCTTCTGCTGAGCATCACGCCAGAGTGAGAGGGCACGTTCCATATCCTTATTCAAAGCATAGATATCACCCGCATGTTCAATGATAACTTCATTACCAGGTGCATCATCACCCATGTGTTGCAACGCCTGGTCAATATATATTTTAGCCTCGGAATAACGCTTCTGCATGAAGAGAATCCAAGCATAGGTATCAAGATAGGTGGCATTCTTCGGTTCTGCCTTTACCGTCTTAAAACTCATGGCTTCAGCAGTGTCGAGCCGCTCGCCACGCTCACTAAGATAATAGGCGTAATTGTTGAGACAGCCGATATTATCATCCTTCCACTGCAGACAGGAATCATAGGCGGCAAAGGCCTCTTCTGCCAGTCCCTTCTGATGAAGGATGTCGCCCATCACAGCATAGAAGTCGGACACGATGACTGGGTCGCTGTCATCGGCAATCACGTCAATGCCATTCTGGAATGTCGATAAGGCTTCATCCAATTGATCGCGCTTATAGTAAGCGATGCCCTGATAATAATAGAATGCCATCTCGTCAGGATTATACTGACGGGCATCCTGACACAAGGCAATGACCCGATCCAGATTCTCATCCTCCCAGGCATATCCCACCAGCTGTAGACGGGCAGCAGCCTGATCTGGCGCCATCTTCAGCACCTGTTCCAACACAGGACGGATACTGTCCTTCGGCATTTTCTTCGCACTCATATACGAGGCACAGAAGAACGCCATGTCAACCCCTGGCTGAGGTTGTGCAAGCATCTTCCGGAATAACGACAGCACCCTTGTGCTATCTCCACTGGCCTCGCAGGAAGCAATCTCCTGGCGCAACAGATGCACCTTTTCCTCGGACGTGGCATTCTTGTTCAACAGCACCCGCTCTGTGAGCGAATCCGCCACTGCTTTATCGCCTTGCGACTGATAATAGGTGCGCAGCGACATCAGCACACGGTTGTTATTTGGTTCCTGATCCAGCACCTGATGATAGATGTTCAGTGCTTTCTTGGTTTGTCCGTTCATCATCAGCGACTCACCATACATAGCCAGATAGTTCAAATCGTTCGGATATTGTTTGGCAAGCGCCTCCATCTCAGCTACGACCGCCTTCTTATCGCCCATCCGCGAGTAGATCTCACGCTTGGCGAGGGAGAGACGTTCGCTCTTCCCATCAATCGTCTCCATACGGTTCAGCACACCCACCGCCTGTTCATAGTCTTCCACCTGCTGATACAGTTGGAACAACATCTCCAGAACATCTTCACGATCCTTATTACGGGCATAGATACCCTCAAGCACTGGTATCGCACTGGCATAATCCTGCTGGCGGATGTAGGTCTGTGCCAAGGTTTCCATATAGATCTCACTTTCAGGATCAAGGGCTGCAGCACGCTTGACGCACTCCAGACTTTTCTCTGGATTCTTCAAAAGCGAGTAATACTGTCCGAGGAAGAAATATACCTCAGGTGCGTCAGGATTCAGTTCCTGACAATGGCGCAGCAGGTCAAAGGCGGCATCGTTATTACCTTTCTGTCGCTGAACCATCGCTTCCATAAAGAACTGGTCGAAAGTTCTTTGGTTCGTTTGAGCCAAAGAAGCAGGAAGAAAACAGTGTAAAGTAAAGAGTATCACTCCCACTTTCACCAACCACCTTCTCTTACGACTATCTTTCATGATGTCACTTCTCACTTATTTCCTGTTCCATGTCTCACTTCACGCCCGTATG
>Ga0310786_10007289_pt1 | contig 14468 bp, 6 predicted proteins | sample AusTroGonzalo_MG_FD_203881 | JGI IMG/M metagenome (GOLD analysis project Ga0310786, IMG submission 203881) | Bovine rumen microbial communities from tropical cattle in Woodstock, Queensland, Australia - Gonzalo_03 (v2) (version 2) | ecosystem: Host-associated > Mammals > Digestive system >... | reverse complement strand
ATTACACAGAAGGGTTTTTAGGGATGATTTTTCCAGAAAACTCTGAAGAGATAAAGTGTATTGGTGGTAAAAAGGTAGTAACCGAGACTTGGATAGATTATCTTGAGCGGAATCTTACTGACGAAAACCTACAGAGTTTTGCCGCAACTCACGGAGTTCCACACAATAACAGGAATTTAGGGATATTTGTTTTTGCTCATAAACAGTTCGATACAACCAGGAGGAATCCAATATATAAGATAGCGTGTTCAAGCGATTGCGATATATATTCAAATAATCTTGGTGTTATGAAACTTGATTGCGAGTTGTCGAACATTGGTTTCAGCGAGTGGCAGAAGATATACGAGATATATAAGAACAAGCGATGGGTACTAAAGAAGTATGTAGGGCTTGCACATTTTCATAGATATTTGAAATTTACGGATGATGTGAATTTTATTCCGAATATGGACGAAGAGTTTAAAAATTGCGACTGCCTTAGCAAGATTCCGTGCGATGTTGGCAATCTTAGGCTTCAATACGATTTTTGTCATAACATAAATGATTATGATGTTATGATGCAAATAATAGCCGAAGAATATCCCGATTTTATACAACCAGCAATAACCGCAGAGAACAGGGGGCTACTGATAGATTCCAATATTTTATTTTTTAGGAAGGAAGATTTCATTGACCTCTGTGATTTCGTTTTCGGTGTGCTGTTGAAATATTGCGAAAGGGTTGGCATCGACCCGACGAGCGACGAAAGTTTCATAAACTATATGAAGAGCCACGAGGAAGACTATGCCAAAAACCACCTTCCTGACGATAACGAACATTTACAGCAGGCAAGAATATGCAGTTTTTTGGCGGAAAGGTTGGTTATTATTTACTTAACGAGAAGAAACTTTACATTAAGGATGTACGATATTGTAGAAGAATAAAAGGATATGGATAACAGATGTATTATAGTGGTTCCTGCTTACAAGGAACATATGACGAATGACGAGATTCATTCGTTGATGAGATTAAAGAAGGTCCTTGGTGCGAACCACAGGATTTGCCTCGTTTGCCCTGACGATATAAGCGTTGACGAGTATCACAGGGTGATGGGCTCATTGCTCGTTTTCAGCTTCGACAAGGAGTTTTTCACTGACAGGATGGCATACGGAAGGCTGATGAACAGCGTGTTTTTCTACAACGCCTTCAAGGAGTACGAATATATGCTCATCTACCAACTTGACTGTTGGGTGTTCAACGACGAACTGAACGAATGGTGTGACAAGGGATATGATTATGTCGGGGCTCCGTTCTTCGTGAAGTGGTTCTCTGATAGGGGGCTGTATGTCGGTAACGGCGGCTTCTCGCTCAGGAAGGTTTCTTCGATGATAGAATACCTCAACAAGTTTGTCGGAAAGAACCTTCCGCACGAAGGGACTGACGATGGTTTCTTCGCTGCCAACTTCGACAGGAGTCTCAAGATTCCAACACCTATGGAGGCTGCGTTGTTCTCACTCGAAGAAGCACCTGCGCAGCATTATGAGAAAACCAAGAAACTTCCTTTCGGCTGTCACGCATACAAGAAGTACGATTGGGACTTCTGGAAGAGTTATATCAACTACAACCCATACGAGGACCTAAAAAAAAATGTGACATTCTGTATCCTGACATACAAAGAGAGCGAAAATGCAAAGGTTTGGTACAGGCGGTTCAAGGACTATTTCGACACATATATCATTGATACATATGTACTTGACAACGGTGCTGAGAATCCGTACAAGGAGGAATTCGGCGTTGACGAACACCTTATCTTCGCCCACAATGTATATAACGGCGGACAGAGGCAGATTGCCTATCAGTTAATGAACGAAGGCGGAAGGAAGTGGATGATGACCGTTGACGCAGATGTCGAAATGAGGAATCCGCAGTTCGTCTCCAAGATGCTGTCTTCCGTTGAGAAGGTAATCAACTCGGACGATATCGGCGTTTACGAGGTGTCGGCAGCAAGGGGAAGCAAGTGTCAGGGTTCAACGGCGCTTATTCCAACGAACATGCACCTTTATAGGCAGGCAGGACGCACTCCGTTCAGGGAGGTTGAGGAAGGAGAAGGTTGGTTCCGTCTCGTGAAGAAGGAGATTGCCGACAGGATTTATCCGTTCCAAAACTTCGAGGACAACAAGTACGGTTGGGGTGGCGAGGCACATTATTACCTTGCCAAGCAGATGGAGTTGAAGACAGTCATTGACGATTCGTTCGAACTGTATCACCCTGACGGAATTTCATATGACAACACGGAGGCGGTAAAGGAGCGTGAGGCGTTCTTCGCCCGCTTCCCTCAACTCGGAATCAAGGTTCCTAAATACAAGGAGGCTGACGAAATCAAGACTCTCATATGCTGTATCGGCAAGAACGAGAACAGGTATGTCCGTGAGTATGTCGAATGGCACAAGCAGATTGGTGTTTCCCATATCAGGATATATGACAACAACGACCCTGACGGTGAACATTTCGAGGATGTCATCGGCGATTACGTTAAGGACGGCTATGTCGACCTCGTTGATGTCCGTGGACAGAAGGTGGTTCAGTTGAAGTGCTACACCGAGTGTTATGCGGAGTTGAAGAACGACTACGATTGGATTCTTTTCATTGACTGCGGCGACGAATACCTTACCTTCACGAGGGGCAATATTACAATCGGGCAGTATCTCGCACTTCCTCAGTTCAGGAACTTCGACTTGATTCACATTAACCTTATGACTGTCGGCGATAACGGACTCGTTGATTACGATGACAGGCCGCTTATGGAGAGGTTCCCTGAGCCAATTCCGTTCGACACGAAGGTTGCCTATGACTTCCCTGAGGATATGCATGTAAGTTCAATCGTAAGGGGCGGACTTGAGGATATCAAGTGGGAAGGAAGGGGATTCACCCACACGCCTTCACCAAACGCCCTCAGGTGCTGCAACAATGTTGGGCTTTCCGTTGACGGCGAGTCGCCGTTCGCACCCGTTGATTTCCAATTCGCTGCGTTCAGGCATTACACGACAAAGACGGCGAGGGAATACTGTGACAAGATGCGCAGGGGCTTCCCTGACCAACTGTGGGACGGTAGCCGTGTCAAGAACCTCATTGAGACACGATTCTTCAGGACGAACAGCATCACCAAGGAGAAGGTTAAGATATTCAAGGACGAACTCGGCGTTGATATGTCCTACCTGCTTCCTGAGGACGATAATGTCGCCAAGAGGGACGATGTGAAGATTTATTCGCTCTGCTACGAGAAGAAGAACTTCGCCTTCCTAAACGACGCTGTTATCACCCCTCTTCAGGTGGGTGCGGCTAACGGTAACGAGGTTTGCTTCACCAAGGACAACACGGGCGACAACATTTCCGACAAGAACTATTTCTACATTGAGAACACTGGTACTTATTGGATTTGGAAGAATGTTCAGGGCGCTAAGATTAAGGGGCAGATGCAGTACAGGAGGCCGCTCAGCGGAATTTCGGAGAATGTTGATTTCGAGAAACTTTTCACCGATTACGATGTGGTTACCTGCGAACCGTTCCACCACCCCGACCACAAGGAGCCTACACCACAGGAGCCTATGGTGATTTCTGCGGATACCGTTGAACAGGGTTATTGGTTCTCCAACTGTATTGACGACCTCTACATCCTCGAACTCGTAATCCAACTCTACCACCCTGAATACTACGACGATTATGTCAAGTATATCAAGAACGGTCCAGACCTCTATTACTCCAACGGATTCATCCTTAAGGCGGATGACTACGACAGGTATTGCGAATTCTTGTTCGACTGCTTGCAGAAGTACCTTGAAATGACGAACATAAAGAGCAAGGACGACCTTGTTGAACATGTTAGGTACAATATGGAAGTCGGTAAGTATCCGAGGTATCCAGACAAGAGGAACATACCGCAAGAGGCTGTCAGGTGGCAGACTTCAATCGGAGGCTTCCTCAGCGAGAGGGTTTGGACGCTTTGGTTGCAGCATAACTTCAAGCCTGAGAGGATATTGAAAGTACCTTATATAAAGCAAGAAGAAGGAATGTACACCTAATGAGTTTGTATAGTTTCATATTTTGGATAGTGGTTATTTTAGCCGTAGTCGTTATAATGCTTCCAAGGAGAAGGAAGGATGATTACTACGGCTATGATAAAACCGCACCAAAAAGAACCCCGTGGCCGAAGGCGACAGACCTACACCAAAAAGTAACCAAGAACGGGAAAACTTACAAAAAGGTAAGATTCCAATACGAAGACGGGCATTTTGAGGATAAGGAAATCGAAGTGTCGTACAACGAGGTTTTGAATGATAAAAGGTGGGTTGCGAAACGGGCACAGATAATTAACAGGGACGGGCACGAATGTCAGTGGTGTCATACGCACGGTACTAAAAAGAATCCGCTTCAGGTTCATCACAAATGGTATAAGATGAAAAACGGCAATTTTATTGACCCGTGGGACTACCCAGATTCGTGCTATATAACCCTTTGCAAAAATTGTCATGAGTTTGCACATAAAAAGAGAAAACCACCAATACATTACGAATAAACGCAGTCATACGGCTGCGTTTTTTCATTCACTATTCGCCTGAAACTCGTTATTTTAGTGAAGGGCAAAATCCCACGATAACTATTTATTATTGATAACATTGTTTATTATGAGTTTAACTACGGAAATTTTTATAGAAAAAGCGAAGAGTATTCATGGCGATAAGTATGATTACTCTAAGGTTAAGTATATAAATTGTAGAACACCTGTTTGTATTATTTGTAAAGAACATGGTGAGTTTATGCAGGTTCCGTACTATCATTTAAACGGTAACGGTTGACCAAAATGTTTTAATGAGAAAAACTTAAGGTTGGATTTTTATTTACCAGACTATAACATTGGTATAGAATGCCAGGGTGAGCAGCATTACCGACCTGTTGAGTATCGGGGAGGCGATAAAACCTTAGAAAAAGTGATAAATAGGGATTTGACTAAAAAACGCTTATGTGAAGAAAACGGAGTTGGGCTGTTATTTTTTATGGTGGGCAATAAGCACAATGAAGAAAAATGTTTTACCAACACAATGGATTTAATAAAATATATAAATGGTGTTAAAAATGGCTAAAATTCAACGCTATGGGATTCGCTATCCATTTTCCAATGATAACATCGAAAATGTCTATATGGATATGAACAAAACATTCTCTGAGAGTATCAAATCTCAGATTGTTCATGTAATATTTACCCCTAAAGGACAGAAGTTGAGAGACCCTGATTTCGGCACTTCGCTGATTGATTATGTGTTCGGTCCGAAAACCGATGAAATGTTCGCATCAGTCAAGAACGAGATAACGGCACAGGTGGGCAAGTATGTCCCAGCGGCACAGTTCAAGGACATAAGCATATACACAGACGAAACAGACGAACATAACATAATCGTCTCAATAACATATTCAGTAAAATTCGGCAATAAGACGGAAGACACTACCGTAGCAATAAAACTTTAAGAGATGGAGAACGGAATATCATACCTTAACAGGACATACGCCGACTACAAGGAGGCACTTATAGAGTATTCAAAGAAGTATTTCCCTGATTTCAATGTGACTTACGATGACGCATCGGTTGCGTCATGGCTGATTGGCATTAACGCTGCAATCGCAGACGACCTTTCATACCACATTGACAGGGTTTATCAGGAGACGAACATTGACAGTGCCAACGAGAAGGCTTCGCTTTTCAACATTGCGAGGAACAACGGCGTTAAGATACCAGGCCCGAAGGGCGCTATGGCTGAAGTCAGGTTCTCCTGTGTCCTTCCAGTCAACGGCGCTGACCCCAACTATGACGCTGCGCCGATTATCAAGCGTGGAACGAGGGTGTCTTCGCCAACTCAGTCCTTCGAGGTTATGGAGGACATTGACTTCGCTTCGCAGTTCAACAACGACGGCGTTAGCGACAGGACAATCACGCCGAATGTGAACACCAACGGAATCATCACGGGCTACACAGTGTCGAAACTGTCGGTTGTTGTCGCAGGTGAGACGAGGATTTACAGACAGTCAATCAAGGCAAGCGACATCAAGCCGTTTATGGAGGTTATCCTTCCAGTTTCCGATGTGATGAACATTGAGTCGGTTATCGTCGCTACGGGCGATTATGCGAACACCGTTCCTTCATATGGTGAGTTCTACAGTGAGGAGGAGAACCTTTGCGGCGACGGAAAGAGGAAAGTCAAGTTCTTTGAGGTTGACAGCCTTGCGCAGCCTGAGAGATGGGGTGACGAACTCGTTGACGGAAATGCGAAGAAGTTCCTCTACGGATACAACGGAACTCCTACCTACTGCGTCACCAAGGGAGAATGGAAACCCGTTGAGCATAAGTACATTACGGAGTACACTGACAGCGGATACCTCAAACTTATCTTCGGTTCTGGAACGGGCGGCAATGTGGAACTCGGTGACAGTATGTCAGACTTCGCAAAGTGGCAGATTTCGAGGACGCTCAATAACAAGGCACTCGGACTTCTCCCTGAGCCTGACAGTACGATGTTCATTATGTACCGTGTAGGCGGCGGTGCTTCAAGCAATGTCGCTGCGGGTGCTATCAACAGGATTTCATACCTTGACATCCACTTCAGGAACGACGAGACAACCAACTTCAAGGATATCATAAACCTTGTCAAGTCAACGATTTCGGTGGTGAACACCACACCTTCCGTTTCAGGTAAGGATATGCCTTCGAACGCCGAACTCAAGTACCTTATCAAATACCACAACTCGGCACAGGAAAGGTGTGTCACGGTCAAGGACTATGTTGACAGGATTCTAAACCTCCCTCCTAAGTACGGTACTCCGTTCAGGGTTGGTGTCATGGAAGAGAACAACAAGATTATGGTTTACCTTCTCGGTATCAACCACCTCGGACAACTTGACACAATCCTCCCCGTCACCCTCATCAAGAACATTGAGCGTTATCTTGAGAGGTATAGGATGATTAACGATTTCGTCGAAATCAAGCCTGGTAGGATTATCAACCTCGGATTCGACATTGACGCAATCGTGGACAAGAACTACAATAAGACGGATGTGGTTCAGAAGATTATACAGACGGTGAAGGACTATATGGACATCAACCGCCACATCATGGGCGAGGAAATATATGTTGGCGACCTTGAGAAGGAAATCTCGAAGGTGGACGGTGTTCTCAACCTCATTGAACTCAGGGTGTTCAACATCACCGAACAGGGTTATTCGAACACTCAAATCGGGCAGTCGGTGAGCGTCTATTACGGAAACGGAGAAGGCGACGCAGTTAGCGACAGGATGCTTGTCGACCTTGATGTCACTGACGGCATCCTCTACAATGACGGAGATTCGATGATGGAGATTAAGAACCCAAGTCAGGATATCCGTGTAAGATTGAAGGAGAGATAATATGGCTTGCAACTGTAAGGTATCACAGAACATAGACTATCTCCACAAGAAGTATGGCGATAAGGTTCCACAGAGCAAGATTACGAACATCCGTGGAAAGGTGGAAGTGGGGGTTAAGAACTTTCTCCTTTACCTCATGACGCTTCCGCTGTTGCCGCTTATGGCTGTGTTTGCCTTGGTTAAACTCGGAAAGGGTGAAGTGATACATTTAGATAAAGTAGTAAAGAAGGCTTAGAATGGGCGATGTAAAGAAATCATATAGGATAAAGGCGAATGTCGGGGCTGACTCTTTTTTAAGTGTCAACCTCGAACAGGATTATGAAGTGCTTGACATTCTGTCTCTTAAGATAGATAGTCAGGACTTGTACAGACTCCATAATTCGAACTACGGTGTTGTTGTCGGGCGTGTTCTCGCAAACAACGGCTTCGGTATTCCGAACGCAAAGATTAGTGTCTTCATCGGTAAGGACGATACCGATGACGAGAAGATTCTTGCCATCTATCCATACTCAAGCCCAGCTTCGAGAGACGAGAACGGGGTTAGGTACAACCTGCTACCTGACGAGAAGATAAGTAACTGCCACCAAATCGTTGGTACATTCCCAAACAAGAGGTATCTCCTTGATAATGAGGATATTATAGAAACCTTCGACAAATACTACAAGTACACGACAAGGACGAACAATGCTGGTGATTACATCATTTGCGGCGTTCCTACGGGCAATCAGATACTTCATATGGACCTTGACTTGTCCGACTGCGGAATACTTTCTCAGCGTCCAAGGGACTTCGTTTACAAGGGATATACCGTTGAGCAGTTCGAGAACCCGAATATGTTCAAGACAGGAACCAACTATTCAAACCTCAGCCAGATATTCACGCAGGACCAAACCGTTTATGTCCGTCCTTTCTGGGGAAACGAATCGCTCGGTGAGGAAATCGGGATAACGAGGGCCGACATTGATGTTGCCTTCAAGTTCGAGCCCACCTGCGTGTTCATGGGTTCAATCGCAAGCGACCCTGCGTCTCAGGGTATCTCGAAGAAGTGCATTCCAACGCCGCATATGGGAGATATGGACGAACTCGTCACTGGTGAGGGAACGATTGAGATGATACGCAAAACCTATGCGGGAAGCGTTGAGGAGTTCCAAGTCAAGGGCACTGAGTTAATCAACGGCGACGGCATATGGTGTTATCAGATTCCCATGAACCTTGACTATATGATGACCGACGAGTACGGAAATATGGTTCCTACCGACAATCCAGACAAGGGTATTCCTACGAGGACGAGGGTAAGGTTCAGGATTTCAATGCAGGACTTCGAGCAGAACACCGACAATTATTTCAGACCAAAGGTACTCGTTCCGCACAACCCTCAGAATCTCGAAGGCGAGGGACACGACAAGTACGACTATGAGTTCGGTTCGTTCACATCGGACGAATCGTTCCGTGACCTGTTTTGGAACGAGGTTTATACCGTAAAATCATATATCCCAAGAATACAGAAGAGAAGGGTAGGCGGATGGAAGGAGAGCAAGTTCACGGGAATCAAGCAATGCCAGGCTTACGGCAAGAATAATCCTATCCCATATAACAATATTAGGATTAGGCTACCATTCATGTTCAAGGTAATGTGTATCCTAATCAAGATTTTCATAAAGGTAGTTAAGGTTGTCAATAGTGTTATTTCCATGATAGGTAATTTACTTGCCGACTTGGGTAATACCGATATCGGTAGCGTTGTAAGCACGGCATTGGCGCTTTTGTCTGGTGGCGCAACGCTTCTTTTCAAGGTGACGAGGGAAATCCACATATATCCGTTCACCGACCTTTATAAGTGGGCGACAAAACTAAAGATGAATGTCATTGACGAAGGTATGTGCCCAGACCTTGAGAATTGGTATTTCGCACCTGTTTTCAAGGATACGCTATGGGTTTCTTCTAAGCCGCCCAAGGGAATGAAGGCTTACAACCTACTCAAACAGACTCTTGATTCAATCACGACTGATGATGACCCCACATCAATTGACGACCAAAATCAGAGTCCAGAAGACGAGGCTAAGTGCCTTACGACGAACACCGATTACCTTGTTTCCTGCATCGAAATGAATCTCGCACAGGAGTACAGGGTTATCAACTTCGACTTCTACAACGATTGGGTTAACGGACTTATCTACATACCGAGGTTCATGAGGTATATCAGGAAGAAGAGGAAGTTCCTCGGAATCACAATCGTGAAGGCTAAGATTCGTGGCTGTATGGACGATACGAGCGTGTTCGCAAAGACGAGAAGGTACACTCAGATGTGTTCCGTCGGCTACAAGAAACAGCGTGGAATGGGCAATTACACAGTCTATTCGAGGACTACTACCAACCTCAAGAATGCCATTCAGCGTATTCTTTCCAACAATCTCCACAAGCAGAGGGGATTGACGCAGCAGTCTATCTTCGGCAAGGAGAACGGCGGTATCTGCCACGAGAAGGAGACGATGTACGGACATCATGTCTATTACCTGAAGCCTTGTGAGTGGGTTAAGAAGGGTACGCCGATGAACAGGAAGGTTAACCTCTTCGCAACGGATATCGTACTCCTCGGCTCATTGAACGAGTGCGACCCTTACGGAATACCGCAGGCATTCAAGCACCTTACGAGTTCTTCGTACATTATGCCTACCAACCTCGCCCTTACGAATATGGAGGAGAACGGTTGGCTGTATGCTTACGGGGATAATGGTACTATCTGTTCGACTATCAATCAGACAACGGAGAATACCGACATCAACAAACTTGACGACCCTGTTAATGTTGTCGGCGGTACGCTTACCGAGGAGTTGAAATGCTACAAGGACGCAAGCGAGAACTATGACACGGATTTCGAGGGCGACCCAAGCGATACCCTTCCAATGACGGAGGCTGCGGGTATTGCGTGGAACTACACTGGTCCAGACCAGGGAAATATTGACGCAAGGAGGCTCTATTATCCAGGAGGGCACTTCCTTGGGCTTTCGTGTGTCAATTCACAGACGAACATCAAGTCCTGCATCAACCTTGAGAGAATATGCGAGGTTGGTTCTTCAATGTCTCAGAGAAGGGAGAATGTGAGGGCTGTGAACAACGATTTCGGCGACGCTTCTCTCGAATACACATACGAGGTTCCCACGGGGCTTATCGCAGGTAACGACATTGTTGACGATGAGTTCAGGGTAATGTTCTCAACAATGAACAAGAAGAGGCTTATCGCAACCAAGACAGACCCAAAGACGGGGTACAAGGTATATGATTTCGATTATGTGAACCCTGTCAATTTCAACGGAGAACTCGTTGATTACGGCGGGCAGTCAACGCCTTACAACACGCCGAGCGTCAATGTCACGGACGAATCGGCAACCCTTGCACAGTATGGCATTGCAAACGCAATGACGAGGGAAGACTACGACCCTAACGAGGCGGCGTTCACCAAGACAAGGACGATTGAGTTCCCAAGCGTTGACTACTACCTATTCAGGATGGGACTTGACTATTCCGACTTGACGAGAAGGAGCAGCAAGCACATGAGGCAGTTCGCAAAGGAAAAGGGAGGCGACAGATACCTTCCTCAGTACGAGAACAGTTATTATTTCTACTTCGGTATGAAGGACGGCTCTACGGCTCTTGACGAGTTCAACAAGCAGTTCTTCTCGGAGTGTGAAAGTTCAACCCTCATTGAGAGGGAAACCGCTTCTTATATGGTGGTTACCGACTTCGACCCTTGTGCGGGTGTTTCGACGGTTATTCCTTTCGTCAAGAATATGGACGGAAGGCTTGTCTATAAGATTACATTCGGGAAGCATACCGTTTCTTCCGCTTCGTCAATCTACGGCATATGGGAGGACGAGAACGAGATTGACAGTTTCGTCCTCGGCCCAGGCGAGTACAAGATTACCATTACTGACGAGGAGGGCGTGGAATCAACGGCAGAGTTCTCGGTTGGAAACGGATTGGTTAATGCCAACACCTATTCATACGACTTCAATGTGTCTGACGATGTTCTCCCAAGAAACGCAAGCAACAAGGACATTTACCACGGCGGTTACATATCGTTCGAGGATTTGACAGTCAATGTTCCTGACACAATGTCAGTCGGCAACATAACCGTATTGGCAGTAAGGGAAGGCGACGACCCTAAGAACGGCGGCGAGAGTACGAGCGTGTCAAACGGGCGTGCCGACTTATACCTTGCGAGTGCAAACACCCCTTACGATGTGTATATGAAATTCAGGTGTCAGGGCTGTGATAACGACATCTATTCGTTCGTAACCACAATCAACCTCCTCAACTCGAAGAGTTCTACGCTTCTTATCGGTGCTGTGAAGAAACTTGACTACAAGGATTTGCAGGGCAACAAGTTCAGGGAAGGTTGGTGGAACAACTACGACAATGTGTCAAGGGACGATATTGATTATTGGAACATAAGGAAGAGCCTTGTCAAGACAAATGCCGAGGAACCGTTCTCAAACAATGTAATCGCCAAGAACGGAAACAAGGTTATATTCGGTTCGCCACAGAACGAAGGAGGAATCTACAACAACTCAGAACCATTGTCTTCAGACTATGACGCAAACCTTCCTGTGGGCTACAGTCTTGACGATGATGCAACATACCACCCTGTTTACGGGTGTTCCGACTACGCACCACAGAGGCAGTACACGGCGGCTGCGTATAACGGCTTGTCTGTCGGCGGTGATTTCGTAGCGAAGGTTACGGGCGGAACGGGTACTGTCAAGAGAGTTTCCGTTATGAACGCCAATGCTCTCAGGGACGGAGGCGGCTGTATCTTCAAGCCACTTCCTGACGGCGACCTTTATCCTGCAATCTATCATTCGTCAAACAACACCATTGAGTGTATCGTGAGCAACGACGATACTGGCGTACTTGAGGATTTGGCTGAGTTGAATGTCGGTGTCGTATATCCCACATTCCTATACACAGTAATTGACAAGCCGTTCTCGGTGAATGCAAACTACTTCGTAATGAAGAACAAGGGACTCGTCGAAACGACGAACGAGAACGGAGAACTATGGGCTCAAGTTGTTACGGACGATGATGGCGGAAAGTGCGAGGCAAGGATTACCAACGGACTTACCTACGGAACGGGTTCTGAAAGGACATACGGTGGTAATACATTTATGGCTATCATTGACGGCGTTGAGGACGAATGGGACGAGGGAACCACAAAGATTTCCGTTTCCACATCAGACTTGGCGAATGTAGGGCAAACGAGCCACACTGACAAGGTTACATATAGGCGTGGATGGACCGAGGGTTCTACGGGTGATTTGTTCTATTCCGTACAGGAGGGCGGCCCGTTCTATACCAACGGTTCAAGTTATTCGGCATACAAGCATAATGGCTTCGATGTATATGAGGACACGAATGCATATATGAACGCTGCTGATACGGCTGAAATTGATATCAAGTCGAACCTATACAACGACATTTACTACGAGAAGGAAAACAACGGTATGCTCTATTTCGAGGCGAACGGTGCTTCTGACCCAGGTGCTAAATACTACATCGTTCCAATGTCAGAACTCTCAAGCCTCATAGCCCTTGACAGCACAGTCAGCGGTTACACATTCTTGGAGATTGGCAAGACTGAGGAGGAGAAGAATGTTATCTTCCTACTCGGTAGGTACACGAACAAGGCTAAGTACGATGTGGAGGGTAAGGATGTTGTCGTTAAATTGTTCGACCCAAGCGGTTGGCTCTTCAACTCCAAGGTTCCAAGGGTTACCATACCGTTCACCAAGTACAACGAGAGCGACGGCACTTACTATGTTGAGTATGAAACCGACAAGATTGGCAAGATTGGAACCGAGTTGAGCGTCAAGGATATCAACAACGCAGTGAACCAGATTAAGAACAAGTTCGACGGAAGGGTTGATTTCGACAGGAAATACAGGGCTGTTGAGGAATCCAAGACAAGGAATGAAACGGACTCAAATTCTTGGACGAGGATTATAAGCGGAGCGACGAGTGCCGCCACAAGGGAAATAAACCCCGCAGGTGGCTCATACAACTACGGAAGCGACGCTAAGTTCGCAATCATCGGAAAAATATCTGCCGCCGCTAACGGAAATGCCACGGCTAACCTCTTCAGGGTTTACGCAAATCCTATCAGGAAGATTAAGACAGTCAAGAGTCTTGATGTGTTCAAGGTTATGCTAAACAATCAGTATCTCACGAGCATTGTTGCTCCAAAGGCGGGTGATACATACAACTGTGTCGCCACTGTTTCGAAGGAATACGCCACGCTTGCACTCAGTGTCTCTTCAACTCAATCTTGGTGTACGGTTAGAATAGTTTCGTCAAGCACAGACAGCACGACGGGCGAGGTTACCAAGAATATCGAAATCACGGTTGCCGAAAATAGCGGATACGAGGAAAGGCGTGCAGATGTTGAGTTCAAGATGACAGTAACCGAAGGCGACTCTACGAACGACTACACTCAGACGGTAAGCGTAAGGCAGACTAACAGCACAGAGGGAATAACATCAGGAAGTACAAGTTAATATGGAAAGGAAGGTATTTCTCGAAAAAAATAGAAGCAAGTTCTCGGTGAACAAACCAAATGCGATGGGCGTTGACCTTGTTACGAAGAACAAACTGTTGAACGACAGCGGGATTTTGGGCAATTTCTCGCAGCTTGAACAGTACAACAAGGACAGGGACGCTTGCGAGAGGTTCAGGATGATTTTCGTAATCAACCCTGTGTGCAGCAATGTCCTTTTCAATATGCGTACAGAAGTGGTGAAGGACGAAGGCTCCGATAATCCAACCGTGCTTGATTCGACACCAAGAAATCCAAGTAGCATAAGTAGGTATATCGTAAATACCAACCCAGTTACGAGGGAACAGGCAATCAAGGATACTGAGTACAGCCATCCGTTGAACGGCGGATTCGTGTACCACTGCGGAGCCGACATCTTCAACAACCATATGCTGAGGAACGACGGCTTTGTCCATGTGAACAAGATTGCAGCAGGCGATACCGAAAGTCC
>Ga0310786_10007288_pt1 | contig 14468 bp, 13 predicted proteins | sample AusTroGonzalo_MG_FD_203881 | JGI IMG/M metagenome (GOLD analysis project Ga0310786, IMG submission 203881) | Bovine rumen microbial communities from tropical cattle in Woodstock, Queensland, Australia - Gonzalo_03 (v2) (version 2) | ecosystem: Host-associated > Mammals > Digestive system >... | reverse complement strand
TGAACCCTCAAAATAGGGCATCATGTAATTACGTTTATTACCACATAGACAAGCCTTAGATTTAGTTTTATTACAACTAAGACTACCATCACCATAAATAAACCCATGTCTAATACCGTCAATACATAAATCACCTTTACTCGGCATATTAAACGGTATACAACTGCCCCTTTTTAACTCGGCAGTAGTTACTATAACGTTTTTACTATAGTGTTTTCCTTTATAATAAGAATCCCGATGTTCTATCCACCTATGATCTTCTGTGCATAAAAAGGAATCACCACTTTGTAGAGATACACGATATATTAACTGCTCTCCACAATAAACCCCTTTAGCTTTCCGATATGTACAGTCTTGGCCTAAAACCATAATGTCCTTATCTACAAGAGAATCTAATCGTTTAACACCTTCTCTTGTTACAATCTCTGTTTCACCTGTAAAACAATTAGGAAGTACCGAGGGTCCTCCATAAATCGGAATACAGGGATTGTACCCACCAAACCTAACTTGAATCCAATGCTTATCGGTTGAGCTTGGGGCTGTTAATCTCGGCACAAAAGCCATCGGTTTTCACCTCACAGAACATCGTTATTTTACCACAAATTGCAAGTTATATCACTATAGTCTCTGAATACAAAATTTAGTACATCAAATTACCATTTCGGTGTTATCATAGGTCAAAGAATGTCGGGTCAAGAATCTGTTCGATTTCAGTGATATCATCTACTGGGTCGATAAGCCATAGCAAGAAATCTTCCTGCCATTTATCCCATGAAACCTTATCGAGCTGTTCTCTTGTAACGTAGAATCCCATTTTGCCCTTTAATCCCGACCGAATCAATATATCCTTGTATTTGGCTACAATCATATCATTAGTAGCTCTTGATGATGTAAGCTCTAATTTCAGCCATACTCCGAATGGTGGAACATATTTCTGAATGTAGATTCTAAGCCACTTCAATTCTTCGGTAGCCTCTGCCACGGTTCTTGAACGTACATATGCATATAAACCGTAGGTTATATTTCCCTCTTTTGCAGTTTTTACCTGTACATCTAACTTCGGATTTGCATATTTTTCCACTTCCATATGTGATACATCATATAAGCAGCCTGCTTCGATGAACATAGCTATTACTTTCAGTTCATTGAGCTTTTCAGTATCTATACTTGAAGTGAATCTATCTACCGATACTATGTAGGAGTTTATTTCGGTGTAATCAGGATTTACATTATAGCTACCTGATTGTGCATACTCAAAATCTGTCGGATATGAAGTTGTCACACTACTTCACCACCATCATATCAGGGTTGTGTTTATAATATGTTTCTGTACCTACCCTTACAGGCCACATAGATGCTGCTTTAGTGACATACTCAAAGTGAACATACCTATGAGCTTTGCCAAGATAGAATCCCTGCTGTATTACATCCCCTGCTTTGACTTCTACCGAATCAAGATGTGTATATCTCAGACAGGAGAATACATCGTACTGCACTGTTACGGCATAATAGTTCTCATCTTCTCCAACCGCTACTACTGTTCCGCTTGCGTATGAATACACATAACTACCGAATACATCTATACCTGTATTAAAGCCGAATTTATCATATAGCGTATCACTTGTACTACCTATCCACGGTCTGCGGATTCCGCAGTAATCCGACACTATATTATCTAATCTCAGAATCACATCAATCCCGCTTTCATAGAGTTGTAGTCAAGGTGTTCAAAGTTCGGATAAAATTCTCCGAATGATACCTTATATGGTGATATTACATTTTTAGTAGTCTTATACGCAGATGAAGTAGATCCGCTGCTTGATGTCATTATATTCATAGATGTGGCTGTCTGATTAGCACTACTCATTACCAATCTCTGTAATTTCAGAGTTGTTACAAAGGTATTAGATATATTATGCGCTACTGACATTATATTATAGATACCTGTTATCGGAGATAAAGTATTACCTGTGAATATTATCAGCGGAACAGGCTGCGCTATCTGATACCCCTTGGTGCTGCCTGGGATAGTTATTGTAAAATCATTTGTGAACTGAGTAGCAAGAGCGTTGACATCATTGATAATATTAGCTGTCTGGTATACATCTGCAAGGGTAGCCGACCAGCTATTGACTACGCTTGCACCTTCGGCAATAGCATTACCGCTGCCATCAACAATGAATCCTACCTGAGAGAAATTCATATTAGTCATATTGTAGGCTACACCATTATATGTACCTGATACCGAGAGAACATTATCATTTGATGTTCCGTATCGGAGCGTATTCTTATTCTCAAAATTCATAAGATTTGCATTACTCTTATAATGTATAATTCCTGGTGATGTCATTGTTGGTTCATCTACCCAATAAGAAAACGTCACACATTTGGGAGTTTCATCTGAGGGCATAGCTTTCATAAACTTTTCAAGTGGAGTTGATATTCTATTATTCATAACCTGACCGATGGTCTTATATTTTGATATCAAACCGCTTGCATCTCTGTTTTTACTGTAAGCCTTGGATAATTTGAGCAGACCAGGAAATGCCTGATAGTTGTCCTCTACTCTTATATTGCCGCGAACGTAAGAATTGAAACTTATATTCAACGGGCCGTGATTAACTAAGGTAGGCACATCATTGTGATCTATGTCAAGGAGATAGTAGCTTGTAACCTTTGAAGCTATAGCTACTCCCTCTAATACTGCCGATGGTTGTACGAATCCGCATAATTCTGGAAATCTCAATACAGGCATAGCGAACTGTTCACAAAGCTCTGCAAAGCCTGTTATCTTATATACAAGGTATAAACCATTAGCACTTACGGAGAAAGTGATAGTGAATCCTTGATAAGACAAATACTCAGCTACGTTTCCTTTGTCATCTAACCAACCGAATATGAAGTATACTGGAATACCTTTTGAATTAGCATACCCACTCGCTGATTGTGCTGCACTATATAATAACGCCTCAAATGCGGCTGAGTTAGCTTTCTTTGTATCGGAACTACCTATTATTACGTTTAGTGTCCAAGCTGTCATTGAATCTATTTGGCTATTGCTTAATTCCAATGAGCAGAATGGGCTTGGTGTTTCTAATCCAAACTCCGTTAGATTAACCCCTGCAAAGTTGAAATTCATAAAAGGCTGTTTCTTCATCCGATTCACCACACTTTTAGGTATAAAAATAATAGTGTAACTCCCATAGATTAAGGAATTACACTATTATTTAAGGTTATATGTCAACAGTTATTAGAGTACACTATTATATAAGGTTAATCCGAATAAACGGGCTCACCGAATTCAGGTACACCGTACTCATCTTCTGTACCGAGAACTTCTGCGGCTCTCCACTGAAAATCTTCTATCTCAGCTGCGGCTGTCTCAGGATCATCAGCGGTTTCAACCCACCACTTTTTAACTTCCTCTATAGCATCAAGTTCATCAAATCCTTCTACTTCTGCGGTTTCATCAAGAACCTCCCACACACCGACTTTAGGATTAATGAACTCTACTTTATACAGTTTAATGTCATCACGACTTGAATGAATATAACGTACCATAATAAATACCTCCTTATTATATATTATATGGTTGTTAGTATATAAGGTTAGAAATGTTTATCTGACCAGCCTCTACCTAAATCCCAATGACTGTCAATTTCAAATTCCGTGTCATCAGGTAGTTGAAAGGTATCAAGGATCTCTGCTTTAGCTTCGGGATAATCCTCAATCCAATGCCCTACGCAGACCACAAATCCACGATTCTCTATTTCAAATACCCTCCCTCTTGGGGTAGATGTATAGTCTTGCTGATATCGTGGGTCTTTACCTTTGTTTACTCCCTTTTGCCACAAAGCATAATGTAAGGGTCGGCAAGTCTTAGCATTCGCCTTAAATTGGTCAGAATAATACCAATTAACATCTTCGGCTAATACAGAGTATACACCGAATAACTCTTCGCTTTCTTGATCATACCAAAATATACCCACATATGGGTCATCCACATACTGATTATTGTATGTCATAATCTCACGAAAGGCATTAATATGGGGATCATCAGTATCGGTTTTCCAATCTTCGGAATTAGGGATATCCTTTTTATATCTAACCATAACGAACGCCTCACTTTCTACAGATATTATATCACACCGATACTATTTTGTCAATAGGTTTTTAAGAAAATTATTCCGAACCAAGATTCAATGTCATAGCTGGAATGCTTGCGAGGACTTCACCCTTACTGAATAAATCAGTAAAGTTATCGAGAATCATTATTCTCTGACCTGCGTATACAGTAAAACCATCTTCAATTCTATTCATATAACTGATTACCCAGCTATAATGAGCAGAACCATAGAATTTCTTAGCTATTATGTCAAGTCTATTGACTTCGGTAACAGGCACTTCGTACCAGCTATACGATGCATCAGAAGTTATAGGATTTACAGTTTCTAAGGCTATGAAGCGATTATCAATGTCCGTAGGATTATGAATTACCTGACGTAAGCCTTTGTATCGGCTTATATGATTGTAGTCGCGGCATACAGTATAATCAATACCACCGTAATCTACGGTCTTGTAGGGTTTCAAGGTATCATAATAAATAGGCTTTATATACATCAGCTTATCAGTCCTTTCCTACGCACTGTGTTGTAGTTCAACGGTATTGCCGATATTTCGATGAATGTAAGTGTCATCTCTACATAGAGAGGAAATTTATCTAATCCAAGCGGCCCAGAATAAGTATGTTTTTCCTCTTTCAGAATACCCCTAATATATGGTTGACCGTTTATATATAGTGTTACTAATGCCGTATTTACAGCAGCACCTTGATAATCAGGGAAACATTGAGCTTGGCAGAATCGGATAAGTTCATTACACTTACCATCTCTGTGATCACCTGTCCACATATCCCTATGCATTTTGAACGTCAGGGGAACTTCTCTCGGACCCGAACCCTTGTATACATACCACGGTTCATACTGATACAGCATATCAGGCATTGTATCATAATTAGCTTGGTAGCCATCACTGTATTCTTCGGGGTATACGGGGAACTCTATTGATTCATTTGCTATTGATGAAAACAGAGTAATCTGACCCCAAGGAATATTGAAATAGGATAAGCTACCAAAATATGAGGATTCTTTAGCGGAAGTCATACCGACTGGGGAATCATACGTATTGAAAATTATAGGATCAATAGCTACACTTGCTAAGAGATACCCCATAGCTTTATCATAGATTGCTCTGCTTATAGCATCTGCTGTACCGCCTATTATATTGACACTATTAGGAAGTACCACTGTTTCAGGCATTCTTATAGTAAATGGTATGGCATTAGTAACAGCTATGTATTTCCAGCCATCTTCATCAAGTAATGCTACTATTTCAAACACATCAGAATCGGTAGACACGCTATTGAGAATAGTCATCTTCCTTTGGTCTGTTACTGGATTTGATGTACTAACTATATCCTGATACATCTGATATATCGCTCTGCCGATGTCAGGTACTGTAGGTAACTGATTATAGCTGAGTACACTATCTATGTTCTTAGCACCGACTATCTTTCTCAATGCTGACATAGTTAAATCTTTTGTTACTTCAAGAAACTGCATATCATCACCCCATTAAGAAAGTCGAATACTCTTTATAACGTGAGGTTCACCGAATATTGTAGGTGGTCTGAGATATATAGCCTTAGATGGCTTTATGGCTGTATCAGAACCGAATAATGAATATACTGATGTATAGACATAAGAAAGCTCCGTAGGTTGGTCTTTGCCATCTTGAAACCACGTATCGCAGAGTATTCCTGATTCTTCGTGAGTATTGGGATCTTCATAATAGAAATACTTGGATAAGGTTTCTGTAGCCACTTGATTTGATGATTTTAGCCACTTAATACTTTCCTGATTGCAGGCATCTTCTGCTGCGTAATCAAAATCATCATCAATGTTATCTACACCGAGAGGGTATATCAGATCGTGGATATCTTTCTTGTCGCTATTGATACTGATTACTGAGCCGAGCATATATGAGTATACCCAATCGGGTATCTCATATATTTTGTTGTCGGCTTTATATATCAAATATGACTGCAATATGCAGTATATTGTCAGCACAAGGTTATCATAAGACATTGATACTGATGTTGAACCTAACGTAGTCGGAGATGATAATGCTGGGTAGTTATCTATGAAATAGCCTGCAAGCTCATATCTCGGATTCTCTGGGTCGGTAGATAATGATTTCTTTCCGAGGAAAGCATTTATCATCTCTTCGTCAGAGATAAGATGATACGGATAGTTCGGTAAATAACCGTTGTCTATCAGCCTCATCTTTATTAAATTGTGGATAAGCATTTTATTGTTCACCACCTATTATAAGTTATTCGCTACTCCATTAAACACATGATACGTATTTGGGGACCATGAATCTATCTGTACAGGATTTGCGCTTGGCATATTGTATGCATCAAGCATAACAGCTAACTGTCCTGGCTGATTTCTTGACTGAGTTCTGAGCGTGAATTGTGTATCAATACACACATAACCTGTAGTTCCTGTGGGTGGGTATGCGACCATAAACTCACCTGTTACGTATATCGGTTGAGATAAGCAATTCTCAGGATAAGGAAGTATAGATGATATGTTAGGTAGAGTAAATGTGTCGAGTATCATATTCTTACCCATATTCACATTGGCTGTAGTATTATTTCTTATGAGCACACCGCAACCACAAATCTCACCATTCTCAGCAAAAGTAATAGATTTGGTGATAATCTGAATATGGTTATCATTAGGAGATTCAGATGTCCAGTAGTCTATATTCTCCACGGAAAGAGCATTTGTGGTTTCTACCGTGGTTCTGACAGTCATACCATCTACGGTAAGCTGTGGGTCATTTGCTGTGTACCTCTTATACCATAAGGTCAGACCCTTAGTATTATAGAGATTATTCAGAATAGCAGCATCATAGTATAAGCAGGAATTACGAACCGTAATGCTCGGTCCCATAGAACCGTATGATGAAGTGATTCTGACTTTCTGACAGTTTTCAACCAGTATTACAGTATTTGCATTAGCTTCGCCTATCAGATTGATACATATTGCAGTATTGAATCTGCTATCAATATTGGCAATCTTCAATGTAACAGGTTCATCACTCGCAGGAAGATTAAGATTAATATTGATCACATACGGATCAAGATTATTTGTTTCAGCATTAGCTATCTGTGTTGCATTAGGGAATGCCACTCTCTCATTGACATATTCATCAAGATTGGACTGCATTCCATCATAAGTCAGACCAGAGGGCATTGTGAAATCCTCTCCGAGCTGATATGCAAGAACTCCTGTTCTGAGCAGACCGTAATCAAGAAGTCGTAGATGTCCGTTTTCATCAAGATAAACATAGCCGTTATCTATGTTAGCTGTATCTACATCAAGGAATCCACCTGTCATTGTCGTAGTAGCAAATGGATATTGACCTGTAAGCTGAATGGGATCAGAATACACTTTTATGTTATCAGTAGTAGCAACTGGATAAAAATACTCAGTAGTAGTCGGAGAATCATTTTCATCATAAGATGTATAACTTAATGTGAAATAATCTCCGTTATTACTCTGTGTAACTTTACGTCCTCTGTACTTGGTGTAATCCCACCAATTATCTCTATCCAATGGATTAGCCGAACCTATATCACTTGTATGCTGATCTACATACGCTATATCAAGTTCAACACCATTAGGTCTTGTTATTGCCTGTTGTGTATCGGGATCTATAGGGCTACCCAGTGTCAGAACTAATGGTGGCAATACTACATACATAGTGGAGGGTGGGGTCAGATTTAATGCATCATTCAAATCGCTCATAAGAGTTTGGTCTTTTGCGACAAGAACATAATCTCCAGGTGCCCAAGCACTACCTGTTTGGTATATAGGCGGTAACTTCTCACGGTCGGTTAATTCTGATATAAATGCCTTTTGAATACCTGCGGGCATAAGAAATATCTCATTGAGTTTGGTGAGTACATTCTTTACGTGTTGTGTATATGCACTATTAACCACACCAGGAGTACCTAATGAGAAGTTAGCTACTGGAAGATTCAGATTAACTGATTCATAATAAGCGGGGTTGCCATAGCCATCGGTCATACCATCTATCTGCTTATGAGGAATATGGAGATATGCGGTATAGTCACTCTGTAAGAATTTAGCTCTATCAGTATGGTCATACTCTCCTGATATGATTCTCGGTGCAGCATCATCCCAAACCATAAGAGCATCAGTAGAATCACACCATGTATCAGCGGTCGGATCACTCTTACCCGCGAAAGTATAGAACTTATACTGCTGTAATCCTGCTTTAGATATATAAGTAGTATTAAGCGTACCATCTATATCTTCGATTCTTGAACCAGGGATGCACTGTAATCTTGTAGGATTAGGAATAATGTTAGAGATATTACCATTAGTGTAATTGAATGTAGCTAACAGTAAATCCATATTGCACTGTGATTTAAGTGCTTCGGAACCGTAATTATCATCACCAATTATAGTTCTCGGAGTTCTTACATCTTCCGCAGGTATAATCACTACTTGCAGACCACCAAATACCATACCTGATGTTGGATCTGATGGATCTATATTTTCCTCTACCTGTATAGCACCATCTATTAAGCCACCGTTGCTGAAATATGCTTTAAGACCGATTGCAAGATTGCCAGTAAGGGACGTTTCTGCGGTAGAGTTGATATCTACAAGGTCAATTACAATATCTACTAAGCTTTCAACATAATAGCCATTAACTACAGCTCTACCCCTGGAAATCATAAGAGCACTGTCTGTATTAGATATTCCCTGATTCAGATAATTCAGATCAGAGGATAATACTGTTACTAAGAACTCGCTCTCCGAATGAACAAATGACATTCCTGCTGTATACTCTATCGAGGGTGTAGTTAATGCGCTTTCCTTACCGATAAGATTGTACTCGGTAAGGAGCTGACCACCCTTTGTAGAGTTTGACATAGGGAACATATTTGTAGTTTCTACGTTAAATAATTTAAAATTCATATTTAACCTCGCTCCTATCACATATTAATTAAGCCTAATGATAAGCCCGCTATGGTATCAGGCAATGATACTCCATTGGTGCCTGTGCTCTGCTGATTAAGGATAGCGTTTGCTACCTTTAATATCTGAGAGAGTAATGCATTGGTCTGTAATGTGGGGTCTACTAAGAGGTCAACATTATTCTCAGTTAATGCATCAGCTAAAGCATATATTGCTGATTCAGAGTTTTCGCGCTCTTCCCTCATTATTCTATCTACCGAATCTCTTGTGTATGCATTGTTGTATACGGTATGAGATATATAGTAATCTTCCCATTCTTCAAGATACTTGCTTACTGAGGAAGATATCTTATCAAGGTAATTTGTGGTACTATCCCAGAACGCACTCTCTTTTTTAGCATCTTCGTTTTTCTGATTAATAGCCATCTGCGCTAATATTTCATTATACTGTTGCTTCACAGAACTTGAAGAATACCCTGCGGATTCTAATGCGCTATCTAAATCGGCTATACCTACACTCTTAGCTGTAGCTGCAAATTCCTCATACGAACCACCAGTTTTCGCAAAATCTGCAACAGATTCAAAGAATGAATTTAGCTTAGATCGTAATTTACTCTGTGATGAATTAGCTGCCTGAATTCCGCTGTCAAGCTTCTTATTTAAAATTTCATCTGATGCTAAATCTGATCTATACGTTGAATCGCCGTTCACACCAAACAGTTCGGTAAAGACAGATTTACTTACAGGATTATTCTTAATTGAATCCCAACCTGATGTTCCACCACCAGTAAAATTGTAAAGACTATGCCATGTGTTATATTTAGACTTTCCACCTAACATATCTACTAAATTGTCAGTTACATTATAACTCAAACCCTGATTGGTAAGTCTGTAGAACTGCTCGGCATTACCGTTGCCTACCTTGACAAGTTCAAGCATTTGCTTTACATCTTCGTTCTGAGCATATGCTTCTTGTGCTGATGCGGCAAGGTCTATCGCCCAATTAGTAAATATTTTACCTGACATTAAATCCCAGATACGCCTAATTGTTTCTCCAATACCAAGTAGTATTTCTTTAGCCGCACCTACGATGTCTACACCATATGTAGCTTCCTGCATCTGCTGAGCTAATTGTTCATCCCACATATGCTGCTGAATCATTCTACCCTCTTCGGAATCAAGCACATAAGATAAACCCTCATCGAGAATCATCTTATTTATCTGCTGCATCTTTAACTGAGCTGTAGATGTGGTAGTCTGACCATCTTTAACAAGACCAATAATATCATCTAATGCTGTACTTGAAGAATTGTAGCTATTAATAGCATCCGCAAGCTTGCTAAAATCTATTCTTGCAAAGGCACTTGTGGATAAACCAAAGGTTTCTGATAATCCCTCGGCTACTTCCATAAATGCACCGTTGCTAATATTCTGCATCTCTGCAAGCTTAGAGAACATTGCACCGAATACCTTTTGAGGATTCTTAGAAAGTTCTAAGAGGAATTCAGTATTTGAAGCATTAATACCTGCGAGAGATCTGAGAGCTACTATACTTGATGAATTACCACCTACTGCCGCATTGTACACAGCTTCGGTCATAGATGAAGCAAGGTCAGGAGCGATAGCACCCGTAACTGCGGCTATAGTAGCCATCATACTACCGATAGTACCAGAAGAATTAGTCTTTGCTGTCTGAGCTATCTGTACTGATTGCTTAAATAAGCTCTCAGCATCTTGTAGTCCTGTGGTCAAACCACCTGTTGCATTCTTCGCAGTAAGAATACTATTGGCAAATTCAGTTAATTGCTCATTAGCTATCTTTAATGCTTCGGTTTGTGATTTACCCTGATTTACAGCATTAGCGGCTATTGATGCATAATCAGCTGCATAGCTAAAGAAATCTTGGGTCGGTACTACTTCATTGAGAACAGTAGCTAAATATGCAAACTCTTCTGCGGCTGTACCACTTAATCCTGCATTGATAACCTTAGAGAGATTATTCATTATATCAGTAGATGATATAACGGAAGATAATCCCTCTCTTGTTAATCTCTCGGAGAAAGCTATAGCTAAATCTTGAACATCAGCTTTAGAATACCCCTGAGTAGTGGTGATAGTCTTTAGGTTATTATCCCACGCCTGATACCAAGCTTCTGCGGCATCATTAAGCAGTTTGAACGGTCTTTCGACCATATATTCAAGATCAGCCTTGATACGTTTCTGAGATTCTTCAAGTGTATTAGCGTAAGAAGTTGAACGCCGTGACAAGGATTTACCTAATGCAGTAACAGTTTTCTTTATACTATCAAGTGTTGGACCTGTTACCCACTTACCAAAATCACGTAATGGTTTCAGTAAGGTCATTTGAAATTTATAACCGACTACAGCTAATGCAATAAGTGGACCCAATTCACCTAATGAACCAGAAAGACCACCGAGTACACCCTCTAATCCAGCTGTACCCTCAGATGCCATAGCAGTAGCTTGTGCCATACTTTCTGCTGATGTTTCTACTCCTTTTAAAGCATCGGTTGTAGATGTAGCTGTTTCGCTTAGATTCTGAATAGCCTCACTATTCTGACCTACACCCTGAATTGTCTTACCAAGGTTTTCATCGAATTTATACTCACCTTTGGTTGCACTCTGCATTTTCTTAGTGTAACCACTTTTGAATTTGTCAAGAGATTTATTTAACTTTCCTTGAAGTGCTTTCTGCAATTCCGCACCCATCTTAGAGCTTGCAAACTCTTCAACAAGTTTCTTACCAGCCTGCTGACCGAGCTTACCTGGGATATCTTCAAAAGCGACACCAAAATCTCTTACAAGATTTTCCCTGATGTTCTTTAATCCCTCACGGAACTCAGGACCTACTAACTCTTTTGCAAAGGCACTACCTAACTCATCTGTGAAATTACCGATAGCACCTTTGCCGCTATTGAACCTACGTGTGTTGAACGGAGTATTACGTGCGCTGAATATATCGCTAATTCCCCTATTCCTTGCATTAGATGCAGATATCTTATTAGCATCACCGAGAATTTGTTTCAGTGAAGTATCAATGGACTTTAATATCTGCGTATCTGTAGAGTTCTGCTGCATTAATTGTTGCAGGATATCAGGGTTATTCATATCTAAGTTATTCTCATCAGCCATATACTAATCACTTCCGTTCTTGCTAAAACAGGGGTATTGTCACCATACCCCTGTTGAAAATTACTTTTTATTACGTGTTTTATTCAATCTTGCTTCACGCTCTTTCAGCTCTTTGTTAAAGGATTCAACATACTTCTTCCTAATGAAGATAGGTTGTTTCATTATCCACTCTGCTGAAACAGCACCCTCGGAAGCTCTTGAAATAAACAACGTTTCATCTATGATATTCTCATACAGTCTTTGTCTTATCTCCTGTAGGGTTTTCATTTCCCCCTGCACGTTTATCATCTCTCCACCGTTTGAGATCTCCCACGGTCGGACGAAAAAACCTATCATCGACAAGAGCTATATAAGAAGCTTTCATACTACCGCATTTAGGACAAGCTATTGTGCCGCCTGCTCTTAAACCGTAGTCTGTGAGACTTGTCACTCTATCTTTGAGTACAATGTAATCAGCGGAACTCATATCTCTGAGAACCAGAGTTTTTACTTCTATGGGAGTAAGACCTGTCTTATTTCCGAACTTTGTCACCATATAACAGATTCTTGCAAGCTCCCTATTTATTTTACCACTCTTCGTTTTGAATGCAGCATCACTGTAGGCTGAAAGGGTTTCTCTCATAGTAAGGAGCTTAATCTTTACTTCACCATCAAAGTCAATGAACTCATCGGTACCGATTGTGATGTCATTCTTGAAGTCTTTTGGTATCGGAATAGCTTCTACTGTTCTGAGGTCAGCCTGGAACTCACCGCTTGATACCTGACCACAATCTCCGCAAAATACCGTATTTGTGGTATAGTACGGACCGTAATTCAGAATTCTAAGACATCGGCATATCCACTGATAATCTAACTCAAAGAGATTATAGTAGTCGAACTTTTCCTCAATAGCCTGCGGAAAGATTTCATCAAGCATTGTCTTGTCAAAGTCCTCACTTCCCACAAACTCTAATTCTGAGGAAGTGGGTAATGACTTTAATGTGATTACATCGGGGATATCCTTATACAAACCCTTTGACAGTAATTCAGTTTTCTCTGATAACATAGTTTTAATTCTCCTTCATAAAGGTTTTATGAGTGTAAATGAAAAATGGTAGGTGCTTACTACACCTACCATTATATAAGGTTAATAGCGTTAATAGCTTAAATAAAATCCGATGGTTCTAATATGCACTCCGACATATCAAACATATCATCAAGCCATAACTTCACAGTAGAACCTGCCCATCTATCTTCTTCTATACCATTGTATTCTGTCAGATAGACATTTATTCTGTATGCGTTTCTTTCTTCTACGCACTCTACATCTACGTCAATATCAGCTTCATCTATGTCATCATCAAACTTAGTTGCAGCTTTCTCTATGATCGCAGATTTCAACTGAGTAAGTATATCCATTGGGGCTTCCATATCCCAATCCGATAATTCCTCTGCGGCATCATTAACTATCTTTTTGAAATCATGACGTTCAAAGTCACGCATATTATCAAATATTACTTTCTGATCCCACAACTCTTGGTCTAATGGTTCAACTACTAACACAGGAAACTTCTTATCCCAGCCGAAAGCATCTCCGGCTGCCATCATTCTATGCAAGCCCTCTTGGGATTTATCCGCAAAATTCACATAGGGCAAAGGGAATACATCACCATTGAGCATAGCCATAGTATACTTCAATATAGTATCAGCATTTGAACTGCGTTGATATTTCAGATCATTTACCGATTGATTAAATATCTTACTGCAAGCTTCATAGTATTCATCTGGTGTCATCATTATAATTTCACCTGTGCGATTCTTTGATTCCTGCATATATTTTAAATCTTTTGGATTCAGAAAATTATTATAGTACCCTACGTGGGTATCATTTTCATCAAATACTGTTGCTGCACTTGCTGATGCTCTTATGTATCTAACCATTTGAATATCACCTCTACTTATTATAAAAGGTTGTGGACAATAAAATAGACCCTCAGATTAGTGAGGGTCTACTATATATGGTTATTATTTGAATTTTAGTCGAAAAGTGTATCGTACACTTCCTGCGTATCAATCCTATCGTGAACCTGATAACCGTCATAATCATTACCATCATACATAGGTTCCACAAGCTGATAATCAGGATAATCTTTTCTGATAGCATCTAAATCTTCGGGAAGTACACGGTAGTATGGTGGATAGATTGGATTTGCACGAATTACTTTCTGAAAAGTACAAGGAATATCAATTCCGT
>Ga0310786_10007287_pt1 | contig 14469 bp, 10 predicted proteins | sample AusTroGonzalo_MG_FD_203881 | JGI IMG/M metagenome (GOLD analysis project Ga0310786, IMG submission 203881) | Bovine rumen microbial communities from tropical cattle in Woodstock, Queensland, Australia - Gonzalo_03 (v2) (version 2) | ecosystem: Host-associated > Mammals > Digestive system >... | reverse complement strand
GCCATTGGCCTTGCCTCCTGCAACGTCACCCGCACCATTACCACCACCGCCCAAACCGTCCAGCGAGGAGACACCACCGTCACCATCATGACCAAAACCGTCGAAACATATGATGGCTCAGTCGAGGCAAGTAAGTTTCTTAAGAAGTAGGGGCCCCCAGAGAAACGAATGTTTCGAATGGGGAGAGCGGTCAGCCCCGAGTGCTTAATGCCGCGAGCGGCAGTCCGTGCGCGAGGGTGCTGCAAGCGATGGCTGCTCCGCGTTTTTGTTGATGCCTCGATCTGAACGCGACGCGTTTAGTCGAGGTACTTGGCCAAAATCTCCATGATGGCGTCGCCGCGGAGGCCGTCGCGGACGAGGAGGGTGCCGTCGGGACCGAAGAGGAAGATGGTCGGGATCGTGCTGAAGCCGTAGAGGTCGCCGGGCGCTTGCTGGGCGTTGAGCATCACGTCCCAAACGATGCCGTGGTCCTGAATGGCTTTGAGCGTGTTCTCCGGCTCGTCGGAAACGGCCACACCGAGCACGTCGAAGCGATCACCGTGATACTTGTCGTAGGCCGCGCGGATGTAAGGCGTTTCGCGGATGCAGGGACCGCACCAAGAAGCCCAGAAATCGACGAGCACGTACTTGCCCTTGCCAACATAATCGGACAAATGCTTGACCGTTCCGTCCGGTTGCTCGGCCTCGAAATCCTTGAACATCGTGCCGACAGCGGTTTGTTTCTTCACCTCGAAATCCTTTTTGTGCGCCTGGATATAACGCTTCTCCTGAATCTCGGGGCTGAGTTTTTCCGACAGCGTAAGCCACTCGTCGTCACTCAGGCCTTGCGAGGCAAAGAGGAAACCGATGTACCCGAGGAAATTGTCGGGGTTGTCTTCGAGCAGTTTGTTGGCGTATTCGATGAGTTCGGAGTAGCAACCGGGGTCTTCTTGCACGCGGACGCGGAGTTCTTCCTGGAAGGCGATAAAATCCTTCATGTCGTTGTTGAGCGTGGCTTCCGGCGAGAAATATTCGTCGTTGCCCTCGGCGCGAATCTCGTAGCGAACCGTGTCGCAGTCGGGGATAAATCCTTCTTCGCGCGATTGGTCGCCATAGTCGAAGATGAGGTAATACATCGAGGTCTTGTCCTGCGCGATCTCGTAGGTAAACGAACCGTTCTCAACGGTGACGGTTGTATCTTCCTGCGAATCGCCCTGAACGAGGGTGACGGAAGCGGGGGCTTTCGTGGCGTCGTCATAATGGCCGACGAGGATGGTTTGGGGCGCTTTTTTGGAGCAAGCCACACCTGCAAGAAGCAGGGCGGCGAGGATAAACAGATTCAGTTTTTTCATGTCAATTCATGTTTTGCGGGGTTGGTTTTTCGTCATAACGTATGCTTGGACGAGCAATCGAAGCAGTGGGTGCAAATCTGGTTGCGCGGCAAGCCGATAGCGCGGATGAGCGTCTCGAGTTTGGTGAAGCGCAGCGAGGTCAGGCCGAACTTGGCGGCGATGGTATCCACCATCCGTTTGTACTCGGGCGAGTCGGTGACGGTGTAGGCTTTGACGCGCTCGTCGTCCAGCGCCGCTTCTTCGCCTTCGAGCTCGGCAATGACGCGCCGCGTGATAAGTTCCATCACGGATTTGGACTCGGAGAAATTGAGGAACGGACACGCATAGACGAGTGGCGGGCATGCCGTGCGCATGTGGATCTCGCGGGCGCCGCCGTCCATTAGGCATTTGACATGGTCGCGCAGTTGGGTGCCGCGCACGATCGAGTCGTCGCAGAGCAGCACGCGGCGGTCGCGCAGGATGGCGTCGTTCTGGATGAGTTTCATCTTCGCCACCAGGTTGCGCATATCCTGATTGACGGGCATGAACGAGCGCGACCACGTGGGCGTATATTTGGAGATGGCGCGGCGGTAGCGGACGCCGTGACCCTCGGAGTAGCCGATAGCCATACCGATGCCCGAGTCGGGGACGCCACAGCAGCAATCGACCTCCGTCTTGTCCTCGTCGCCCATCGCATAACCGATGTAGTTGCGCACGTCTTCCACGTTGCGGCCCTCGTAGGTGGACGTCGGGAAACCGTAGTATATCCAAAGGAACGAGCATATCTGCAGGTGGTCCTGATAGGGCTCGGCCAACTGTTCGATACCGTCGGCGCGCAGGCGGACGATCTCGCCCGGACCGAGGTCGCGGACGGGGATATAGTCGAGGTTGTGGAAGGACGTGGATTCGGAGGCGACGCAATAGGAGACCCTCTCCGGCTCTCCCTGTTTAGGGGGAGTGTTTTTTCGACCGATCACGACGGGGGTGCGGCCCCAGGCGTCACGGGCGCAGACGAGGCCGTCTTCGGTGAGCATCAGCATCGAAAGCGAACCTTTGATACGCTCTTGCGCGAAGCGAATACCCTCCACCAATGTCGGTCGGGAGATGATCATCAAGCCCACAAGTTCAGTCGGGTTGACCCTGCCGGAGGAGAACTCCGAGAGGTGCATATTGCCTTGCAAGGCCTCGCTTGCCAGTTCGTCAAGGTTGGCGATCTTGCCCACCGTGGAGAGCGCGAACCGGCCCAGGTGGGAGTTGAACAGGAGCGGTTGCGCGTCGGTGTCGGAGATGATACCTATACCTGCGTTGCCGAGGAACTTGGGCAGTTCGGGCTCCATCTTCACGCGAAACGAGGCGCTGGAGATAGAGTGAATGACGCGGCGGAAATTGCCCGTGGAGGCGTCGTAGGTGGCGATACCCGCGCGGCGCGTGCCGAGGTGAGAATGGTAGTCCGTACCGTAGAAAACATCCGCAATACAAGAGGATGTACTGATTGAACCAAAAAATCCAGCCATTTGTGAGAGTTCTTATCTCCGCGAAGCTCCGAACGATCGGCAGAGCCGTGGAGAGTTTAGAGTTTAGGGTTTAGGGTTCAATTGCCGTAGAGGTAGGACGTGATGTTTTGCTCGATACGGGCGGCGAGGTCGGCCGACTCTTCCTTGGCGAATCGCTCGCCCGTGATGCCCTCGTAGAGCTCGATATAGCGGTCGGTAATGCCTTGCACGATGGCGGGCGTCATCTCCGGCACTTGCTGGCCGGCCTTGCCCTGGAAACCGTTGTCCATCAACCACTCGCGGACGAACTCCTTGGAGAGTTGGCGCTGGGGTTTACCCTCCGCAAAACGCTCGGCATAGCCCTCCGCGTAGAAGTAACGGCTCGAGTCGGGGGTGTGCACTTCGTCCATGAGCATCACCTCGCCGTTGTGGCGGCCGAACTCGTACTTGGTGTCCACGAGGATAAGGCCGTGCTTGGCGGCTATCTCCTGACCGCGTGCAAAGAGGGCGAGCGCATATTGCTCCATGAGCTTGTATTCCTCCTCGGGCACGAGTCCGCGGGCGATAATCTCCTCGCGCGAGATATCCTCGTCGTGCGTGCCAATCTCGGCCTTGGTGGTCGGGGTGATGATGGGCGACTCAAACTTCTCATTCTCGCGCATGCCATCGGGCAGACGGACGCCGCAGATCTCGCGGACGCCGGACTTGTAGGCGCGCCAAGACGAACCGCAGAGGTAACCGCGCACGATCATCTCGACGGGATAGCCCTCGCAGCGGTAACCGACCGACACCATCGGGTCAGGGGTCGCCAAGAGCCAGTTGGGACAAATGTCGCGGGTGGCGTTCAGAAACTTGGCCGCAATCTGGTTGAGAATCTGCCCTTTGTAAGGAATACCCTCGGGCAGGATGACGTCAAACGCCGAGATCCGGTCGGTCGCCACCATGCAGAGCAGTTCGTCGCCGATGAAATAGACGTCCCGCACTTTGCCGTGATACACAGTTTTTTGTCCGGGAAACGAGAAATTGGTTTTCGTTAAAGCTTTCATACCTTAAATAATTATATACCTTATTTGTAATCATTCCATTCTCTTATCGCCAGCTTGTCCAACGGCACGTCGAGGAACGCGTTGATGAACGCTTCGGCGAGGCGCGCGTTCGTGATGAGCGGGATATTGAGGTCCACCGCCGTGCGGCGCATGCGATAGTAACTGTCGTGAACCGAGTCGGCCAGCGTGTCCACGGGGATGCCCACGAAGAGGTCGATTTTCTTCTTGTGCATCAGGTCCGCGACGATGGGCTGCTTGAGGCGGCCGTTCTCGTCGAGGTGCTCGTTCTTGTAAACGCGGATATTGGGCACGCCCAGGCTGTTCAGATAGTCGCTCGTGCCGCCCGTGGCGTAGATGGTGAAGCCGCGCGAGACGAGTCGTTTGATGGTGTCGAGCAGGTGGGCGCGCTGTTTGGGGCCGCCGATGGCGAAGAGGATATTCTTCTCGGGGATACGCATGCCCACGGAGAGCATCGATTTGAGGAGCGCCGCGTTGGCATCCTCGCCCAGACAACCCACTTCGCCCGTGGAGGCCATGTCGACGCCCAGGACGGGGTCGGCGTTCTGGAGGCGGTTGAACGAGAACTGCGAAGCCTTGACGCCGACGTAGTCGAAATCGAAGAGCGACTTGTGGGGTTTCTCCACCGGCAAGCCGAGCATGATACGCGTGGCGATGTCGATGAGGTTGATTTTGAGCACTTTGCTCACGAACGGGAACGAACGCGAGGCGCGAAGGTTACATTCAATGACTTTGATTTCGTTCTCGCGGGCGAGGTACTGGATGTTGAACGGTCCGGAGATATTGAGCTCGCGGGCGATCTGGCCGGAGATACGTTTGATTCGGCGAACCGTCTCCACGTAGAGTTTCTGCGCGGGGAACATGATGGTGGCGTCGCCCGAGTGTACGCCGGCGAACTCCACGTGCTCGGAGATGGCGTAGGCGATAATCTCGCCGTCGCGCGCCACCGCGTCCATTTCCACCTCTTTGGTGTTGGTCATGAACTTGGAGATGACCACCGGGTGTTCCTTGGAGACGTTGGCAGCCAGCTGGAGGAACTTATGCAGCTGCTCCTCGTTGGAGCAGACGTTCATCGCCGCGCCGGAGAGCACGTAGCTGGGGCGAACGAGCACGGGATACCCTACTCTGCCGACGAACTTCTCCACGTCTTCCATCGAACTGAGCGCGCTCCATTCGGGTTGGTCCACGCCGATTCGGTCGAGCATGGCGGAGAACTTGTCGCGGTCCTCGGCGTTGTCGATGGACTTGGCGGTCGTTCCGAGGATGGGTACGTTTTGGCCGTCGAGTTTCATCGCGAGGTTGTTGGGTATCTGTCCGCCCGTGGAGACAATCACGCCGTGCGGGTTCTCCAGTTCGATGATATCCATCACGCGCTCGAAGGTAAGTTCGTCGAAATAGAGTCGGTCGCAGACGTCGAAATCGGTCGAGACGGTCTCGGGGTTGTAGTTAATCATCACCGAGCGGAAACCGTTGTTGCGGATGGTGTGAAGCGCTTGTACGCCGCACCAGTCGAACTCGACGGACGAGCCGATTCGGTAGGCGCCCGAACCGAGCACGACGATGGATTTCTTGTCGCCCAGGTAGTTGACGTCGTTACGGATGCCGCAGTAGGTCAGGTAGAGATAATTGGTCTGGGCGGGGAACTCGCCGGCGAGCGTATCTATCTGTTTGACAACGGGCAATACGCCCATTTGCTTGCGGTACGCGCGCATTTTGAGGACCGCTTGGTCCATCGTCATCGTGCGGCCCAAACCGACCGCGCGGGCAATCTGGAAATCGGAGAAACCGAGCTGTTTGGCGCGCAAGAGCAGGTCGCGGTCGAGTTGGTCCAACCCGCTGAGATGCTTGAGACAGGCGTCCATGCGGATGATATGCTCGAGGCGCTGCAAGAACCAATTGTCAATCTTCGTGAGGTTGTGTATCCGCTCGACGCCGTATCCCTCGTACATAGCCTGCGCGATGGCGAAGATTCGCTTGTCGGTGGGCGCTTTGAGCGCGGCGTCCAGGTCATCCACGTGCAGTTCTTTGTTCTCCGTGAAGCCGTGCATTCCCTGCCCTATCATGCGCAGGCCCTTTTGGATAGCCTCCTCGAACGTGCGGCCGATGGCCATCACTTCGCCGACCGATTTCATTGAACTGCCCAGTTCACGGTTGACGCCGCGGAACTTGCCCAGGTCCCAGCGCGGGATTTTGCAGACGACGTAGTCGAGCGCGGGCTCGAAGAAAGCCGAGGTGGATTTGGTGACGGAGTTCGTGAGTTCGAAGAGTCCGTAGCCGAGTCCGAGTTTGGCAGCCACGAAAGCGAGCGGGTAACCGGTGGCTTTGGATGCCAGGGCCGACGAGCGGCTCAGACGGGCATTGACCTCAATGACGCGGTAATCCTCCGACTCGGGGTCGAACGCGTACTGGACGTTACACTCGCCGACGATGCCGAGGTGGCGGATGATACGGATAGCCAGCGCGCGCAGTTTATGGTACTCGGAGTTGGTGAGCGTCTGCGACGGCGCGATGACGATGGACTCGCCGGTGTGAATACCCAGCGGGTCGAAGTTCTCCATATTGCAGACCGTGATGCAGTTGTCGTAGCGGTCGCGAACGACTTCGTATTCAATCTCTTTCCAGCCTTTGAGCGACTTCTCGACCAGCACTTGCGGGGAGAAGGAGAACGCTTTCTCGGCCATTTGGTTGAGTTCCTGCTCGTTGTCGCAGAAACCCGACCCGAGTCCGCCCAAAGCATACGCAGCACGGAGGATGACGGGATAGCCCAGTTCGGCGGCAGCGCGGCGAGCATCTTCAATCGTCTCGCAGGCCTCGGACTTGATGGTCTTGACGTCGATTTCGTCCAACTGGCGCACGAAGAGTTCGCGGTCCTCGGTGTTGATTATCGCCTCGACCGGCGTTCCCAGCACTTGCACGTGATACTTCTCCAACACGCCCGAGCGATAGAGCGCAACGCCGCAGTTGAGGGCCGTTTGGCCGCCGAAAGAAAGCAGGATGCCGTCGGGGCGCTCTTTGGCGATCAGTCGCTCGACGAAATAAGGCGTCACGGGCAGGAAATAGATGTGGTCAGCCACTCCCTCGGAGGTCTGGACGGTCGCGATATTCGGGTTGATCAGCACCGTTTCCACACCCTCTTCGCGCAGGGCTTTGAGGGCCTGTGAGCCGGAATAGTCGAACTCGCCGGCTTCGCCGATCTTGAGTGCGCCCGAACCGAGCACCAGCACTTTATGTATATTTTCCAGTTTCATGTTGTCAGCAACTAAAGGAGTTTGATAAAATCGTCGAAGAGGAACTCGGTGTCAACCGGTCCGGAGCAAGCTTCGGGGTGGAACTGCGCGGAGAACCAGGGCTCGGAGATGTGACGGATGCCCTCGTTGGAGTCGTCGTTCATGTTCACGAAAAGCGGTTCCCACTCTTTGGGGAGCGTCGTGGCATCGACGGCGTAGCCGTGGTTTTGCGAGGTGATGAAGCAGCGTTCGGTGCCTACCATCCGAACGGGCTGGTTGTGGGAGCGGTGGCCGTAAGGCAGTTTGTAGATGGTGGCTCCCGCAGCCTTGCCGAGCAGTTGGTTGCCCATGCAGATGCCCGCGATGGGTTTATGCGTGAGCATGTACGTGCGGATATGGTCCACGAGCACTTGACAGGTGTTCGGGTCGCCGGGGCCGTTGGAAAGGAAGAGACCGTCCGCTTCGAGGGTGTTGAAATCGTAGTCCCAGGGCACGCGGATAACTTCGACGCCGCGGTTGATGAGGCAGCGGATGATGTTGTGCTTGACGCCGCAATCCACCAAAATCACTTTCTTCGGCCGGCCGACGTTGTAGCGGATCAGCTCCTTGCAGGAGACCTGGTCCACGAAATTGACGCCCTCGTACTGGGCTTCGGGTGCCGGTGAACAGCCCTCGATCTCAATGGAGCCCATCATCACCCCCTGTTCGCGCAGGAGCATGGTCAGCGCGCGTGTGTCGATGCCGGTCAGGCCGGGCACTCCCTCGCGTTTGAGCCAGTCGGCCAGCGTCTCGTGCGCGTTCCAATGGCTGTACTCGCCGCTATATTCGCTGCAGATGATAGCTCGGGCGTAGATTCGGTCCGACTCCATGAACGTGGCCAGTCCGTCCGGGCGGAAAGAGAACTCCGGCACGCCGTAGTTGCCCACCAGCGGATAGGTGAGCGTCATCAACTGGCCCGCGTAACTCGGGTCCGTGAGCGACTCGGGATAACCCATCATCGCCGTGTTGAAGACCACCTCGCCGCTAACCGGCACGTCTGCGCCGAAACTGTAGCCGTGGAAGACCGAACCGTCGCTGAGTCGTAATTGTGCTTTTTTCATTATCTCCATATAGTTGCTTCACGATCGGGTCCGACAGAAATAATCTTGATAGGCGTTTCCAGCTCGCGCTCGAGGAAGCGGACGTAGTTCATGAACGCTTCGGGCAGTTCCTCCTCTTTCGTGCAGTGGGTGAGGTCGGTCTGCCAGCCCGGGAACTCCTCGTAAACAGGCTCCACGTCTCCGTCGAGCGAGTACGGGAAGTCGCGCGTGAGCTCGCCTTTGACGCGGTAGGCCGTGCAGGCCTTGATAACCGGGAACGAGTCGAGCACGTCGGATTTCATCATGAGCAGTTGGGTGACGCCGTTGAGCATGATGGTGTAGCGGAGCGCGACGAGGTCAATCCAACCGCAGCGGCGCTCGCGGCCTGTGACCGCGCCGTATTCGTGACCGATGGCGCGGATCTGCTTGCCGGTTTCGTCGAAGAGTTCGGTCGGGAACGGACCCGAACCGACGCGGGTGCAGTAGGCTTTGAAGATGCCGTAGACCTCGCCAATCAGGCTGGGAGCCAGGCCAAGACCCGTGCAAGCTCCGGCACAGATGGTGTTGCTGGAGGTGACGAACGGATAGGAACCGAAGTCCACGTCCAGAAGCGAGCCCTGCGCGCCTTCGCAGAGCATGGACTTGCCCGCTTTGAGCGCTTTGTTGACGAAATGTTCGCTATCGACGAACATGAACTTCATCAGGAAGCGGAGGCTTTGCATCCACTCTTTTTCGAGCGCGTCGAGTCCGTCCAGCGAAACGGGTGTGCCGCCGTTGGCTACAGCTGCCGCGTTGAGGCCGTTAATCATATCAATATGACGGGCGCGCGCACGGGCATATTTGTCCGCAAAATCGGGGGCGATTATATCTCCTACGCGCAGACCGTTGCGACTGATTTTGTCAGTATAGGTCGGGCCTATACCCTTGCCGGTCGTACCAATCTTGGCTTTTCCTTTCGCCGCTTCGTTGGCTTGGTCAAGCAGTCGGTGAGTGGGTAAAATCAGGTGCGCCTTCTTGGAGATGAAGAGTCGTTTGTGGAGGTCGTGACCCGACTGTGCCAGTTCCTCGGCTTCTTTCTGGAAAAGAATCGGATCGAGCACCACACCATTGCCGATCAGGTTGGTTTTACCGCCCTGAAAAATACCCGAAGGAATGCTCCGAAGGACATATTTCTGCCCCTCAAACTCGAGCGTATGGCCCGCGTTGGGACCGCCCTGGAAGCGCGCTACTATATCGTATTTGGGCGTCAGGACATCGACCATTTTGCCTTTGCCCTCGTCGCCCCACTGAAGTCCTAAAAGAATATCTGCTTTTGTCATAAGCCTACTTGGTTAAAGATATAATCGACATTTTTCATGTAATAATCGAGGGTGAAGCAGTCGTCGATTTCCTCCGGGGTGAGGTACTGCGTCACTTCGGGGGTACACTTGAGTCGCTGCAACATTTCGCCGCCTTCCATGAGTGTGCGCATGGCCACGGGTTGCACCAAATCGTACGCCTGTTCGCGAACCAACCCTTTCTCAATCAATGCGTTCATCACGCGCTGGGCGAAGATGGCGCCGTGGGTAAGACCGATATTGCGGAGCATATTTTCGGGATAAACGACCAGGTTGTCGAGGATGTTCCCGAGGCGCGCCAACATGTAGTCGAGCAGGATGGTGGCGTCCGGCAAGACGATACGCTCGGTCGACGAGTGCGAGATGTCGCGTTCGTGCCAGAGGGCGATATTCTCCGAGGCGGTACACATATATCCACGCATGACGCGCGCGCAGCCGCAGATGTTCTCCGAGGAGATAGGATTGCGTTTGTGAGGCATCGCTGATGAACCTTTCTGGCCCTTCTTGAAGGCCTCTTCCACTTCGCGGACTTCCTGGCGTTGCATGTTGCGGATCTCGAGGGCGATTTGCTCAAGCGAGCCGGCGATGACGGCCAGCGTGGCGAGGTAGAAAGCGTGGCGGTCGCGTCCGAGCACTTGCGTAGCTACCTTGGCCGACTCAATCCCCAGATGCTCGCAAACGTAGGTCTGAATGGCGGGCGGGATATTGGCGTAGTTGCCGACCGCGCCGGACAGTTTGCCTGCTTCCACACCACGGGCGGCCATCTCAAAACGCTCGAGGTTGCGCTGCATGGTAGCGTACCAAAGGGCCCATTTGAGGCCGAAAGAGGTGACGTCGGCATGCATACCGTGCGTGCGGCCGATGACGGGAGTCAGTTTGAACTCATGGGCGCGTTTCTTGAGTACGGCCATGAATTGCTGCAAGTCGTCGCGCAGGATGGTGTTGGCTTGTTTCAGCAGATAACCGTTGGCGGTGTCCACCACATCGGTGGAGGTGAGGCCGTAATGAACCCACTTGCGTTCCTCACCGAGCGACTCGCTCACCGTGCGGGTGAAAGCCACTACATCGTGACGGGTGATCTCCTCGATCTCGTGAATGCGGTCCACGTTGAAGGTAGCTTTTTCACGCAGTTTAGCCACGTCCTCTTTGGGCACGACGCCCAGTTCCGACCAAGCTTCTGCGGCGAGGATCTCCACCTCCAGATAGGCTTGGAACTTATTCTGTTCAGTCCATATATTGCGCATGGCAGCGCGCGAATAACGGTCTATCATAGTTACTTGACGTTATAAGATATGCAATTGTAGGCTTTGGTCACTTTCTCGAGCGCTTTCTCGACCGACTCGTCCGTAGCGAGCACGACGCCGTAGCGGCGGTGTCCGTGAACTTCCGGTTTGCCGAACAGACGCAGTTGTGTGCCAGGGATGGAAAGTGCTTTATCGAGGCCTTCGAACGCCACTTCCTTGCCCTCGCCTTCGATGACGATAGCCTTGCTGGCTGAGGGGCCGAAGAAACGAATTTCGGGGATAGGCAGACCCAGTACGGCGCGGGCGTGGAGGGCGAACTCGCTCAGGTCCTGACTGATCATCGTGACCATGCCCGTGTCGTGCGGACGCGGACTTACTTCGGAGAAGATGACCTCGTTGCCGCGGACGAACATCTCGACGCCGAAGATACCCCGGCCACCGAGCGCGTCGGTGATGGTTTTGGCGATATGTTGCGCTGCCTTGAGGGCGTCTGCGGTCATCGCTTGCGGCTGCCACGACTCGCGATAGTCGCCGTCCACCTGGTGGTGGCCGATGGGCTGCAAGAACGTAGTGCCGCCGATATGACGGACGGTCAGGAGCGTAATCTCATAGTCGAAATGGATAAAGCCCTCTACAATGACACGACCAGCTCCGGCGCGGCCGCCTTGCTGAGAGGTGGTCCAAGCCGTCTCAATCTCGGCCTCGTTGTGGATGGTCGACTGGCCGTGACCGGAGGAAGACATGATGGGTTTGACCACGCAAGGAATACCGATTTCTTTGACCGCAGCGAGGAACTCGTCGTGATTGTCGGCGAACTTGTACGGGGCAGTCGGCAAATGCAGTTCCTCGGAGGCGAGGCGACGGATGGCTTCGCGGTTCATGGTGAGGAACGTGGCCTTGGCGGTCGGGATGACGTGATAGCCTTCTTTTTCCAGTTCGACGAGCGTAGGCGTCGCGATGGCCTCCACTTCGGGGATGATGAGCGAGGGACGCTCTTGTTCGACGATCTCACGCAGGCGTTGGCCGTCCAGCATATTGAACACGTAGGAGCGGTGAGCCACCTGCATGGCGGGGGCATTGGGGTAGCGGTCGCAAGCGATCACTTCCACACCGTAGCGTTGGAGTTCGAGGGTTACTTCTTTACCCAGTTCACCGCTACCGAGTAGCAGTACGCGCGTGGCGATTTGAGTCAGAGGGGTTCCGATTTTCATATTCTTGTGTTTAGTTGTTTATTCGTTTGAGGAAACATTCGATGGTGTTGTGCATCAACATGGCGATGGTCATCGGCCCTACTCCACCCGGGACGGGGGTGATGGCTCCGGCGACGGGGGCAACCGCGTCGAAATCGACGTCTCCGACCAGGCGGCCGTCAACGGTTCGGTTGATGCCTACGTCAATGACCGTAGCTCCGGGCTTGACCATGTCGGCGGTGATCATCTGCGGGCGGCCTACGGCCACAACAAGGATGTCGGCCGTGCGGCAAACAGCGGCCAGGTCGGCGGTGCGACTATGGGCAATCGTGACCGTGCAGTTGCAGTCCAAGAGCAGTTTGGCAATCGGTTTGCCAACAATATTGCTGCGACCGACGACAACGGCGTGACGGCCTTGCAGCGGCGTGCCTGTTTGCTCGAGGAGGGCGATGATGCCTTTGGGCGTGCAGGGGATAATCGGGTCTTGGTTGAGCCAGAGTTTGGCGACGTTGGATGGATGGAAACCGTCCACATCTTTTTCCGGGGCGATGGCCTCGATGACGCTCTGCTCGTCGATATGTGCGGGCAGGGGCAGTTGAACCAAAATGCCGTCCACAAGGTTGTTTTCGTTACGCTCGCAGATTACGCGAAACAGTTCGTCTTGGGAAACCGTCTCCGGGAGACGAATCAGTTCGCCGTCGAAGCCGCAATATTCGGTAGCTTTGATCTTGCTCTTAACGTACGACATGCTGGCGGGATTCCCGCCTACAAGTATCACGTCGAGACAGGGTTTGCGGCCGTACTTCGCCGTAAGGGCGGCTACTTGCTCGCGGATCTCTTCTTTGAGTTGTTGTGCTATTTGTTTTCCGTCAATAATCATAAGGCCCAATGAGCTATATCTTTCCGATAGAATAAGTTGTCACAATGTATCTTTTGTATTTCCGCGTAGACGCGTTGCTGCGCTTCGGGGATATCCTTGCCGTGGGCGATGCACATGAGTACCCGTCCGCCTTTGGTCAGGAGTCGGCCGCCATCTTTGGTCGTACCCATGTGGAGAACCAGCCCGTCGAAGTCCTCGACGCCGGTTATCTCGACACCTTTCTTATACGCGCCCGGGTAACCGCAGGAGGCCATCACAACGCCGACGGTAGCTTGGCGGCGCCACTGAAGCGCGTCGATCGGTTCGCCCGTGGCGATAGCGTGGAAGACCGTGTAGGCGTCCGTTTCGAGCAAGGGCAGTACCACCTCCGTTTCGGGGTCGCCGAAGCGGGCATTGAACTCGATGACGCGAATACCGTCAGCTGTTTTCATCAGTCCGCCATAGAGCACACCCGTGAGGGGTTTGCCTTCCTTGACCATCGCGTCGGCGACGGCTTGGAGGATATGTTCAAGCGCCCACTTTTCCTCCTCGGGGGTGATAAACGGCAGCGGCGTATAGGCGCCCATACCACCCGTGTTCGGGCCTTTGTCGCCGTCGTAGGCGCGCTTGTGGTCCTGACTGAGCGGCATCGGATAGACGCGCTGATGGTCCACAAAGGCCATGAAAGAGAATTCGGGGCCTTGGAGGAAATCTTCGATGACGACCTTGCCTTTGCCGAAAGCCTCGCCTACGAGCATGTCGCGCAGCGTCTGGTCGGCTTCCTGCTCATCTTGGGCAATGACGACGCCCTTTCCCGCAGCGAGTCCCTCGTATTTGAGGACCGTGGGGTACGTGTTGCGCGAGCGGACGTAGCGGATGGCCTCGTCGTAATCGGAGAAACTGCGGTAGGCGGCTGTGGGAACGCCGTAGCGGGCCATGAGTTCTTTGGCGAACTCTTTGCTCGATTCAATCTGCGTGGCGGCCTGAGTATGGCCGAAGATGGGGACTCCGGCTGAACGGAACGCATCCACGACACCCGCCGCGAGGCTGGCTTCGGGTCCGACGACGCAGAGGTCGATTTGCTCGGAGAGGGCGAAATCGAGGAGGCCTTTGACGTCCGTGTCGGCAATGGCGACACAGTCGGCCAGACCGGCTATGCCGGCATTACCCGGAGCGCAGAAGATTTGCCCCACTTGCGGGCTACGGCTCAGTTGGTAGACAATGGCGTGCTCGCGCCCGCCCGATCCTATGACAAGTACTTTCTTCATTAATGTTTGAAGTGGCGCATGCCCGTGAAGAGCATGGCTATCTGATGGGCGTTGGCAGCCTCGATGCTCTCGGCATCACGGACGCTTCCGCCGGGTTGAACAATCGCTTTGATTCCGTATTGGGCGGCAGACTCGACGCTGTCTGCGAACGGGAAGAATCCGTCGGAGCCCATCACCAGTCCGGCCGACTGAATATCTTTGCCCTCGGCTTTGAGGGTCTCTTCCGCCTGCTTGAGGGCGATGGCAGCTGAGCCGACGCGGTTCATCTGCCCCGCTCCGACGCCGTAGGTGCGGCCGTTCTTGACAACCACGATGGCGTTGGATTTGACGTGCTTGACGATACGCCAGGCGAACTGGAGATCCGCCAGTTGGTCCTGAGTCGGCTTGACGTCGGTGAC
>Ga0310786_10007285_pt1 | contig 14470 bp, 8 predicted proteins | sample AusTroGonzalo_MG_FD_203881 | JGI IMG/M metagenome (GOLD analysis project Ga0310786, IMG submission 203881) | Bovine rumen microbial communities from tropical cattle in Woodstock, Queensland, Australia - Gonzalo_03 (v2) (version 2) | ecosystem: Host-associated > Mammals > Digestive system >... | reverse complement strand
CCGGCGATGCCGCCAGGCGCCACATCCGGTATTAGCCTCCGTTTCCAGAGGTTTTCCCCGTCCCGGGGGCAGGTTGCTCACGTGTTCCTCCCCAGTCCGCCACTCTCACGGCCGATTATTGCTAACCGGCCGATCCCGTTCGACTTGCATGCCTAATCCACGCTACCAGCGTTCGTTCTGAGCCAGAATCAAACTCTCAGAAAAATAAGAACTTAATTTCCGCTCCACTACAAGCATCTACTGTTCCATGTCTCTTTCGAAGAGACACGTCTCAAGCACCTGTTGTCAAATATCAAGCCCGCCTTTAGGCGAACGATTGCGTAGTATATCAAAAATGCGACAATCCCGCAAGAGGATTTTTCAATTTTTCGTCGCTTCAATTAGCGCAACAATGCCGGTGCATCACCGAAGAGTCGTCAAAATCGCGCGCACGGGGCCGCCAACCGGCTCAAGCACGACTTCGTCGCCAACGGCAGGGACGAGAATGGACTCGCCTGCGGACGCGACGGCCAGGTTGCCGGAAGCGACGAACACCGCCGTGAACGTGGACCCGTCAGGCCTCACGGCGACTGGCTCTTCTATCGCCATGTCGCGCATGAAGAAGTAGGGCGTCCTAAGAGCGCCGCGCTGCATCTCCTGGGGCGCAAGAGCGTAGTCGATTGCCTTTGCCGCCTCGCGGACATGAAGCTCGCGCGGTTTTCCGTCGGCGCCGACCCTTCCCCAGTCATAAAGGCGGAATGTCGTGTCAGACGTCTGCTGCACTTCATAGATGAGATTCCCCGCGCCAATCGCGTGCGGAGCGCCGCCTGGGAGGAAGACTATGTCTCCGCTGGCGACCGGCCTTTCGACGAGAAGCCGCGCTACGGCATCCCCACGCGAGGCCGCCTCGAGAAAAACGCCTTCGTCAGCGCCCCCGCTGATCCCCGCAAATATCTTCGCCCCAACCTTCGCGTCAATCACGCACCATGCCTCGGACTTCGGCTCGCCGCCGGAAAGGGAGACCGTCTTTTCGCTTGGATGCACCTGGACCGACAGCGGAAGCCGCGCGTCTATGAGCTTGAAGAGAAGCGGGAAGCGCGTCGCATCTGGCGCACTGCTGCCTACAAGGTCCCGCCCAAGCAAGCGCACAAGCTCGTCAAGCGGCATTCCGTCGTGCGCACCGCCCCTTACAACGCTCATTCCATGGGGATGGGCGGAAATCTCCCAGCTCTCCGAGCATGGCGACGGCGCGTCAGCGCGACCGTAAAGCCGGGGAATGGCGTCTCCGCCCCAGAGCGCTGAGGCATACACGTGCGAGAACTTGAAAAAGCCGTCTTTCATATCCAACATCTACCGCTCGAACCTGATCGTCGCCGCACGCCCGTGTGCGTCAAGCCCCTCGACGGCGGCAAAGGTCTCTATGGTCTTGCGGGTCTCGGCAAGATCGGCCTTGGTGAAGGCGACAAAGCTGTGGCGACGCCTGAAATCGTCGGGCGTAAGGCCGTTGAACATGTTCGCCGCGCCGCCAGTCGGCAGCACGTGCGAAGGCCCGGCGACGAAGTCCCCCGCAGATTCCGGAGTCCACGCGCCGGCGAAGACCGCGCCTGCCGCGCGCACTCCGCGCATCACCTTGAGCGGGTCTTTCGTCATTATCTCGAAGTGCTCGGGGGCGAAACGGTTCACGATCTCAAGCCCCTCCCCTACGTCGCGCGCGACGACGATGAGGATCCCGCCCCTGTCGATGACGCGGCGGACCATCTTCTTGCGCGAAAGCCTCTCCATCTGGCGAAGGACTTCACCCTTGACCTTTTCGGCAAACTCCATGGACGTGCAAACGCAAAGGGACTTCTCCCACCCAGAACCGTGCTCTGCCTGGCTGAGAAGATCCGCGGCTATCCACCTTGCATCCACCGAGCCGTCTGCCAAAACCGCGATTTCGCTCGGCCCGGCGACCTGGTCGATTGCCACATAGCCATAGACCTGCCGCTTGGCTGCCGTGACAAAGGCGTTCCCTGGGCCTGCGATCTTCTGCACCTTCCGGCACCCCTTAGTCCCGAACGCCATCATGCCAATCGCCTGTATTCCTCCGACGCGGTATATTTCCGTGGCGCCGGCAAGCTTCAGAGCGTAGAGAAGAACAGGGTTCACCTTCCCGTCGGCGCCGGCGGGCGTGCACGCGACAATCTCCTTCACGCCTGCCGCCTTGGCGAGCGTCACCGTCATTATCGAAGTCGATGCGAGAGGAGCCGTCCCGCCGGGGACATACACCCCTACGCGATCCATCGGCGAGAAGAACTCGCCCATCTTCCCCCCTCGCGGAGTCTTCATCGACCATGAAGACCGCATGGACGCGCGGGAGAACGCGAGGACGCGACGGTATGCGTCTTTTGTGGCGCGCAGTATCTCGCGGCCTACGCCCTCGCCGCCGCAGTCGCGCAGCGGAATCCTGAGATCGGCCGCACGGCGAGCGCGAAAGCCCTCGAATTTCGCGACAAGGTCGATGACGGCGTCATCGCCTCTTTCCCTTATTTCTGCAAGCGCGTCCGAAGCCGCCCGCTCGGCCTCTTCGGGGAAGGCGGGCCGCGCATTGAATCGCTCGATCAGGGGCGAGGGAACCTTTGCTATGCGTATCATTTGCGTTTCACCATGCCGGCGAATCCGCTTCCGGTCGCGCTTCTGATCATGCACTTCACCTTCGCCGTCACGGCAAGTTCGCCGTCAACGTAGCCTGCGAGCTCGTAAACGCCAAGAGGCGCCCTTTCGCGGATAATCTTCACGACGGTGGTCAGCTTGTCGCCAGGAAGCACCGGACGCCGGAACTTCGCCTCGTCAACGGAGGCGAACGCAAAAGCGGCGTTCGCGCCGACAACGCCGCGAGCCACTACAGACGCCCCGGCAACCTGGGACATGGCCTCGACGAGAACGACTCCCGGCACAACCGGGAAGTCCGGGAAATGGCCATTGAAGAATTCGTTCTTCTCCCTTGAAAACACATATTCGCCTATCGCGCCGGTCTCGTCAGCGGATATGAGGTTGTCAACAAAAAGGAACGGAGGCCGGTGAGGCAGCAACGCCTCTCCAGAAATGTTATAAACGTTCTTGAACGAAGGGTACTCCATGCCAAGGCTCCTAAAATATCAGACCTTCTTCAGAACGAGCACGCCATTGTGCCCGCCAAAGCCAAGAGACGTCGATATTGCGACTCGGATGTCGCGATCGTGCCCCTTGTTGGGAGTGTAGTCGAGATCAAGCGGCACTTCGCCGTTGGCCACGTCCACTTCGAGATCTGGCTTTTCGTAGTTGATCGTCGGAGGAACAAACCCTTCCTTTATGGAGAGCGCGGTTATCGCGGCCTCAATCGCGCCTGCGCCGCCGAGCAAATGGCCGTGCATGGACTTCGTGGAGGAGATGCTGATCTTCTTCGCCCCTTCATCTCCAAACACGGTTTTGAAAGCCTTGGTCTCCATCTGGTCGTTGAGGTGGGTTGACGTTCCGTGGGCGTTTATGTAGTCAACCGTCGACTTGTCGGATACCCCTGCGTCCGCAAGCGCGATTTCAATGGCCCGGATGGCGCCCTCGCCGGAGGGATCCGGAGCCGTTATGTGGTATGCGTCGGCAGTGGCGCCGTAGCCGGCGAGCTCCGCGTATATCCTCGCGCCGCGCGCCCTCGCATGCTCCTCCGACTCGAGGATGAGCGCCGCCGCGCCCTCGCCCATGACAAAGCCGTCGCGGTCGGAGTTGAAAGGCCTGCACGCCTTTTCCGGCGTGTCGTTGAAATGCGTGGAAAGCGCCTTCATCTTCATGAAGCCGCCGACCGTGAACTCGATTACGCACCCTTCCGTGCCGCCAGCGATCACGACGTCGGCGCGACCGGCGCGGATGAGGTCCATCGAGTATCCGATGGCGTCGGTAGAGCTGGCGCAGGCAGTCGTAATCACCTGGCACGGCCCTTTCGCGCCGATGGCAATGGATACGTTGCCCGCCGCCTCGTTCGGAATGAGTTCCGGCACGGCAAGGGGGGAGAGCCTGTCGGGCCCGCGGTCGAAGAGCGTCTTGTAGTTCTCGCCCGTTATCTCGATGCCGCCTATCCCGACGCCGAATATGGTCGCGACCCTCGTCATGTCGGGACGGTTCTCTTCGGTATATCCGGCGTCTCCCCAGGCTTCCTTGGCGACCGCCACGGCAAACTGCGCAAACCGCGCCATGTGACGGGCCGACTTCCTGTCCACAAGCCCCGAGTCGATCGCGTACGACTGGAAGTCCTTCACTTCCGCCGCGACCTGGCTCGTGCAATTCGAGGCATCGAAATTCGTGATCCTGCCTATGCCGGGCTTCCCGGCCTTGATTGCGGGCCATGCGGCGTTTTTGCCGTTGCCGCTCGCGCACAGCATCCCGATTCCTGTTATCATCACCCTTTTCATATTGTCTCCTGCTCTTTGACTTTACTGAAACTGCGATTTAGAGAATAGGCCATTTCATGAGGGTTCCGCCGAACGTGAGCCCGGCGCCAAAGCCGACAAGAACGACCTCCATGCCTTCTTTGAGATCGCCAGACCTCACCGCCTGGTCAAGCGATATCGCGATGGAGGCCGCCGACGTGTTGGCCGTGTCCTGCAGATTAAGCCAGAACTTTTCGATCGGAAGCTTCATCCGCCTTGCACACGCCTCGATTATGCGACCGTTGGCCTGATGGGCGAACACCCTGTCGAGGGCGGACGGATCGATCCCGCGCCTGCGGCAGAGGTCGATCGTTATCCGCGACATCGTCTTTACGGCGAAGGCGAAGACATCGTGGCCCATGAGGGAAAGTACTGGCGTGCACTGCGGAGATTTCACCGGAACCCCCGACTTCGGGTCGAAGGAAAGCGACATCATGGTCCCGCCGGTGCGCTGTATGAAGTGGCGGCCCGAGCCGTCGGATCCGAGGATCGTGTCCGCGCAAGGCCCCCCGCCTTCGCCGTCGCCGCCGATGACAACAGCACCCGCTCCATCGCCGAACAGGATGCAGCTCGAGCGGTCGGACCAGTCGAGTATCCGAGTAAGGCACTCCGAGCCGATGACAAGCGCCTTGCGGTCGGGATGCAGCGTAACGAACCCACGCGCCTGCTCAAGGGCGTAGATGAAACCTGCGCACGCGGCCTGGAGATCGTACGCCCCTGTGTCCGGGCAGCCGAGAAGCCCCTGCACGAGGCAGGCCGTGGAAGGGAATGTGGCGTAGTCGGGGGTGGAGGTCGCAAGGACGATAAGCCCGATTTCTTCCGGCGAGACGCCGGCCATTTCCATCGCGGCCCTCGCGGCCTTCGCGGCCATAGTGGAAGTCGTCTCGCCCTCGTCCGCGACATGCCGCGCATGAATCCCAGTGTGCGAAAATATCCATTCGTCGGACGTATCGAGGTCCGCCGCTATGTCGTCATTGGTGACTATCCGCGCTGGCAGATAGCTACCCGTTCCAAGCACTCTTATTCCCATTTGTGTGTAGTATATCAAAAATGCCGAAGTTTTACATCCACCTTCCGCTATTGAACACCCTCATGCGTTTTTGGTATCATATGCCTAAACGACAACAAAGTCGCCAACAAGGAGACAAGGAGCCAACGACCATGAAGAAGTCAACTGTACTCGCCGCAGCTGTCGCCGCGTCGCTCACGGCATCGGCAAAAAGCCAGGAAGTATCCCTCTGGAGAGGAGAAACCTGCGCCGCGCTCGTGAACGACTCCATCGAGCTCGGCGCAGCCCCGGAAGGCCTGTCAGTCCGCAAGGGCGTCATTCGTCCCGCAAAATACCGCCCTAATCCAAAAAGCATGCAGATCGCGGAATGCTACGACATCGTGGAATGGGGTATCGACGGCGCCCCGTGCATCGTTGAGATAACAGCTCCAAGCGACGCGAACCCCGGAGTGTTCAAGTGGGGCGACCTCGACATACGCGTCGTTGACCGCGAGCTTCCGCCTGCAAAGGACTGGAAATACCACCTTGACCTATGGCAGCATCCGTGGGCCGTCGCGAGGGTCTCCCGGTCCAAGCCGTTTTCAAAGGAGCATTACGCCGCGATGCGCCCGACATGGGAGCTCCTCGCCTCCGCAGGGCAGAAGGTCCTGACCACCACCCTCGTCGACCAACCGTGGAACCATCAGTGCCGCGACGCCTACGGCACGATGATCGGCAGGGTCCGCAATGGCGACGGCACCTGGAGGTTCGACTATTCGATCTTCGACGAATACGTGGAGTTCGGCCGCAGCTGCGGCATCGGCCCGCACATAGCGTGCTACACCATGTGCCCCTGGGGCTACAAGGTCTCGTGGCACGACGACAAGGGCGAGGAACACCATGCTGACGCGATTCCCGGCTCCGAGGCGTTCAAGGACTTCTGGGGCGCCTTCCTTGGAGATTTTGCCTCCCACCTGAAGGCAAAAGGCTGGTTCGCCGACACTTACATCGCGATGGACGAGCGCTCACCGGAAGACGTCATGGCCATAGCGAACTTCATCCAGGAACGTGCGCCCGGCATGAAAATATCCATGGCCGGCAACCGCAAGCCCAGCGACTTCAAGGGCATCACGATAGACTGCTATTCCCAGATCATAAGGGACATATCCCCAGAATTCCTCGAGGAGCTCTCCGTCCGCAGGGCGCAGGGCAAGACCACTACCTTCTACGTATGCTGCAGCCCCAGGCGCCCCAACAACTTCCTTGAGTCGGAGTCTGAGGAGAACTTCTGGATAGGCGCATACCCGGCGATGGTCGGATTCGACGGATTCCTCCGCTGGGCGTGGAACAGCTGGCCGGACAATCCCTTCAAGGACGCCTCGTTCTACCACTGGCGCGCCGGCGACACCTTCCTCGTCTATCCTGGAGCAGTTCCGTCATACCGCTTCCTGGAGCTTCGCAATGGCATCGTCACGGCGGAAAAACTGCGGATACTCCGCGACCAGGGCCTCTTCGCGGATGAAATCTCCGCCCTCGCCGCGCGTTACGACTTCAAGGCGGCGATGGACGGAAAGGTGGACTTCAGAAAGCTCAAGGAAGGCGCCCTCTCGCTTGTAAACCGCTGAGGGCGCCTCGCATCTCCACGTCGGCCGGTCAGCTGACGTGGAGGACGCGCTCCTTGATCTCCTGCGTGCGGCCCTGGTTCCAGAACTGGCTGCCGATGTAGCCGCACGTGCGCCTTGCGACGTTCAGCTTCGACTCGTCGGTGTTGCCGCACTTCGGGCACTTCCAGACGAGCTTTCCGCTCTCGTCCTTCACGATCTCGATCTCGCCGTCGAAGCCGCACACCTGGCAGTAGTCGCTCTTCGTGTTGAGCTCGGCGTACATGATGTTGTCGTAGATGTACTTCATTATCGAGAGGACCGCAGGGATGTTGTCCTGCATGTTCGGGACCTCCACGTACGAAATGGCGCCGCCGGGCGAGAGCCGCTGGAACTTCGCCTCGATGCGAAGCTTCTCGAAGGCGTCGATCTTCTCCGTCACGTGTATGTGGTAGGAGTTCGTTATGTAGTTGCGGTCGGTCACGCCCTTCACGATGCCGAAGCGCTTCTGGAGGCACTTGGCGAACTTGTAGGTCGTGGACTCGAGCGGGGTGCCGTAGAGCGAATAGTCGATGTTCTCGGCCTTCTTCCACTTCGCGGTGTACTCGTTGAGCTTCTGCATGATCTCGAGGCCGAGCTCCTCGCCCTCGGGCTCCGTGAGCTTCTTGCCGTTCAGCGCGAAGACGCACTCCCAGAGGCCGGCGTAGCCGAGCGATATCGTGGAGTAGCCGCCGTGCAGGTACTTGTCGATGGGCGTCCCCTTCGGAAGGCGCGTGAGGGCGCCATACTGCCAGAGGATCGGCGCGGCGTCGGAGAGAGTCCCCGTGAGGCGCTCGTGGCGGCACTGGAGGGCCTTGTGGCAAAGCTCGCACCTGTCTTCGAAGATGCTCCAGAAGCGGTCCATGTCGCCGTTCGCGGAGAGCGCGACGTCAACGAGGTTGATCGTGACGACGCCCTGGTTGAAGCGGCCGTAGTACTTGGGCTTCCCGTTCTCGTCCACGTAGGGGGTCAGGAACGAGCGGCAGCCCATGCACGTATAGACGTTGCCGTTGCCGTTCTTGTCGATCTTGTACTCGAGCATCTTCTTCTCGGAGATGTAGTCAGGCACCATGCGCTTCGCGGTGCACTTGGCCGAAAGCTCCGTGAGATACCAGTAAGGGGAGTCCTCCGTAATGTTCTGCGGCTCAAGGACGTAGATGAGCTTCGGGAACGCGGGCGTGATGTAGACGCCCTGCTCGTTCTTGACGCCCCTGATGCGCTCGTTCAGGACCTCCTCGATGATGATGGCGAGGTCCTTCTTCTCCTGCTCGTTGCGGGCCTCTCCGAGATACATGTACACCGTGACGAACGGAGCCTGGCCGTTGGTCGTCATCAAAGTGACGACCTGGTACTGGATCGTCTGCACGCCCTTCTCGACTTCCTTGCGGACGCGCTTCTCGACGATTGCCGAAAAGGCCTCGTCAGACATCTTCGTGTTGGCGAGCTCGCACTCCTCGCGGAGCTCCTTGGCGATGGCCTTGCGGGAAATGTCGACGAACGGAGCAAGGTGCGTAAGGGAGATCGACTGGCCGCCGTACTGGTTCGACGCGACCTGGGCGATGATCTGCGTTGCGATGTTGCACGCCGTCGAGAACGACCTCGGCTTCTCGATCATCGTCCCGGAGATGACAGTCCCGTTCTGGAGCATGTCCTCGAGGTTGACGAGGTCGCAGTTGTGCATGTGCTGCGCGTAGTAGTCCATGTCGTGGAAATGGATGAGGCCGTCCTTGTGGGCCTGCACGATGTCCTGCGGCAGGAGGAGCCTGGCTGCGACGTCCTTCGAGACTTCGCCCGCCATGTAGTCGCGCTGCACGGAGTTTATACGCGGGTTCTTGTTGGAGTTCTCCTGCTTGACGTCTTCGTTGTTGCACTCGATGAGGGAAAGGATCTGCTCGTCGGTCGAGTTCGCCTTGCGCGCGAGCTCCCTCTTGTAGCGATAGACGATGTACTTCTTTGCGATGACTCTGGAGCCGAGCTCCATTATCTTGTTCTCGACGACGTCCTGAATCTCCTCGACTGTCATCGCCCTGTCGCGGGCCTCGCAAACGCCCGCCACTTCCTTGGCGACGAGCTTTATGCGATCTTCCGAAAGCGCGTCGATGGGATCAACGGCGTTGGACGCCTTGCGGATGGCGTTCTCGATCTTTGTTATGTCAAACGGAACCTCCTGTCCGGACCGCTTGATTATCATCATCGACTTCATTATATGTGTTTCCTTGGTTTTCGGGGTTTTAAGGGTGTTTTTACTGCCTGTTGTGGTGATGCCGGATATGATACACTAAATCTTGTGTATATGCAAGAAGAATTTTTAAAAATTTTTCTCCCGGCAAACTATTCCGGATTTCCGCCGTTTTCGGCATTTATAGGAACGCCATCAGCTGAAACGACGAGAGCGCCAGGGCTCTCGTTGCTTCAGACTAACGGCTATCGGCTCGAATATCCAGCCTGCGCCGACCTACTTTATCAACAGTATGAATCCCGGCACGATTACGTAAAGCTTTCCGTTCGAGACGGAAACGGTGCCGCCACGCACATCAAGGCCCGTGTCGGCATTTTTGAGAGTCCAGTTTCCGACATTCTCAAGGCCGGTGCAATTCTCGTAGGTGCCAGGCAACACGCCTCCGTGTTTCGGCATGTTCTTTACAGCGAGCGTTCCATTCTCCGCAAACGCGAAGCCTTCCACGGTTCCGGCGCCCGTGGCATCGATTGTCAGACCGGGAATCGTCGCCGCGCCCTCGGCGACAAGCCGCGCGCCCGCCGCGACGGAGACAGACGAGACGCCCTCAAGCGCGTTTGCGGTGCCCTTCGGCCCGCCCGCGATCGGGCAACCGTCAGCGTGGGTGTCAGAATTTCCCGCGCTGTAATCACCCTTGTTGAACGACCATTTGCTCGATCCGAGCGAGACCGTCACGTTCGTCAGCGAATCCCAATGGATTCCATCAAGGCTGCCCTCGAAAGAGAAAGTCTTGTACGCGTAATAGCTACTGCTATATCCCTGTTGCGCCACGTCGAACGACGCGGCACGCCGCGAATTGTCCGCAAGGTGCATCACAATCGGAATCCACGTGGACTCGATTTCCGGGTCAAGCTCCGGCATTCCCGAGTATCCAAGTTGCGACCAAGCAACCGTCCCGCCAGATACCGAAGTGTTGCCATCGTCGAACAGGGCAGCCAGCGGACGCTTTGCGAAATTGCCGGATTCGGCTGCCGTGATGTTAGGATGGAGGTATCCTGCCCTTCCTGCCGGCATGGAGCCCTCCGGTTTTGTGTAATAGCCAACGTATGTCGTCAAGCCCTTGTTCATGCGACTGTTGGCTCCATCATAGATGCCGAACTCCATTGCCCGCACGTCGCGGTTGCTGGTATCAGTGTTTCCGCGCTTCTTGATCGTCCACTTGAACCAGTCATAGTTCATCTTCGAAAGGTTCTTCACGACGAGCGTTCCGCTTCTGACCGTAATCGTGCCGGTGAATTCGTTCGTGCCGCAGAGCGCCCATGTGCCGGAGCCGTCTTTGACGAGCGATGTCGTGCCGTCGCCGTCCGCAACATACCAAATCTCGTTCGTCGCCGCCGTGTCGCCGGCGAGCGTGAGCGTGGCCTCCGCGCCGGAGTCTGCCGAGACACCGCCGAAGACGAGCGGCTTCTCGGACGAGCCCTTGAGCATGCCCCCCTTGCCCTTGAGAAGAATCGGACGCGTCGTGCAAAACGCCTTGTCCGTTCCGACATATTCGAACGTGGGATATGTCGTAGCGCTGCCAAGCGCAAACGCCCACGGAACGAGAGGATGCGACTCGTCGATTATCCCCGTGTAGCTTTCACGACAGTTCTTCGCCGTGCCGAGCGAACAGGCGACGCCGCGCTGGCCAAGCGACTCAAACTGAAGAGTGCCGTCCGCAATCGTCCACGCGCCAGCATGAGTCTGCGCCTTGTCGGCGAAGCGCCAGATGCCTGCGCCCTTCTTCGTGATGTGGAAGCAGTAGTTGGTCGTCTGATATGTCCAAGACGGCAGGGTCCCAGCGAAGACGTTCGTAAGGGCACCGTCGCCGGAAAGGTTCAGCCGCAACATGCCGTAGGAATCGGCCGACTGCGCCGAATTCCAGCTGACCGTGCCCGTCAACTTCAACCCGCCGTTGCCGCCGTCGATGCAGACGGGCGAGTTGTGGCGCGTCCATGCGTAGAAGTTGCGGTCGGTCTCGTCCTCCCCGTCGCCGAGGTACTTGAACGTCCCGCCCGTGCCTCCGCTGCGCCAGTACAAACTGGAAATCTTGCCGAGCGACGACGGCGTGACCTTTAGGCCGAACTTCGCCACGCCGAGCGTCGCGCCGTACGACAGATAGACGCTTTCCGCGGTGTCGGACTCCGTTCCCGTCAGGTTGATGCGCACGCCTTCATAGCTTGCAGGCCACAGCAGCACCCTGGGGCGGATGCGCCCGGAAAAAGTAGACGTCGTGGAAGCGACGTTGAACCCAAGCCTTCTCCCGCGCGAGCACCTGTTCGTGATGTCGCCGCCGCCGCTCAGCGACCGCACCATTGTCGCCCCCTTGCCGGTGCCGGAATCCACTGCGGCGTCAATAGCCGTGACAAGCGTCGCGCCGTTCGACACAACGATAGCACCGAGATTTACCACGCTCGTGCTCATCGTCATCCTCTGCGGCAGCACGAGCGTTCCTTCCGCTACTGTGATGTTGCAGTTGTAGGCGTTTGCGTCGTTGTTGACGCCGAACTCCAACTCGCCAGCGCCGATCTTCCTTATAAGACCTTCCCTGTTGCCCGCATTGCAGGTTATGCGACAGTTGTTCGTCAGAAGCAACCCCGCGCCTATGTCGAGAACTATCTTGCTTGAAGACGTCTCCAATTTGACGGTGGAAAGCTTCGAAAACGCCTCGAAGCTCGCGAGGCTCGCCGCGTCGCCAAAGACTACCTTGTTAGTCGCGACCTCGCCTGCGGGAACGAGCACGATGTCGCCCTGGCCCGGCTTGCCATCTTCAACATAGCTGTCCTCCGAGGCCCAGTCCGTAGAGCCAGGGATCCAGGTGTAGGTGTTGGCGGCAGAAGCAGCAAGGGTCCCAACAGCAACGACAGAGAAGAGAAAACATCTCATAATGCCCCCCACGATTTTCTGCTAATTTTGTCAAGTTTCATTGCCGTTGCTCCTTTCTTTGACATCAGAACGAAATTACGGTTGTCATTTAAACTCTGGCTCCGCCAAGCCGACTTCCCTTCCGTCGGAAAGGACAATGCTGAACGACTTGTCTAAAACGTCGCCGGACGCCTTTACACCCGCAACCGGGCTTACGCCGCCACAATACGGATAAAACACGCCGACTATGCGCTTCGCGCCGGAGAAGCGGCCGCTGAGAACGGGCGTCGGTATCGGGCGGTGCTCGTGCGGGCCTGGCGGCGAAATCGGCATCCAACCTTGATATGGGCTCTTGGTGCCTTTCTTGTCCGTAATTCCGGCAGTGGCGTCAGAGAACGCCGCGAAGAGGCCCGTGCCGCCGCCGAAGTCTGCGGTGAAGCGCGTGCCGTCGATCGATAGTTCGCTTTTCTCAAGATGCCAGAGGGAATCGTAGGTGCGCTCCTTGGAATCCGGCGCAACGAGCCTGTCAACGACCACGAAGAACGGGGACAGACCCTGGACTCCCTTGAAAAAGACGAGTGTGCGCGTATGAACGGTCATGTCGTTCGGCGGCACGACATCGCCCTGCTTGTGGAAGTAGGCGCTTGTCACGTCGGACGAAAAGCCGTAGCCGGCCGTGAAGGCCGAACGCACCGCGTCCACCGTCGAAGTCGCAAGCCAATCGAGATCGGCTTTCTTAGAGATGTCCTCCGGCTCCCACTTGTATTTACGGCGCGTGAACTGCTCGCGTCCATCGACGAGGATTGTGTTGTGCGCCCGTGTGGAGATGACGTACTTTCGCATCTCGGATGTGTCGTAGGCGTAGTTCCCGGGCTCGACGACCATGTTCTTGCCATACGCCGAAATGAGGACGTTCAACTTGTCCTCGTGCTGGTGGCCGCGCCCGAACGGCGAGCAGTCCATGTAGCCCCAGACCGCGTTCGTCTCCCACGACGAGCGGAACACGGCGGCGCCCGCGTATGGGAAGACGCACGAAAGATAGTCGGGCGCGGCACCCTTCTCGCCGCCAGTCGCGAACCAGCGGAAGTCTTCGCGCCCGGGATACAACGCCGACGCCGACTGCATCTCGCGGACGAGATCGACTTCGCCGGAATCGTTCAGAGGGGGGAGTTTTCTGTCGGGACGCGACAGGCGCGGATACATCGCGAACGCCTTCTCGATGCCAGCTTTCACGAATGCCGGGGGCTCTTCGCCAGACCTCTTGAAAAGAGCAAGGATATGGCTGTAGTCGTTCGGGATCACGCTGTGGTAGCCAGGAGAAAGCTCGAACTGGAAGCCGTCGGGATAGAGCTGCTTCGAAAGCTCCGACTCGAACTCGGCCAGCGCCCCGGCGCGCCACTTGGCCGACTCCGAAAGGAACGGGAACGTCATGGCGACATCGAGAAGCCCCTTGAGCTCCATGATGCGCCAGTTGTTTGACGAAAGCGGCTTCTCCAGCCTGTGGCCGTGGTCGCGCACCGAACGGAAGAAGCGGACGATGAACTCGTCGGAAAGTTCCTTTGACTTCGCAAACGCCGCGATCTGCCTGCACCAGCCTGAAACGCGCAGTCCAGCATCGAGCGTCCGCCACGTGACGGGGCGGCCCTGCGGCGTGCCGTCCGGCGGAGGTGGGGCCTGCTCGATCCAGCTTGAGACCATGTCGCGCCACGTTGCCGCGGCGCGGTCGTCGCCGCCGAGCCTTATGTAGTATTCGGCCAGCGTCGAGAAGAACTTCTGCCGCCCGAACTGCCATGGCCACTCCCGATAGCCGTTGTAGGTCGGGTTGAACGTCCAGTCGATCTTGTGGTCCTTGAAATGATACGGCACTCCGCAGGCGGAGAGCTTGTAGTCCATGATGTCCTCGGCCTGGCGGCGAAGCCTTGCGCGCCCCTTGGACGTAAGCCGCCCCTTGTAGCACGAGGCGTTGATCATGCGCGAATCGAGCGTAGAGCGCACATAGTCGGCAAAGATCCTATTAGCAGCGTTCGTGTCGCCGGCGGCCATCTTCTCCGGGATGCCGCTCAGCGCCGGAATCGAGCAATCGACATGCTTCCCGAAGAAGTCCTCGACGGAGTTCCCGGGGCCTGTCGCAGAGGAGGCCGTCAGCGCAAAAACGGCAAAGCTCCCCCAAAGTGCTGCTATGCAACATTTCATGTTGTGAATTATACCTAAAAACACACCATGTTTCAACCATGCAAGCGCGTGGACAGCCTCTGGCGCGGGTGTCGCCCAATTTTTGCGCTCCGCGTCGGGAAGCACCACGCTCTGGCGCGGGTGTCGCCCAATCTTTGCGCTCCGCGTCGGG
>Ga0310786_10007284_pt1 | contig 14471 bp, 14 predicted proteins | sample AusTroGonzalo_MG_FD_203881 | JGI IMG/M metagenome (GOLD analysis project Ga0310786, IMG submission 203881) | Bovine rumen microbial communities from tropical cattle in Woodstock, Queensland, Australia - Gonzalo_03 (v2) (version 2) | ecosystem: Host-associated > Mammals > Digestive system >... | reverse complement strand
TGCAGGGGGAAGCAACAAGCTGGCCGATGCCCTGGCATGGGTTATAGAGCAGGGCGGAGGTGCTGTGCTCACACGTCGTAACGTTACCCGTATTGCGGTCGAAGAGCGAATGATAAAGTGCGTGACGGATTCTGAGGGACGCGAATACAAAGCCGACATGTATATATCGGACATACATCCATGCATGCTTCTGGACATGATAGATGGTAAGGCGTTCACTCCGGGATACCGCGAGAGGCTCAGAACCATTCCCGATACGGTGTCGGCATTCAAGGTGTTCATAAAGGTCAGGCCCGGAACAATACCGTTCCGTGACCATCCCGTCTCCATACTTGACAACATGTCAAATGCATGGAACCTGAGTGCCGATGATCCCGATGGCTGGCCACACGGTGTAAGCTGTTTCATGGCTCCGTCTGACGACGGCAAGTGGGCAACCCATATATCAGCCCTCTCGCTCATGAGCTGGGAGGAGGTGAGCCGTTGGGCCGATACCCGCACCGGGCACCGCACGCCTGAGTATGAGGAATGGAAAAGGAACCGTACGGAGAAAGTCATTGATATGGTATCGACGGTGTTTCCCGATGTCAGGGAATGTATGGAGGAATGCTTTGCCGCATCGCCTCTTACGTTCCGCGACTGGCTGGGCAGCCGTAACGGCTCCATATACGGTTACTTCAAGGATACCGAGAATCTGGTCATGTCACAGCTGCCCATACGTACCAAGGTGGGCAATCTGCTGCTTACCGGCCAGAACGTGAACATGCACGGCATAGGCGGCGTGCCGATGACCGCCATAGAGACAGCTGAGACCATAACGGGTATCGGCGTGATAGTGAACAAAATAAAAAACGCAAGATAAGGAGTATTATGAAACCTTTCAAACTCAAGCTCATCTATCCCAAGTGGCAGAAACTGAGAGGACAGACCACTTTCAACCTGCCTCCTCACGGACCTGTTGCTTTTGCAGCCACGCTTCCCGAATGGGTTGAGGTGTCATTCACCGATGAAAACGTGGAGGAAATAGATTTTGACGAGGAGTGCGACGGCGTGGCTCTGTCCATGATGCTTAGCACCCAGGTCAAACGTGGTTGGGAGATTGCCGATGAGTATCATAAGCGCGGTAAACTGGTGTCAGCCGGAGGCATATCGACCATGCTCCATGCCGAGGATATGGTAAAGCATGTGGACAGTGTGTTCTTAGGTGAATCGGAAGGACGCATGGAAGAGGTGATGCAGGACTGGGTTAACGGCAAGTTGCGCAAGTTCTACAACTATATGGGTAACTTACCTCCCATTGAGTCTGTGGGTCCCTGCCGCCGTGACCTTTACAAGCGTGAGCTTTACAACCACAAGGGAGTGCAGATGGTGGATCTGTTCCACGCCAGCCGCGGATGCCGTTTCAGCTGTTATCCCTGTGCCGTGTCATATCTGGGCGGCCGCAAGTTCCGTCCGCGTCCCATAGACAAGGTTGTGGAGGATATGGCTGCCATTGAGAACAACCGCCTTTTCATTGTGGATAACTCACTGGCACAGAACAAGGAGTGGGAGAAGGAGCTCTTTACGGCAATTGCACCGCTCAAGAAGAAATGGATAAGCCATACTATCGAGGATGACCCGGAGGTTCTGGATCTGGCTGCCAAGGCAGGCGCATGGTATGTGTATCAGGCCGTGTATGATACATCGGACTATATCAAGGAGCGTGTAAGACGCTATCATGACTATGGAATAGGCGTGGAGGGTACTATCCTGTTAGGACTGGACAACCAGACAGAGGATGACATAAAGCGCCTGATCGATTTCTTGGGTGAGATAGACCTTGACCTGGCCGAGTTCACCGTCATGACTCCGTTCCCGCATACAAAAGGATATGATGACCTGCTGCGTCAGGGCCGCATATTCGATTTTGACTGGAACCATTACAATGCCGGTCAGGTGGTGTTCCAGCCCAAGCACATGAGTCCGGAGAGACTTCAGGAACTCTACGACTATGCGTGGAAGAGTTTCTATGCCGATGAGAGCCAGGAGCAGAAGATGTTCCGTCTGTTCTGCAATGTGGCTCTGCGTGAGATGAATGAGGGTACATACCGTCCGCGTGACCGCAGGCTTGCCAACAAATCGTTCGGAAAAGATGTGGTACGTAACATAAAAACCACAAAATCATGAAAGTATCACCAGATTATTACGATGAGATATTTGAGTTCCAGGGTGAATGGGATATGCCCTCAGCCTGCGGACTCAAGATACGTACGGTTGACGGCAGGACATACGTGATAGTAACAGAGCTGTATCAGGATAATCCAGGTACATCAGTTACATACGCAGGACAGAGGCTGGCTGAACAGATATGCGAGGCCAAGGGACTGAACCTGGGTGATATTGTATATGTGGAATGTAACCCAGATACCAACTCGAAACTGTCATTCTATGATGAGGAGTATTTCGTGGTGGATTTTGGTTCCGACCCTCAGCACAGATACCGTCAGATGGATAGGGATGAGATAATGAAACTTTTAGGGAAGTGATGTTCAGGACACTGTTGCTGCTCATACCATTAATTATCATACCATCAGGAAACAGCATGAAACCATGGGCAAAAGATGACAGACGGGCAGAGGAGGTGATAGTTACACCGTATCTGGCCGATGACAGCAGGAATGCCCCTACGGTTATTGTCTGTCCCGGTGGAAGCTATTGCTGGCTTGACGTTAAGGGTGAAGGTATTGAAGTGGCCGAATGGTTGCAGAGCCAGGGTATATCGGCCGTTCTTCTGCAATACAGGACTGCCGGCTTCGGTGCCTATTTTACGCGCTACCGTTTTGTGGCACGTGGCAACCGTCATCCCGATATGATCTGTGACATACAGAGGGCCATACGTTATGTTCGTGAGAACGCCGACAGCTTAGGCATCGATCCACGACGCCTTGGCGTGATGGGTTTTTCGGCAGGAGGTCATCTGGCCATGAGTGCGGCATGTTTCAGTGCGACAGACTATACCGACCTTACGCAAGGTCCTGCTCAGGTATCGCTCAGGCCGGATTTTGTGGCGGCAATCTATCCCGTGGTGACTATGAAGGGAGAGTATGTACACAAGCGTTCCCGCCGGGGACTCTTGGGCGAGTGGGGAAAGTATAAAAATGAGCTTAGGGAGCAGATGTCAATAGAGGAACATATTCCGTCGGATTGTCCGCCGGTGTTCATGGTAAACTGCAAGGATGACCCTGTGGTGGATTGGCACAACTCCGTATTGCTTGATGAGGCTTTGACCAAGGCCGGCATAGAGCACACCTATCTGCAGTATGAGACAGGCCGTCACGGATTCGGGGTGAGTGAGGTATATGGCAGCGAGGAGTCGCGGCAGTGGAAAGAAGAATTTCTCGTTTGGTTGAAAAAAGTATTGTAATGAGTATGCAGGACAATAAGGCAAGAGACATTGAATTTGAGAGCCCGGAACGTATAAAGGCGTATCAGGAGGAACTTCTGCGCAAACATCTTGTTTATCTGCGTGACAATTCTCCATATTACAGAAGGCTGTTTGACAGCTACGGGATAAACATTGACAGGATCCAGCGGCTTGAGGACCTGACGCGCATCCCGTTCACGGAGAAGAAAGACCTCCAGCTCTACAACGATGATTTCTGCTGTGTTCCTAAAAGGAAGATAATAGATTACATAACCACCTCCGGAACGCTGGGAGATCCCGTCCTTTTCGGTTGTACCGAGAAAGACCTGCAGCGTCTGGCCTATAACGAGAAGAAGTCATTTGAGTGCGCCGGACTGACTGATGAGAGCGTCCTGCAGCTTATGACCACTCTTGACAAGCGTTTCATGGCAGGCATGGCATATTTCCTGGGTCTGCGTGAGATGGGGGCCGGTGTCATCCGCGTAGGCAACGGCATTCCTGAACTGCAATGGGATACCATACGCCGTTTCCAGCCCGATGCCATAATGTGTGTCCCGTCATTCATACTGAAGCTTATAGACTACGCCGAGGCTCATGACATAGATTACCGCTCAAGCAGCATACGCCGAATCATTGGCATTGGTGAGGGACTGCGCGACCAGAACTTTGAGCTGAACCTGCTGGGACGTCAGATACATGACAAGTGGCCGGAGGTAAAACTTTTTGCCACATACTCATCGACCGAGATGGGTGCTACGTTCAGCGAGTGCGAGTATGGTATGGGCGGTCATGTGCATCCGGAGCTGATAATTGTGGAGATAATAGGTGAGGACGGCATGCCTGTGGCTGACGGCCAGCCCGGTGAGGTGGTGGTGACCACTCTTGGTGTTGAGGGTATGCCCCTGCTGCGTTTCCGTACCGGAGACATAGCCTGCAAGCATGTGGAGCAATGCCGTTGCGGACGCTGGTCATATAGGCTTTCACCACTGCTTGGCCGCAAGAACAACATGATAAAGCTGAAGGGTACCACGCTCTATCCGCCTGCCATCAACGATGTACTGGACAACACGGACTATGTGGAGAACTATGTCGTGATAGTAAGGAACAGTGCCGCCGGAACCGATGATGTACTGGTGAAGGTGGGGCTCAAGCATGACCCCGGATTTGACGCTGTCAAGGAATTGAAAGACCGTTTCCGTTCACGCATCCGCGTAGCTCCGGAGATTGAGATATGCCCTGTGGATGAGATTCATGCCGTAAATTATCCGCCGACCGGACGCAAGCCGGTCAAATTCATTGACCAAAGAAAATAACAGATATGACCGACGAGCATAAATTTGACGATATCCGTCCTTACCGTGACGATGAGATACCTGCTGCCATGCAGCGCATCGTATCGGATCCGTTATTCCCGCAGGTGGCTCAGTACGTCTACCCTGACCGTACAGTCGGGGAGGTGAGGGATATCCTTCTGGGCTGCAGTGATATATATGGGTTCCAGACAACCGTGATGAAGCAGGTGAACGAACAGGTCATAGCCCGTACCACAGACGGTCTCACTTTCAGTGGCGTGGAGCGGCTGGACCCGTCCAAACGTTATCTGTTCATAAGCAATCACAGGGATATCGTACTGGATTCATGCCTGCTTATGTACATTCTGCATACCAACGGTCACAGTATCGGCGAGATTACGTTCGGCTCCAACCTCATGAAAGGCCAGATGGTAATTGACATAGGCAAGAGCAACAAGATGTTCCGTGTGGATCGCGGCGGTAATCCCCGTGAGCTTTACACCACGTCAGTGCATCTTTCGGAGTATATCCGTTACGCAATCACCGAAAAGAAGGAATCGGTATGGATAGCACAGCGTAACGGCCGAACCAAGGACGGAAATGACCGTACGGACCAGGGGCTCATCAAGATGTTGGGCATGAGCGGAGGCAAGGATCGTGTAAAGGCTCTTGCAGACCTCAATATTGCACCTGTATCGGTGTCATACGAGTGGGAGTCATGCGATATCCTGAAGGCCCTTGAGCTCTATGCGTCGCGTGACGGCAAGCCATACATAAAGAAACCGGGCGAAGACCTGAACAGCATATTGACCGGAATAACCCAACCTAAAGGCCGCGTGCATATTGAGATATGTGAGCCGTTGACAGCCAGTGACCTTAGCGCCATCCCTGCCGACTATGCCGATGCCCGTTTCCGCCATGCCGTAGCGGAGTTGATGGACAGGCGTATATGCGGAGGTTACCGTCTGTTCCCCAACGCCTATATAGCCCATGACCTGCGTTCCGGTATCAGTGAGTATGCCGGCCTGTACACGAATGAACAGCGTGACGCATTTATGGCCCGCCTGCATGAGCTTGACAGGTACGGCTCTGATCCGGCATTGCGGGAAATATTCCTTGGAATCTACGCCAATCCTGTTGACAGCCATTAAACCAATTGGCTCAAAAAGCATCTAATCAGGTGTATGACAAACCATAGGCTCTTGAGATTGTTTTGCAGCACCCTGGCTCTTAGCCTGTGTGCGGTGCTCCATGCCCAGTTCGAGGAGCCTATCATCATTGACCATAATTACCAGCACTATGAATACCCTCTGCAGGAGGGGTCTCCGCTTGAGTTCGGCCGACCTGTATCGGGAACGGGTTCAGTGCTGTTCGAGACCAATCCTACCGGTGCCAAGGTATTCATAAATGACATCTTCCAGGGCGAGACACCTCTGCTTATAGACAATGTGCCGGACGGTACATACAGCGCCCGTTTTGAGATGGACGGGTATCTGAATCATTACGCATCGTTTGATGTGGCAGCTACCCTGCAGTCACATGTCACAGCCGGGCTTCAACCCAGACCCAATTACTTCTTTGACCGTCGTGAACTCTACACCACACTGATTTACGAGTATAGCGATATGAATGCAGGCAGTTGGGGCATAGGTAATTCATGGGGCGGATATTTCAAGAACTTCAATCTGGAACAGACCACCGTAGTTCATATAGGAGTTCTCAACACCGTATCGTTTGAGGGCTCATTGGGTTACGGCTTCATCATGGGCAGGCTAAACCGTTTCCGCCTTACCCCTCAGATAGGATATTCCGGGGTCTGGTTTGACGATGTGGCCAATGCTGTAAGCAACTGGCGCGGTTATCTGCGAGGTGCCCTCAACTTCAAGTGCGCATTCAACCAGCAATATGCTTTCTCGGCTACACTGCTCTATGACAAGACCGGATTCGGTTTCAGGGCAGGCGTGCTGTTCTATGTAAACTGAGCATATGCGTGCTTGTGGTAACGATGAGATTCAGGTGGGAGTGCTTCCATCGCAGGAAAAGATATGGCACCGTTATTATGATGAAAAGGAATTGAATCCTGAACTGTCAGATGACAGTATGTTTAAGGCCATATGTCATGCCGGTTATGAGAACAGGACCGCATTCATGTTCTATGGCAAATCATTTACATACCGAAAACTGTATGAAGGGATAGAACTTGTTGCCAAAGCATTTTTGCAGAATGGCATAGGCAAGGGTGATGTGGTGATGCTCATGCTGCCCACGCTCCCGGAGTCACTTTATTGTTTTTATGCCCTGAACAGGATTGGCGCTATCTCAAATCTGGTTGATGTCCGTATAGCACCAAGACAGTTGGTGGAGATATCGCATAAGACTAAGCCCAAGATGATTTTCCTTATGGATTTCTATCTGGAACGGGCAGATTCCATAAAGGACTTGACAGGCATTGAGAAGATTGTTGTACTCAGGGGGTGTGAATCTTTTCCGTTTGCCGTTTCAATGTACAGATTCAGCGAGCTGTTCAACGGCAGGAGCAGGATTGTCCGTAGGGACAGCAGATATTCATTCTGGCAGGAGTTCTTAAGGTCGGGCAAGGATTGTAGTATGCCTCTTGATGCGGATGTCCATGCCGATGACATTGCAGCCATATATCAGACAAGCGGAACAACCGGATTCCCCAAGAGTGCCGTACACACCAATTTCAACCTGAACAACTCATCCATGATGAAGCATTTCCACATGAATGAGTTTAATCCGGGTGATAAAGTACTCTCCATATTGCCCTTATTCACCCTGTTCGGATTTGTGTTTGACATACATATGCCACTTAGATATGGCATGACACTGGTTATAGTCCCTCTGTTCAAAAAGAAGAGTCTTGCCGACCTGATATTGCGTCATAAGCCCAACCATATATTCAGTGTGCCTTCACAATGGGAATCTGTGGTGGGTAACAAAAGGATCAAGTGTGACCTGTCATTCATAAAGACCATATTCGTGGCAGGTGAAGTGCTTGACAAGGCTTTGAGGCTGAATATAAACAGCCTGCTCCATGAAGGTGGCAGCAAGGCGGAGATTTGTTCTGACTACGGTATGACAGAGGCCGGCGGAACTATATCGTTCGTGAATCCTGCCTATACATCGCATGATGCCTGTGGAAACGGTTATTCGGGAATTCCCATGCCTTTGTGCAACATATGTATCTATGACAATGAAGCCTTAAAAGAGATGGATTATAACCGGCCGGGTGAGATTTGCGTTCAGGTTCCTTTTGCGGTAAAAGGATATTACAATGACCCTGAAGCTACCGATAATCTGTTCTGCACGCATCCTGACGGCAGTGTGTGGCTGCATACAGGAGATATCGGCTATCTGACAGAGAAAGGTCATCTCTATGTCATTGACCGCAAGAAACGGATGATTGTGCGTTTTGACGGCAGCAAGGTGTTCCCCATCGAACTTGAATCAGTAATAAAAGAGGTCAGGGGTGTAGCAGAATGCTCCGTAGTCCCTGCGCCAGACCCTGTCCATCTTCAGGGTAAGGTTCCGTTTGCATTCGTGGTGACAGAGGAACCAGATATTCAGGAAAGGGTAGAGAATGACATCAAGCGTATCTGCAGTAGCAGACTCCCGGTCTATCTGCAGCCATACGGAATAAAGTTCATTGGGGAGATTCCTCGTAACTCAATGGGCAAGGCTGATTATCTGAAACTTATAGAAATGATATAATATGTGGAAAATCATACCTCTATCGCTGTTGCAGAGCGTGCTTCTTACCGCAGGCCAGCTCTTTTTCAAGCTGGCACTTGACAAGGCCGCCCCGTATGAGGGTATCCGTAAACTTTGGACATGTGTAAAGAGAGACTGGTATCTGTGGCATGGCTGCTGGATCTCACTTACCTTAGCCACATTGCTGTGGGCATATATCTTGCGCCATTTTCCGTTCAGTGTGGCCTATCCGCTAAGCTGCATAAGCTTCCTGCTGGGCATCATTGCCGGTGCTGTTTTCCTTAACGAACAGCTCTCTGCCAATAAGATTATCGGCATAGCGGTAATGATGATTGGTGCATTCATCATAGCTAAATAAATCTTTTTTTATAAGTTTGTAAATAGTAACCGGTTATTGACTTAATATGAAAACCAGATCCCTTATCGTTATGGCCGTGACAGCGGCTTCTCTGCTTATGGCAGGTTGCAAGGAGCAGAAGGCTCCAATCAAAGTGTGCATATTCCCGGGTGACTATCCAGACCCCACCATCTTGCGTGACGGGAATGATTTCTACATGACCCATTCAAACTTCACCTATTATCCCGGACTGCTTATATGGCACTCCACAGACCTTCTGCATTGGGAGCCTGTGGCCCGTGCGGTGCAGGGACATGACTATTCGATATATGCTCCGGACCTGTGTAAGGTAAACGGCAAATTCTATATCTATTATCCCACCAGCAGCGGCGAGAATTTTGTGGTTACCGCCGATAAGATAGAGGGCCCGTGGAGCGACCCCATAAAGCTGCGCGTAAGCGGTATAGATCCCGGTCATGCAATTGATGACCAGGGTAACCGCTACCTCTACACCAACGACGGTCATGTGGCTCCGCTGTCGGCCGACGGACTGAGCGTAACAGGCCGTAACCAGAAGGTCTATGACCCCTGGCAGTACCCCGAGGAGTGGGAGACCGAGGGCATGTGGCTTGAATCACCCAAGATACTCAAACGCGGCGACTGGTATTATCTGGTAAGCGCCGAGGGTGGCACAGCCGGTCCTGCCACCAGCCACATGTGCGTAGTAGCCCGCAGCAAGTCTGTTACAGGTCCATGGGAGAACAGCCCATACAACCCGCTGGTACACACCTATACTATTGATGAGGAGTGGTGGTCAAAAGGTCACGGAACCCTGATTGATGACCCGGAAGGCAACTGGTACATAGTTTATCATGCATATCGCAACGGATTCCACACCCTGGGCCGAAGCACAATAATTGAGAGCGTCAACTGGACCAAGGACGGCTGGCCCGTACTGGCCCAGAAAGACGGCGCCAAATGGGAGAACGGCGGCCTGCAGGACTATGACTACCTGCGCCACTATGAGAATCCTCTCATGTGGGCCAAGTGGGAGCCCGGCTTTGATAACGGCACTCTGATGACTACCACCGCCGTAGATACCAAGTATGAGATTACCGCTAAGTTCAACATAAAGGATGGAGGCCGCGCCGGACTCTACCTCTTCTATGACGAGCAGGCATATTTAGGCGTTCAGGGCACTGATTCAAAAATGGCTATTATAGACATTGCATTGGTGCAGCCCCAAATGAACGTAAAATGTCCGGTGAACGCTGGCTCACAGTTCTATGTTCGCATACGCAATGACCGCAACAAAGTAACAGCTTGGCGTAGCACAGACGGCAGCAACTGGACAGAAGTCTGCAAGGACATTGACGTATCAACCTACCACCACAACGTCTACAAAGGCTTCTTTGCCCTCCGTCCCGCCTACTTCCTGGACGGCGCCGCCACCCTTGAATCATTCGACTACAAACCGCTGTAGCACACAGGGGCACAAAAAGAACCGTCCCCTTTGTGCCCCTCCAGCTTAAGAAAGTATGAAAATCTTTTATTTTGTTTCCAAAAATCACTATATTTGCAGAGTTTTAGAAACAAAACGCACATAATGGACTTTCTGACATTCAAGGAGCGGATGTATCCGATGGGGTGTTTCAACATCAATCAGGTGCTGTTATGGGAGAAGGATTTTGACCGTAACAACCTGACGCGATGGTGTAGTAGAGGGTTGCTGGTTAAGTTGAGGAATCAGCATTATGCTTTTCCCGAGTATCGGAAGGAACCGGATTTTTCACGCTATGTAGCAAATCGCATTTATGCGCCTTCATATATCAGTTTGCATAGTGCCTTGTCGTTTTATGGAATGATTCCTGAAGAGGTGATTCAACTTACTAGTGTGACTACTCTTAAAACCGCCCGGTTTGAGAATGCCTTTGGCACTTTCCACTATCAAAACGTTAAGACACCGCTCTATTTCGGTTATGAAATAAAGACGATGCAAAATGGGCGTGGCCTGCTATTTGCCACACCCGAAAAGGCTCTACTTGATTTGCTCTACCTGAATCCCTATTATAGAACTGAGCAGGATATGGAGGATTTGCGTCTGGATGAGGATTATATGCAGAATGAACTTAATAAAGAACGTTTGATGAGCTTCCTGGCAAGATTTGAGAGCAAGACACTGGAACAGAAATTAAGACGCTTAATGAAGGTTTACGAACTATGATAGACATTGAATACATACGCAGTTTTTTTCCGCCTGCAATAGCCCGCGAGAGCCGTTTTGACCGATATATGCTCAAGGAGTATCTGCAGCTGATGATACTTGATTATATTGCGACTACGCCTTATATTGGCAAGATATCATTTATAGGAGGAACAAACCTACGGCTAATACAAGGAATTGACCGTTTTTCGGAGGATCTGGATTTTGATTGCAAGGAAATGAGCGCCGAAGAGTTTGTTGCTATGACAGACGGTGTGGTGAGATTTTTGCAGCAGAACAACATTGATGTTGAAACCCGGGATAAGGATAATCCAAGACTGACGGCATTCAGACGCAATCTTTATTTCCCTGAGATGCTGTTTAACTTAGGGCTGACGGGTCACAAGGAAGAAAGGTTTTTGGTAAAGATAGAGGCACAGGACCAAGGTGTTCTTTATGAGCCGGAAGTTGCCAACATCAACAGGATGGGCTTTTTCTTTGGTGTTCAGGTGCCGCCGATAGATGTGCTTTGTGCCATGAAGTTTGCAGCAATCTTGGCAAGGGCCAAGGGACGCGATTTTTATGATGTTATTTTCCTGCTGTCAAAGACTAAACCAAACATGGACTTTCTTTATGCTAAAACCGGCATATCATCCATAGAAGGGCTAAAATCTGCAGTTGCAGAACGGCTGCATGATATTGACCTGAACCAGAAGAAGCGCGACTTCTCTCATTTGGTCTTTAATGAGCAGCATGCAGAGAGAATCTTACAGTTTCCTGCTGTTGTGGCTGATTTGCTTTGACTATTCAATCAGTTCAAAATGCTGGAAGTCTTTGGTTGATTTCCAGTTACCGCCCCATTCAAATCCGGCTTGGGTAAAGAGGCGGTAACAGAGGTCGTTGTGATCTATCTTGTAGGGGAATGTCTTGGTGCGGTCACAGTATTGTGCTGCTGTGGCGGGCTGAATAAGGCGTGTGCCGTCAGCGCGATCCTTGTAATAGGGATTATACAGGGGATTGATGTCAATAGCCAGACCGCGGGCGTGCTTTGAGAGTTTGGTGCTGCCTGAAACGGCGCGATAGCAGAAACACGATGAGTTGTTGTCACGCATCTGAGTCTCGTCATCAGCGTCATAGACATCGGGCAGGAGCATGCGCTGGATAGGGTAGCGGGCATCAAACAGCTGGTGCAGTATGCTGACCACACGATCAGCAATTATGGCATTGCAAATCATTTCACCCACATGAATCTGCTCATCATAGTCCCAATGCAGTGCGCGTATGTGGCGCAAGTCACTGCGGCCGATATAAGGGTTATCCTTATAACTCTTGCCTTGCATGCGCTGCCACACGCCATCAGGAATGGGCTCTGCCGCAAAACACTTGTCAATGCCGCCAAAAGCCTCAACCACATCGGCCGATACAGTCTTTCCCGCCTGCCACTCTTGCAGAACCGTAGTATCAATGCTGTTCTGATTGCTGCGGGATGCACAATATATAGTTGTTAATGCACCACAGGCCAGCGTGACGGAAAGCACCAGTTTGATACTCTTTTTCATTTATTCATTCAATCCATGGGATAGACCACGCCCCACTGCTTGCGGAGCCTGTCCATTATCTTCATGATTTCCAGAGTTTCCTGATGCGGCATATAGGGTGATTCAAGCCATCCGTTCTGAAGAGCCTGCTTGCAGGCAAGGACCTGATATTCATAACCTGTAATCTGGTCTGCTGGTTTGTCAAAGTGTGCAACAGGCTTGTAATCGTTGTAGACGGTAATGCTCTGAGGGCAATTGATGTTATCCACAAGCAAATAACCTTCAGTGCCGCATATCTGGCCTATTCGGCCGCACAGACAGAGTGCGCTGGATTGGATGTTGGCAATGCGCCCATCACTGTATGACCAGCTGATTGAGTTGTGCATATCCATTCCGGTGCTGCTCTTGATGCAGTTGGATGTCTCGTTTATGATATCGGCCCCAAAGTACATGCGGCAGAAATTGATGCTATAGACACCCAGGTCCAAAAGTGCGCCGCCGCAAAGGTCTGGCCTGAGAATGCGCTCCTTGAACTCCATCATATAGCATAGGCTGGCGTTGAGCAGGCGGGGAGTACCGATGGCTCCGCTGTCAAGCAGTTCCTTTACCTTGAGCGACAACGGCATGTATCGGGTCCAGATGGCCTCAGTTATGAATACGCCTTTCTTGTGCGCCAGGTTGAGTAGGGCATCGGCCTCACGTGCATTGGCGGTAAAGGCTTTTTCACACAGCACCGGCTTGCCTGCGTTTATGGCCAGACTGGCGTGCTCAAAATGGTGGGAGTGGGGCGTTGCGATGTACACCAGATCCACATCTGGGTCCTCAACTAGTTCGCGGTATGATCCGTATGATTTCTCAAATCCCCACTGGCTGGCAAACTTTGCCGCTCTGTCAGCATCACGCGCTGCAATGGCATACTTCATTGAACTGTCCAGGCCTGTCAGCGTCTCGGCCATCTTATCGGCTATCCAGCCGGCTCCGATAATACCTATTTTCATATCTGGTAAGGTTGGTTAGTAATAATGTTTGTTAGATGCAAATCTACAAAAAGAACCGAAATTGCAACATTGTGTCACAATGATAAATAACCATTCACTCTTTGAAAACGGGTCACCAACGGGAATAAAATTGTAAAACTATTTTTAACTTTGACCTTGAGAACGTTTTGCTTTTAATTAGAATTCATTTATTATGGAAGAATTAGATGAAGTATTTGAACTTGTTGATGATAATCTTGAGAAGTTGGAAGAACTTATACATGATAGACTATATCAGCTGATTAAGATTGCTCAAAACAATAACTATACGGACTTTGGTTGGAAGAAGCCAATTCCTGGTGATGAAGATGAAGATAATGATGCTTTTAATGAAGCTCAATTCAATTTTATCCTAACCGATGATTTTGCATATCAAACCGGTGAAATCATTATAACAAGATTCATGGTTAAGGATAATGATATATATGGCTATGAATATTACGATGATGACGATTGTGAACTTGTACAAGATAAATATATAAGATTTAACTGTGCAAGTGATTATAATTGGAGAATGGGCTATTGTTTGATTAAAATGATGGAAAAAGAATTAAAGGAAGCCGGGATTGCCATATAACAAAACACAATTGTTTTTTTGAATTTTTACCTCTTTGTTTCTGAGGAACATGTTCATTTCTATTGATAATTGTGATACTATTTTATATTTTATTTATATTTGCATAACCTATATAACCAATTATTATATATGCAAGAACAAGGACAACGTCTGCTGAATTTGTTGAATAGCAGACAATTCGGACAACTAAAGTCTTTTTATAACCAGACTACTTTGTTTAATGTCATTGGGGCTGAGCGTAGTGAGAACCGTCACAGCGCTTTTTTACGTTGGCTGTTGAGCCCGGATTCCAGTCATGGGCTAGGATATGAACCTCTTAGACTTTTTTTGAGGTTGGTGGCTACATTAAAAT
>Ga0310786_10007283_pt1 | contig 14471 bp, 10 predicted proteins | sample AusTroGonzalo_MG_FD_203881 | JGI IMG/M metagenome (GOLD analysis project Ga0310786, IMG submission 203881) | Bovine rumen microbial communities from tropical cattle in Woodstock, Queensland, Australia - Gonzalo_03 (v2) (version 2) | ecosystem: Host-associated > Mammals > Digestive system >... | reverse complement strand
GATTTGCCTCGCTCTCCGACGCGGGCGCGTTCGATGCCTTCACCTCGCGGATGATCTTCGAGGAATCCGGCGCAGGCATCCTCGCCAGCCTGTAACACACACAAGGTGTGCCAGATAGTGTCCGGCTGCGCTCGGACACACACAAGGTGTGCCGGGCAGTGTCCGGCTGCGCTCGGACACACACAAGGTGTGCCGGGCAGTGTCCGGCTGCGCTCGGACACACACATGGTGTGCCAGATAGTGTCCGGCTGCGCTCGGACACACACAAGGTGTGCCGGGCAGTGTCCGGCTTCGCTCGGACACATTGCGTTTGTCAATTCGCCGGGCGGATTCGCGGGCCGCGAACAGGCACAAAAAAGGCGTTTCCCGGAATCCCGTCCTGCCCATGAGCGGGCGAACGAAGAAGCGCGGAAACGCCTTCCAAACGGCGGTTCAGGCCGTCACTTGTTCTCTTCGTAGAACTTGTTGATGCGCTCGGCGATATCCATGTATTTGATATCGACGGCGTAAATCTGCTTGAAGCAGTCGAGGGCCTCTTTCTTCTTGCCCATGGTGTCGTAGGTGATGCCCAGGTGGTACAGGGTGAACATCTTGTCGGCGTTCATGGTGGGCATATCCTCGAGCGCGCGGGTGAACTGCTCGATAGCCATGTCGAACTGGTTCTTGGCGGCGAAGCAGCGGCCGAGATAGACAATGGCGATCAAGCGGTGCTGCGGGTTGCGCTGCGCGATCTGGAACTGCTCCAGGGCATCGTCGACCGCGCCGCCTTCCCAGAGGAGTTCGGCGTATTCGAAGCGAATCTGGAGGTCGTTCGGGTAGAGGCGGATACGATCCTGGTAGCGTTCCATGCGGTAATCGTAGTTGGCCTTCTTTTCGGCGTCGATCTCCTCCTGCGGGCGGCCGTCCTTGATCATCTGTTCGACCTTGCGCTTCGAAATGGCGGTATTGGCTTTTTCGATAGCCTTGTCAATGGCAGGGTCCAGCGTACCCATCTTTTCGACGATCCAGGTGTAGGCCTCGATGGCCTTTTCGTATTCGTCGGCGCGGAGATAGAGTTCGGCAAGACGGCGGCGGGTATCAATGGACTCGCTGCCTTCCGCGATTTCCTGTTCGTACTTTCCGATCATCTCGCGGATATCGTCCTCGGCGCGGATGATACGGTCGCCCTGGTCCTTGTTGCCCGTGTTGAGGTTCTTCTTGAAGTCGGACTTTTCGCCCTGGCCCCACTTGCCCTTTTCCATGGAGGCGAGTGCGGCAGCTTCACGCAGGAGCGCGAGTTTTTCGAGGTCGCCGGGATACTTGTCGGCGAGTTTCTGGCAAATCGTAAGGTACTTGATGCCCTGTCCGTCGGCCTTGTAGTATTCGCCGAGCTTGACGATGTTGGCTTCGTTCTTGTCGTCCCTTTCCACGAGCAGCTCGTATGCTTCCACGCAGATGAACATGGCGTCGAGCTTTTTGGCGGATTCGGAAAGAAGAGTCAGAGCGGCAGGGTTGAAGAGATTGAACGCGAGAGCCTCTTCCGCCTCGTCCATGGCCTCTTTCGGCTTCTTGGCCTTCAGCATGTTGCCCTTCGTGATATGCGGCAGGGACTTGGCAATGGCCATCGTCTTGGCGACAGCCCCCATCCTGGCAACGAGGTCACGTTCGCATTTGCGGAGTTTTTCGCGGGCATCAAGGAATCCCGGATCGAACTGCACGATTTCTTTGAAAAGCGTGATCGCATATTCCAGATTATTCTGGTTCATGACAGTCAACGCCTTGGTGTAGGCGGACTTGGTCGCATTCGAAACGTCTTTCAACGTTTTTTTGACGATGGCCATAAGTAAGAAACCTCCTCATGGGGTTGAAAAATGCGGATTCGCGGTGTATAATATAGTATATAAAACTACAACCGTTTTGCCGGAAATTCAAGTCCGGAACCTTTCTTTTTTTGTTTTTTTTGGAGATTTCACCTTGTTCGAGCATGAAAACGACACGATTGCGGCGGTCTGCACCGGAACCGGCGGCGCGGTGAGCATCATCCGCATCTCCGGTCCGCACGCGCTCGATGTCGTGCGCGGCATGTGGAGAGGCAAACGTATGCCGGGTCCGGATTGCCCGCGGGTCTTGCTGTACGGACACATCGTTTCCGAGTCCGACGGTGCTGCGGGCGAACCCGCTTTGGCCGTGTTCATGCCCGCTCCGCACAGCTTCACGGGCGAAGACGTCGCCGAAATCCACTGCCACGGCGGCAGCTTTGCGGCCAGACGCGCGCTCCGGCTGGCGCTCCATGCGGGCGCACGGCTCGCGCAGAACGGGGAATTCACCCGCCGGGCGTTCCTCAACGGCAAGCTGGACCTGACGCAGGCGGAGGGCATCCTGGACCTTATCAATGCCGGGAGCGAACGTGCAGGACTCCTGGCCGAACGTCAGCTGAACGGCGCAGTCGGCTCGCTCGTCCGCGAAATCCGCACCGAAATCGTCCGGTTGCTCTCCGAATGCGAATCCCGCCTCGACTTCTCCGAAGAGGACCTGGACTGGATGCCCGCTGAGAAGTTCCGCGAACAGGTACGGGAACTGCGGGAACGCGCCGCCGAACTCGCCCTCTCTGCACGTGCGGGCTCGCTCATTCGGGACGGCGTTTCCCTGGTGATCGCGGGTCCGCCGAACGCAGGGAAATCCAGCCTGCTCAACCGCATGCTCGGTTACGACCGCGCCATCGTGACGCCCATCCCCGGCACCACGCGCGACACGCTGGAGGAATCCATCTCCATTGGCGGAATCCGGTTCCGCGTGACCGACACCGCCGGACTCCGCGATGCGGAACAGGCCGATCCGGTCGAAGCGATGGGCATGGAGCGTTCGCAGCAGTCGCTCGGCGCTGCGGACATCGTGCTGTGGCTGCTGGACGCTTCCGCCCCGGCAGAATTATTCTCCGCCCAGATGGAGGCCATGGACCGCGCCCGTTCCGCCGTCCACGGCAAGTTCATCCCATGCTGGAATAAGATGGACGAGGCGCCGGCCCTGCCCGATGCCTCCTGGCGCGGCACGGATTCGGACGCCGCCTCCCCTGCCCCCGCGTTCGAGCACATCTCCGCGAAGACCGGGGACGGCCTCGACCGCCTCTTCCGCCGGCTGGAGGAAACCGCCTGGGACGGTCTTCCTGCCGCCGTGCAGTCCGGCGCCGCCGCTGTCTCCGAACGCCACGCCGCGCTCCTCGAACAGGCCGCGAACCGCCTTGACGCCGCCGCCGAAAGCGCAGGACGGGGCTCATGGGAACTCGCGGGCAGTTCGCTCCGCACCGCCGCCGAACTCATCGGCTGCATCACCGGAGAAACCGCAACGCCGGACGTCCTGGACGAGATATTCTCCCGTTTCTGCATCGGAAAGTAAAACATCCCGGCATCCTCATCTCCGGGACGGAAGAGGAAGACAAAGCCGCCGCCTGTCAGCGATTCCAGGCGGACATGGACATTATTGCCGGACAGCCGCGGCTGCCGTTTTTTTCCTTTTGATCAGCCAGCCGACGCCGATCCCGGTCAATGCAAGCAGCGATACGCAAAAACCGCATTGATGGAGCATCGTAGGACGGTAATAGACGACCGCCGTGCCGCAGGATGCGTTCGGCCGGAACAGGAAGTGCGCCTGGTCCGAGATGTCGATGCTGCCGCCTTCCTCCGTCTCGACCCGGTAACCTTTGTAGTAAACACGCGGGATTTCAAAGGAATCGCCGGGTTCAAAGCCGGAAAAATCGATTTCGAGCCTGCCCCATGCGGGAACTCGAACTTCCGTCTTCGCATCAGGATTCCAGCTCGTGACAGGAGCCTTCCCGCCAAGGCCGGTATAATCCCCGTCGACTCTCCCCTGCGGCAGGAAATGAACGCCGCTGACTATCCTCGAGGCGGCTTTCCCGCGCGAGACGTCCCTGAATATCTCGTGTTCGGAAATCTTGGCGGCATACTCGTAGCAGTTCAGGAATCCCCACGGGAAGGCGCATCCGCAGAGCAGGATCCAAAGCCAGGTCCGGCGCATGGATACGGACTGCCCCTGCAACAACGCCCCTATCAGAAGACCGCCGCCCGCAGCAGCGAATGCCGTCGCAGGAAGATAGAAACGCCAGGGGAACTGGATAGCCGCGATCACCCGCATCAGCCCCTGCCACGGCAGAAATTCCGAAGAGGCGATCAAAGCGGCAAATCCGGTCGTCATGCAGAGATCGCGGAACCGCTCCTGCGGCGTGCGCCCGGACTTGAGACGGAAACGCTGCAGGAAGACGATCACAAAGATGATACCGATTCCCGGAGGATGCCAGAACTCCATCTTCATGTACGGGAGTTCCAGGAAAAGGCGCGGAAACGGAACCATCCGGTCGGCGACCGGCGAGGCGAGCGTCGCCTTCGTCAAATTGTATTTCAGCCCGGAAATCTGCTCCAGAAGCGGAACTGCGGCAAAAGCCGCGAGGGCAAGAGCAAGGCATCCGGCACGGAAAAGCAAACCGATCCTGCGGACGTCACGAAGCAGAGCAGGAAGGTTGAACAGCGTAACCAGCCCTCCGATCAGGGTCATGAGCACGAATGTGATGTTGTGAGCATAGAAAAGCCCGGCATATCCCAATGCCAGGGGCAGGCAGCTCCGGTTCGGAGATTCGTCGTACAATGCAGTCCAAAGCCCCAGGATGCACCAGGGAACGAACAGAAAAGCCATGACTTCCCCAACGGCCGCCCGAATGATCACGTCGGTAGCGTAATAGCTGCTCCAGCAGTACAGAAGCGCCGCAGTGAAACCGGTGAACGGTTTCCCCGAAATGGTTTTCGCCACATGGTACATGGAGAAGGCGGTCAGCACCCCGCAGACAAACAGGAATAGCTTGTATGCCACGACGACGGGAATCCCCGCCGCGGCAAGCAGCCCGAAGGGAAAGAAGAACAAATCCGAATAGAAAAGCCCCGCGCCGTAGCCGAACCCCTCCATGGCGTCATAGTTGATCAAAGGCAGCAGATCCCCGCTGCGGAACCCTTCTCGCAAAGTCACGAGCCGCGCGATGTGGTACATGCAGTCATGTCCGTTCGGGATGCCCGGCACGAGGAGAGGCAAATACCCGAGGACGATCAGGAAGGCAAGCAGGCGGGGATATAGTTTCCCGGGCGGGATATCCGTCAATTTCCGTTCGACGAATCGCTCAAACGGGGAGAGAAAATCATATCTTCTCATGTTCTGTCCACATCTTTATCGCATAATTCGAGGCGCTCGGAGACCAAATACCGGGGACGTTGTTTAACTTCCATGTAGGTCTTGGCGATGTATTCGCCAATCACGCCGATGGAAACCAGCTGGACGCCGCTGAAAAACAGGACAATCGCCGCCAGGGACGTCCATCCGTCCACCGTATATCCGAAAAGCTTGGAATAAAGGACATATCCCAGCAGCACGATACAGCAGACCAGGGCCAGAATGCCGACCAGCGTGATCATGCGGATCGGGCGGACGCTGAACGAAGTGATGCCGTCCCAGGCCAGCAGGAGCATTTTCGCAAGCGTATACTGCGTTGGGCGCACGGCGGCTTTCCGTCTGTAGGTCACAATGGCCTGCCGGAAACCGATCAGCGGCACGAGTCCCCGCAGATACAGGTTGACCTCGCGGTATTCGGACAGGGCGGCCAGGGCCCGTGCGCTCATCAGCCGGTAGTCCGCATGGTTGTAAACCGTTTTGACTCCCATCCACGCCAAAAGACGGTAAAAGCATTGTGCCGAGGTGCGTTTCAGGAACGTATCCGTGGTGCGGTCGCTCCGCACGCCGTAAACGATGTCATGCCCGCTTTGGAATTCCTTCACGAATTCCGGCATGACCGCGATGTCGTCCTGCAGATCGGCGTCGATGCTGATGACGGCATCCGCATGGCCCATCGCTTCCATCAACCCTGCAAGCAGCGCCGCCTGATGTCCGCGGTTCGCCGCCAGGCGGAGCCCCAGAAAACGCCCCGGAGCTTCCCGGTGCAGATCCGTGATGATCCGCCAGGTTTCGTCCGTCGAGCCGTCGTCCACCAGAAGAACGGTGCTGGAAGCCGCGACCAGGCCGGACCTGTTCATCTCATCCAGTTTTCCGGAGAGTGTCCGGGCGGAATCCGCCAGGATGGAGGATTCATTGTAGCAAGGAACGACGATCGCAAGGACCGGCGGCTGATTTGTCATGTTTCGGAACCCGCCCATATCAGGTTGGACTGCTGTTTGATTTATCAGGAAAACAATTCTTTAGTAATATAGCAGTTCACGCCTGAATGTCAATCACCTTTCCGGCAAAAAAAACGGAAGAACCCCTGCTTCTTTCAGGAAAAAGCTATGTCAGACAGCAAAGATGCCAAAACGGACCATCTACGTTCCGGCGGAAACAGAAACCGCGCCCGAACCGTTCCTGCAAACGGCACGGGCTCAACAAACTGCTTCCGCCCGGAATGCGTTGTGGAAGCAGATATGCGTAGTCTGGGGATCAGAGCTTGCTTGTGATCTTGGAAAGCGCGCCGAGCATGGCGGAACGCTCGGAGGCGCTAAGCCCGGCGAGAAGTTCTTCGCACAGGGCATCGACACACTTGATGCACTCATCAAGCAGGGTCTGGCCGTGGTCGGTCAGCGTGATCTGCACGGCGCGACGGTCCTCAGGATTCTGAACACGCTGGAGAAAGTTCTTCTTCACGAGGGATTCAACGAGCTCGGACACCGTCGCCGGAGCGAGCTTCATGGCTTCAGCAAGCTCCTTCAGCGTGATGCCGTTCGGTTTGTCTTCGGTCAGACGGCACACCAGGGACATCGTCTGATGCTGGCGGATGCTGATGTCGATGGAAGACACGTTGCCGACGTTTTCGGCGGACTCGCGAAACGCGTCGTAGAGTCTCGAAACGGCTTTTCTGAGGGTTGCGGGATCGGAAGCAGCCATGATTTAACTCCGTTCTGAATGGTTGAAAAATCGTGCAGGAATGGAATAATATACATCCTGTCAAATATTATTGCAAATCGAAACAATCATTTTTTAGAAAAAATAAGTGAAAAACAAGCAAAACAGTGAACAAAGTTGGGCTTTATTGATGAAGCGAACGGAATCACTGAACCTCCGCCATGATAAAACCAGTCTCTGTATTTCGGACTATTCCGTTCAATTCATGCGCATTACACAGCGTTTCATCCGAAAAAACACAATAGAATAGAAATATATCGTCACGATAAAAACGATGGCGGCCACCCGCAAAAAAATCAATCGTTTCCGACGTTTTCAACTTCCTCCGGCGCCCTTTTTCTCCGGGAAAAAAACTTTCTCCATTTGACTTTCCGAGTGTTTCATGCTATATTCCAGACAAAACCACAGCCTTCATCAATCACGATACCCGGTGCATTCTATGCTGAAATCCAAGTTGTTCTTCATTTTAGCCGCGGTTACCATGCTGGTGTTTTCCGCCGTTCTGCTCTCCGCTCAAGGCCGCGGCGGCTCAGCTTCGTCGTCCGTGAAATGCGCGCATTGCGGAAGGGAAATACGCTCCGACGCAAATGCCAAGGTGGAAAACGGTGCGGGGAAACTGGTCGACCTCTGCTTTGGTTGCCGGATGCTGCCGAAGTGTGAATACTGCCAGATGCCGGCCGAAGAAAAGACCGCCGGGGACAACCGCCTGTGCCGCGAATGCGCCAGGGACACGATCACGGACAAGGCCGAGGCGGAAAAAGTCATGAAGGACGTCCGGCAAGTCCTCACGACGAAATTCAAGATGACGACCAGGCACAAGATTGACTATGAGATCGGCACGCGCAAGGATCTGAACCTGGAGGCCGACGGCGAACACCTGGAGCTCGGCTGGTTCGACCCGAAGATGCTCCGGGGCAAGCCGCATTATACCATCCGCATCCTCACCGGACTCCCGCGCTACGTCTTCCGGTCCGTGGCCGCCCACGAACTCGCGCACGACTGGATGGATGAGACACTCCCGTATCTCATGGACAAGCCGGAAATCCGCGAAGGCTTCGCCGAATTCGTCGCCTGGTCGTTCTCCAGTGCGGAAGGCAACAAGCGCATGATGCATTACACCGAGGGCCGCACCGACGAAGTGTACGGTGACGGATTCCGCAAGGTGAAGAAAATGATGGGCGCCGCAAAAACCGCAGCCGAATGGAAGGCGGTCCTGCAGAAGGAATTCCCGCAGAAGCAGTCGAAAAAAGGCGGCAAATGACCCTGCGGCGGCTTCGTCCGCCTTTTTCCCGGAAAACTTCCCCGGCACATTTGACAATCCGCTTTTCTAGTGCTATATTCTTCATAGACCTTAATCTTATTAAGAAGTTCAGGAGCACGATATGCCGAACCGTCCCCTTTCCCTGTTTCTGGCGTTTTTGATGTCGTTTCTGCTGAGCGGCAGCATGTTTGCCGCAAACAGGAACATCAAGACCTGCGACTGGTGCGGCAAGAAGATCGCTTCCAACGCATCGTTCCTGCGGTCCGAAGACAAGACTTTCTGCAGCGAGAAGTGCTTCAACGAATACGCCGAATCGCTTCTCCCGGTCTGCGACGTCTGCGGAAAGCGGTTCAAGTCGGGATTCACCAGCGAAGGCAAGAACTACTGCTCCAGGGCCTGCCTGGAAACCACGTTCCACGAGTGCATCCACTGCCACCGCCGGGAACCGAAGGGAGTCATCCTCGGTGAAAACATCTTCCTCTGCGATTACTGCCGGGAGCTTCCATCGTGCGCCAGCTGCCAGATGCCGTTGGACAAGTTCGCCCGGGACCTCGGCGACGGGCGCAGCATCTGCCGAGAGTGCGCCCGGGACGCGATTTTCAGCCAGTCCGAGGCGGAATCCATCCTGACGGAACTCCGCCAGGAACTCGCCAATTTGTTCAAAATGGGCACGAAGCACTCGATCCAGTTCGAACTCTGCACCCGCACCGAACTCAAGAAAGAATCCTCCACCGACGGCGAACGCGAGCTCGGCCTCTTTATCTTTCACCGCCACACGCTCTCATTTTTCGGACGTCCCATCCGGAACCGGGACGAATACCGGATCATGATCCTGAACGGCCAGCCGCCGGATTTCTTCCGTTCGGTCGGCGCACACGAACTCGCGCACGACTGGATGTCGGAGAATCTGCCCCACATCGAAGACCCGCAGATCCGCGAGGGCTTCGCCGAGTTCGTTTCCTGGGCGTTCGCCAAAGCCGAGGGCCTCGACCGCATCCCGTGGCGCATGGAGTTCAACAGCGACGAAATATATGGCGACGGGTTCCGCAAGGTACGCGACATGATGGGCAACGCACGCACCGCGTCCAAGTGGAAAGAGATCCTCCTGAAGGCGTATCCCGCACCAGCCGGAGCAAAATAAAAGGCGCCCCGGACCATGGATTTTCTGCCTGTTCTCGCGACGCTCGCCGTCCTCGCCCTTTTCCCCGCCCTCATCTTCTGGATGCTCGTCCGAGCCGTCCGCGACCAGGGAACGCGCTGGTGGGGCATCATCATCCTGCTCTCCATCCTGACCTGCTACTGCACGGTGTTCACCGGAGCCGCAGGGCTGGTCACCGGCGGCAACGCCACCGGGACCGCCGCCATGGAGCAGCGTTACTGCGGGGAGTTCCGCGATATCTTGACGCAGACCGAAACGCTGCCCGAGGCACTCGCCCGCATGGACGCGGCCGGCGCAAACGATGAGTACCAGGTCAAGGAGCCGGACAAGGACCTGCGGTTCCGCTTCGTGTGGCTCCTCGGCGGCTGTTTCCTCTTTGCCGGGGCGAACCTGATGATGTTCGCCCCGGGCCGCCGCGAACGCCGCCACCCGACCGACTGCATGGTCATGATCGTAGCCGCGCTGGTCGTCTTCCTGACCGGGATCTGGCAGGTCGCCTGGGGCAACGGCTACGCATACCAGGCCGCTTCCTACCGCCGCACGCTGGCCGGATGGCACGAAAAAATCAATCTCGACGCCGTCCATGAAACAAACGCGGAGATCGCGGCGAAGCTCGCCGATGACAAAGTGAAAAACCTGAACGGACTCTGGAGGACCTTCCTGGAGCTCTCCGGCGAAACGGTCCCCGGGATGCAGTTCAAAACGGAAAAGCCTGACGCGACCGCCCCGGCGGACGCCGGACACGAAGAGGAGGCCGAGGCTCCCGGAACGGCGTCGGGCATCGCGATCATCGGCGGCGCGGACGGTCCGACCGCCGTCTTCGTCAGTTCCGAACTTGTCAGAAAACTGGGCGGCGCTCCGGCTGACGCGAGCGCGGAAGATGCGGATGCCGCGGGCTCGGATTAAGCTTACGACAGACGGTTTTTGAAGTCGTCGTAGCCGAACGTTTTGATTAATTTGAACTCGCCGTTGTCCGGGTCGAACGTCGCGATCGACGGCAGAGCGAGGCCGTTGAACGTATTCGTCTTCACCATGGTGTACAGCGCCATGTCCAGAAATTCCACCCGGTCGCCGACGTTCAGCGGCGCGGGAAACGAATAATCCCCGATCACGTCACCCGCGAGGCAGGAATGTCCCGCCAGACGGTATTCGTACGGATGCACGCCCGGTTCCGTCGCGCCGTTCACTGGCGGCGTGTACGGCATTTCGATCACGTCCGGCATGTGCGCCTCGGCAGACACGTCCAAGATCGCGATGTCGCCGTCGTTGTGCACGATGTCGAGCACGGTCCCGAAGAGCGAACCGGCGTTCAGCACGACCGCCTCGCCCGGCTCCAAATACACGGTCAGGTGCGGATAGCGCGCGCGAAACCCGGTCAGGATTCGCACGAGGCGTTCCAGGTCGTACCCCGGACGCGTGATGTGGTGCCCGCCGCCGAAGTTCACCCACTGCATGCCGCCGAGCAGGTCGCCGAAACGCGCCTCGAACGCCTCCATGGTGCGTTCCAGCGCGTCCGAATCCTGTTCGCACAGCGTGTGAAAATGCAGTCCGCTGATGCCGTCGAGCGATTCTCCTGCGAACGCCGCTCGCTTGATGCCGAGGCGCGATTTCGGCGCGCACGGCGAATAGATCTCGCGCACCGCCTCGCCGTGTTCCGGGTTCACGCGCAGCCCGAATTTCACATTGTCCGCCGCCTCCGCCGTCAGGGCGCGGAACCGCCGCCACTGGCTGAACGAGTTGAACACGACCGTGGTGCAGTATTTGAGAAGTTCCCGCAGGTCGGATTCCGAGTACGCCGCCGCGAATCCGTGCGTCTCTTTGCCGAATTCCTCGTGCCCCAGCCGCGCCTCGTGCGGCGAGCTCGCGCACGTACCGTCCAGCACAGCGGAGATCAGCGGGTACACGGAGAACATCGAAAACGCCTTCTGCGCGAGCAGGATCTTTACCCCGGCGCGCTGCCGGACGCTGTTCAGGATGTCCAGGTTGCGACGCAGAGCGGCGAGGTCGACGACGAAACACGGAGTCGGAGGGATGTTCGGATCAAGGTTTTTCATGGCGGACGGTATGAAAGCGTTTTCAGGTTGAGGTTGCCGAGTGATTTCAAATATGATGATTTTGTCTAAGATACATCTTAAATGTGGGAAAAGCAAGCTCCAGGCGGTCGATTGCACGTCTTTTTTTTTCGTTTCAGCTTGCTTTTTTGGAGGTTCGGGGGTAAAGTATTATTTCCGCCTTTTCGAAGTCGGGGTATAGCTCAGTCTGGTAGAGCGCGTGCTTTGGGAGCATGAGGTCGCAGGTTCGAGTCCTGTTGCCCCGACCATTTTTTGTATCGCATTTCGGCGGATTCCACGCCCTGCCCGAACGCTCGCTCCGCCTTATTTCTCCTCCGGCGCGGTCAGGACGACGGTGTCGAACTCTTTCATCGGGATCGTGAACGACGTGGATTCCTTCCCCTCGTACACCATCGGCGTGCGCGTGCGGAATTTCAGCTCGCCGTTGCGCTCCACATAGAATTCCGCCCGGGTGAGCCGTCCCTGTTTCCACTCGGCGGAAACGACGAACCCGCCGTAGGCGCGGAGTCCGCCGAACGAGCCGTCGGGCCACTCGGGGAGGTCGACCGGGAGCAGGAAGATCCCGCCGGAATCGTTCTGCACGAGCATTTCGCAGATCGCGCCGACGATCCCGAGGTTGCCGTCGATCTGGAACGGCGGATGCGTGGTGAAGAGGTTTTCGAGCGTGTTATAGCGGAGGAGGCTGTTGACCATTTCGGTGGCCTGTTTGCCGTCGCCGAGACGCGCCCACAGCGCGGCGCGCCAGGGCCACGTCCACGACCTCCGGGCGTCTCCGGTCAGGGCGCGGCCCTCCAGCGCGGCGCGCGCGGCCTGAAAGAGTTCCGGCGTCTTCACGGCATCGATGGAGCTGCCGGGATAGACGGCGAAGAGGTGCGAGGTGTGGCGGTGGTCGTCGCCCTTCCTGTCGCGGTCGGTCTCCCATTCCTGAAGCTGGCCCCAGGAGCCGATCTTGTTCCCGAGCAGGTTTTTGCGGATTTCGGCGGCGCGTTTCGTGTCGGCGTTGTCGATCTTGAGCTCGCGGGCGATGTCAAGGTACTGGTCGAAGAACTCCGCCACGATCTGCTGGTCGTGCGTCACGCCGTCCTCGACAGGGCCGTGCTCGGGCGACCAGCCCTGCGGGACGACATATGTGCCGTCGTCGCGCTTCTTCAGTCGGTCGAACCAGAATTTCGCGACCTCCTGATAGTACGGCCATGCTTCGTACTCCAGAAATTCCCGGTCGAGGCTGTACTGCCAGTGCCGGTAGAAATGCTGCGCGATCCACGCTGAGCTGGGCCAGTTCCAGCGCCAGCCGCCCGCGCCGAAGGGGTTCAGGCTGGTGCGGAACGTGAAGCCGTTGTCCGTGGTTCCGATTCCCAGTTCACGGGTCGTGTCCGCTTTTGCCGCCTGCACGACTCTGCTGTTGACGCCGAAGAATTCGAGCAGCGCCAGGTGGCAGTCGCCGAGGTCGGCGGGCTCCGCGCCCCAGTAGTTCATCTGGATGTTGATGTTCGTATGGTAGTCGCTGTGCCAGGCGGGCGTGTTGCTGTTGTTCCAGATCCCTTGCAGGTTCGCGGGCAGCGAATTGTAGTGGCTGCTTGAGACCAGCAGATAACGGCCGAACTGGAACATCAGGGCGACCAGTCCGGAGTCGGTCTTGCCTTCGCGGCAGCGTTTCACGCGTTCGGCGAGCGTAAGCTTTTCCAGTTCGGGATCGCTGCCGAAATCGACCGACACGCCGTCGACCGCTCCCCGGAAATAGGTGACATGGCTGCTTTTGAGGTCCTTGTACGGTTTCTTTTCAGCTTCGGCGATGAGTTTTTCGGGCTGTTTCAGGAGCTCCGAATCGGAGGAGAACGGGCCGTATGTGCCGCTGTAGCCGGATACCGCGGAGAACAGGACCGTGAGTTCGTGGCAGTCCTTGAATTCGATGCAGTCTTCCGCCGTCCGGATCCATCCGTCCCCCAGGACCTTCATCCGGACCGCATAATGCAATCCTCTCTCGTCGTCGAACTTGTGATCGAGGTAATGCGTCACCACGTTCTGATCCTTGAATTCGGGCGGGATTACGCCGTCAAAGGCGGCGCCGTTCGCCTGATATTTCGTCGTGCGTGGAGCCCAGGAGAGGACTTTGGAGCCGCTGTCGTTCAGTCCGTCCCAGAACATCCTGCCCGATGCGAGCTGGATGCCCTCGCGTTCGTCCCGGTACGCGACCCGGCCGGAGACAGGTGCTTCGGAGCTCACGTGATACACGAGCACCTTGTCCGCGTTAAGGTAGCTCGCGAACGCCTCGCGGGTCTGCTTCTTGCCATCGACCTCGAATTCGACGGTGTGGACGCCGGCGGTGATGTTGAGGGCGCGGCTGTAGTCCTTGACCTCGGATTCGTTGATGCCGTCATACTTCACCTTCAGCGTGCCGAGCGGCAGATAGCAGCCCATTTCCGCGTAATTCGCGTCGGGATTGGGGTTCTTCGGGGGATTGCCGTCGCCGCTCCACATGGAATCCAGGTTCAGCTGGAGCTCGTCCTCCACGATGCCACCGTTGAGCATGGCCCCAAGCGAGCCGTTCCCGATAGGGAAATACTGCGACTCCCAGTCCTTCGCGGGCGCGTCCTGCCGGAGCAGGAGGTCGTGCTTTTGTCTTTTCGGACGGTAGATCATGTCATCCGCCGTGACGGCGGTGAACGCGGCGAGGAATGCGAACGCGACAAGCAGGACTTTTTTCATGGTCCGGGATCCTTTTTCAGCGGGTGAATCTCTCATTTTCAGTAGAATATACCATTCGCGCGGGAAAAGTCAAGAGCCGCCATTATTTTAACAGAACATTAACGCCGCGACGAAACGAAAAACGCGCCCGGGGCGGAAACCCCGGACGCGCTGAAGTTCGATCGGATTGATTGGGAACGGATTATTCGTCCTCTTCGGAATCGTCGTGGAACTTGCTGATGATGTCGTTCATGACGTTCGGCGGGACGGTCTCGTAGCGCGCGAAATCGACTTCGTAGGAGCCCTGGCCCTGGGTCATGGAGCGGAGCTCGGTGGCGAACTTCTGGATTTCGGCTTCGGGGACTTCGGC